>Ga0105099_10000165_pt1 | contig 43084 bp, 58 predicted proteins | sample PPLLak3cmMay2015_2_FD_79138 | JGI IMG/M metagenome (GOLD analysis project Ga0105099, IMG submission 79138) | Freshwater sediment microbial communities from Prairie Pothole Lake near Jamestown, North Dakota, USA - PPLs Lake P8 Core (1) Depth... | ecosystem: Environmental > Aquatic > Freshwater >... | reverse complement strand
TCAGGGCTGATGTTGTGGTATCTTAGGTAGACTCTCCAGAAGGTGTACCCTATTTTGTAGCAGTCGAGCATTGCATAATATCCTTCTATGACTCCTTTTCGTTCGAGTTCCTTGATTCTGTAATTCACCACTTCCTTGCTTAATCCAACTTTTTTGGCTATGGAAGAAAAGGGCTGTCTTGCATCCATGTCCAGCTCGTACAGGATTTTCTTGTCTTTAACATCAAGGTTAATTTTACTCATATATTTTATCATTATGCTTATTTTATATATAAACTTTTCGTTTTGATAAAAATATCAATCAAACATTTTATTTATATCTTTGAGTATATATGTGCTGTGAGGTTAAACCTGGGTTTTATGTCCGGAAGAATTCCGGAAAAAGCCGGGTTTTTCCGGTGGGAAAAAATGATAATGTGTGAATTGCAGGGGGCTAAAAAATGAAAAAAATATTTTTGGGATTGACTTTGATTATTTTATTGCTTTCAGCTTGCACTCATTCGCAGGTATCTGGGAATGGTGTTGTGGAAGCGGGTAATGAGACTGTGGAAACTGCAGTGGGGCAGAATTCTACTCAAACAGCTGAAAAGCTTGCTGCAGATGAGAAGAAAGAGGCTGAAAGGGTTGAGGTAGAGAAAAAAGCAGAGGAGGAATTGATTAATCTGGCGAAGCTGAAGAAGGCAGTTAATGCTACTGTCGAGAAATGCAGCGGGTTTGAAGATGGGTATAACAGCACTTTCTGTTTTGCAGAGTATGGTGTGAACTTGATGAAGCAGTATGGCAGGATTCAGGATTTGCATCCTGTTTACACTCTGTGTGAATATGCTGATGACAGTAATTTTTGTTATTTTTATGCTGCTGTTATGCTTAATGGTCCGGGGTATTGCAATAAAGTCAAAGATAAGACTGGTTGTGAATTGATTTCTGATCCTTTGTTTTGCAACAGGTTGATTAATCCTAATCAGTGTCTTTTGGAAAGGGCAACGCTTATTCGTATTGTGAACAAGCCTGCGGCTCAGATGACTTGTGATATGATGAAAAGGTTTGATAAGTATCCTGATGCTGAAAAATACAATTGTGCTGAGATTGATTTTGGAGAAGTTTCTTATGATAAGGAGTCTTTCAAGGATCGTTTCTTTTTGATGCATTTTATGACTGCACTTATGGATTTTGAACTCTATAATACTACCTTGGAGGATTATAATAGGAATAAGAGGGTGGACTATGAACAAGATTAAGATTATTGGAAGGCTGGTTTTGATTGCGTTGTCAATAATGTTTATTTCTTTTGTTATTGAGACGAACAGCGGCACTTTTTTTCATGTTTCTGCTGCTGGCGCTATTATTTTCTGGTCATTAATTGGCATTTGGCGGGATATCACTGGTGGCAAAAAGGCTTACCTGGTTTGGAAAGATGGAAGGCCGAAGCTGGATATGAGATGAATTTGATGAAAGACTTGAATTATTGCAGGTTAGTGACGCATGAGCCTTTGATAGTCAAAGGGCTGTCTTTGGAAGGTACTGCTGGTTTGAAAGAGAAGGTTCCTGCATTTCTTGGCGTGGGTATCAGCAGCAGGGATGTTTTGTCTTGCGGTCTTCCTGTTGATGTTTTGAGTATGGTCTTGATGAGTGAGCTTGTTGGTACTGAAAAATATGTTCTTGTGGCTGATGAGCATGCGAAATTCAATGGTTTTGATGAGGGTGTCGTCAAAAATGTTGCTTCTTTGTATTCAGGAGTGTTGTCGAGTGTGATTGGGAGTCTTGGGCTGTCTGGTTGGAAGGTATTGCTTGGTTCAGATATTGGTCAAAGTGCGGATTACCAGAATATCTTGAAATCTGTTGATGAAAAAAATGGTTATGTGAAGAGAGAGCTTGCAGATATGGTTTGGTTTGCAGAACGCGGTGTTAAACTGAAAATTGGCTGGTCGAAAGATGAGGGTTGTGATTTTGGCGAGCTTTTTTTTGATAACAAGTTCAGGGAGCTTGACAGGGCTGAAATGTCTTTTCTGTACTTGAAATCCGGAAGGACCTTTAACCCCGATAAGCCTTTTTCAGCTCCGTATTTTTGTGATAATGCTGAAAATAGGGTTATGCTGTGTTCAGGGGAGGATGTGGGTTTGAAGATATCGTCTGCTCAAAAAAGGTTTGGGAAGAATAAAGTTTCTGGTTATCTTCGTTTTTTGAATGATTTGATGGATTTGTATGATTGCGTAATCAGGCCGGTAAAAGAACAGGCTTTGGAGAACAGGTTGCAATATGTTATTGACAGGTGCTGCCATGATATTTGATAATTTTCAAGGAGGGGTAGGTAAATGAAAAAATTGCTTGCAGCGCTGGTTTTAGGGGGGGTTTTGGGTTTTGTACAGCCTGTTATCGCGCAGGAGGCTCCTAAGGAGAAGAGTGCTGTAGAAAGAGTGGGAGATGGTATTGGTGATTTGTTTGGCAGGGGTCTTGATTATATCACTCGCAAATTAAGAGAAAGAGAGCTTGAGGGTGAGATTGAGAGCAAGTTTTCCTATAATCTTGATGATAAGAATCTTGAAGGGTTTTTAGCAAAGAAACGCTATGAAGTTTTTGAAAGTGCTGATGTGACTAATTTCACGGATAATAAAGCTGTTGCAGTGCTTGAATACGATTTTAGGAGTCCTGAGCCGGGCAGGTACAGGAATTTCAGGACCAGGATGCAGCGGGAGTTTTCATTGACTGATGGCTCGATTGATGCTGTTGTCAGCCAGGGTGAGGATTGGGGTGAGTTGTGTGGCAGGAAAGTGAGCGAAGCTGTTTTGAATGATTTTTTGCTGCTTAACTCTGCTGTTGCAGATAGGTGGGATAAGAAGGTGCAGGACTGTGCTGCTCAGAACAAGGAGCATGTTTTTGATTATCAGATTGTGTTTATTGCGCATAACGGTGATGTTTACAAGCGTGATAGTGCTGAAAAGTCTAAAGTGGAATTGCCGGCTAAAAAATCTCAGGCAGGTATTAGTCTGACTGTTAAGGATAAGTTTGGGAATGTTCTTCAGAATCAGAGGTTTGTTGAGGAATACCAAAATCAGGGTTCCTGGCAGTATGAGCGCGAGTTGTTCAACAGGAGTATGAGTGGTTTTGATTTTACTGAAGAAAATCATTGGAATGAGAGGGACTTTTTGCAGCAGCTTGGCGCTTCTGCAGATAGTGCTTTTCGTGAAGGAGTCAAATACATAAAAAGTTTGTTTCAAGATTAGTTTTTCCTGGAGAGGTGATTCAACATAGCGCGAGCTCTGGGAAAAACTAGGAGGAAAAGAAAATGGCAGATGAAAATGATGGTAATGAACGGGCGGACCTTAAATGGTGGGGTATGACTGAGAGGGAGCTTAAGCTCAAAGAAAAGTACAATATTATTCATCCGGTGTTGCGTAGGAAAGAGCTTTTGGATTACGTAAGGGAACATTCCGGCAGGGATTTGTTATCAAAACCTCATGCGTCGCCTGTTTCAAATGCTCCTGACATGAATCAGGTTCAGAACTATGCTGGAAAAATGATTGTTCTTCAGCACGAGTTTGGCAGGACTATGCGTCTTATTAATAATGACACAGTATATAATCAGATGAGGGAATATGTCTTGCAGAAGTTTTTCAGAAGCATTCCTAAGTCTCCAGAAGAGATTCTTGAGCTTCAACTTAACAACATTCATGATTTGAATGAGGTTTATGCTGATTTCATTAATCATTCTATTTGTTTATTGGATGGCATTTCGGATTCTATGGATGGCCGGCTTGATGAGATTGCGCTTGGTGAGGCAATGATGATTGAGGCTATTGTTGGCGGTTCTAAATTGTCCAAGATCTATGAGCAAGAGAGACAAAAACTTGCAGGTATGAAAAGAGAGCATTCTGTTTCTAATACGTTGGATGAGAGGATGAATGGTAGTATTACTTTTGTTGAAAATCTGAATAGACGATTGGGAATTAGGGACCAGGCAAGTTTGTGCAAGAATACATATCGTGATGTGGTAGATGCTAAAAGTGCTGAAATTTTGAATAGGGAGCATGTGAATGATATGATGAGAGACTTGAAGTTATTCGCGCGTGTGTTTGAAATTGGTTACTTTATGAATTTTCACAACGCAGATACTTTAAGGAAAAGTCGGCGTCTTGAAAATCTGATAAGGGAAACGAAGGATTTTGTGATTCATCAGAATAAGAACCTCAAGATTGCAGGAACATTGATGACACAGTTCGCTCAAATGAATGAAACTGCAGGATCCATATACGGTTTCCTTATCTCTGTGGCGGAGGGCGTATATAAGATAAGTAAAGATCCTGCTTTCTTGTTTGATCAAAAAAAGAATTTTCTGGGCATGAATTCTAGACAGATTGCAGAGTATTCCCTGGAGGGTTGTTTTAATGATAATTTTTCCGCTGACACAAATCGTTACAGGCAAATGGCTGTGGAGCTTCAGACCCAGATGGTGAGGCAATAATGAGCGGTGCAGATAGGGGTTTTGGTGCTTTTCAGAGGGCTCTTGAGGAACTGATTAGAGTTCCTTCCTCGAAAAGCCATAAATCCCTGCTCCTGTCTCATGATTCTGCTTCTGACTACTTGAAGGATTTTTATTCTGGTTTTTTGGAGGATTATTGTGATGACAACAAGAAACTGTTGTCGCATAAGGTGGATTTTTTCAATTATGGCGCATCTTTGGTGAAGAAAAAGCAGGCTTATGATGAGAGTCTTGGTTTGAAAGAAAGGTTTTGGGCTTTTGAAAAGCTTGCCCATGTCAGGGGTTTTATTCTTCAGAGGAATTTTGCGGGTATTGAGGGAAAAAAAGAGTTTTATCAGGGACGGATATATGAACAAAATGGTATTCTTAGTATGTATCAAGATATTTTTGGTTATCTTAAGGATGCTGTTATGGGTTTTGAAAAATTGTATTTTCCTCTTTGTGCGTTGAAAAATGATGTGTCTATTGCTGATTTTGTGTCTAACTCAGAAGGAGAGTTCAAGAATTCAGCGCAAACTGCCTTAAAATCCTCTTTATTTTCATTTTATCTTCAGTGGTGTAATTATGCTGAAGGTCTTAACAGCAGAGTTGTTAATTATGACCGTTTGAATAGGAGATTCCGCTGCCTTAATGATTTTATGGCTGATTTGAGCGACGTGTGTTATAATCAGGATGCTGTTATCAAGGAAAACGCAGAGTTGTTTTTTGAAAATGCAAACCCCTCTTGAGAATAGGCTGGATTGTTTCACTACTGTACTGCCTGGTGAAGAGCATAATATGTATGAGTTAGTCAGCAATATTGTTGAATACTCGGGCGATATTGTTTTCGGATTGTACAATCATTCTCGGGAGGAATTGTTGCCTTTATATCGGCGATTGGGCAATTGCTTGTTGACTTTGGCGCACGAATTTAGATATATGTCAGATGCCTGTAGGGAGTATGTCAAAATTGGTTTTTCTGATGAATCTGCTCCGAATTTGTTGAAGTATCTGACAGGCAATATGAGGAAGAAAGGTCTGGATTGGTTTGGTGATAGGAAAAAGTTTTCTCAAATCAAAAAAATGCTTAAAAAAAATGATTCGGATAAGACCGGATTGTTGACTTTGGCAGATGATTATTTCAATGAATGTCATCTTAATTCATCGTTAATGCTTCAGAAGGTTGAGCGCTTTTATCGTTTGCCTGCAGTTATACAGGAGGGGTTTGTTTTCTATGATAAGATGAAGCGAAGTTTGTTTTGGGATAAAGATTGCAAGAAATTCTTGAGAAGAATTATTGGTGAGGATTATGACAAAAGATTGGAGTGATCATTTTTCCCAAGATAATTATAAAGATAGAAATCTGGATAATTACCTGAATTTTGATAAAATTAAAAAAAATCCGTTTAATAAGCTTAAACTAATGCTTGCTGCTGGCGCTCTTTTAGCGCTGGGTCCCTGTGTTGCTTTTTGCTGCAGCGGTTCTTCCAAGGATTACTTCAGGAAATCAGACCTGGATGTGAATAAGATTCATGGAAAGTATGAATTGACTCTTACTGAAAAGAATGAGCCGAATCCTTTTGTTATTAATGATGATTTGGTTGATATAATCAGGAAAGAGACAAAAAATTGTGAAACCGAGCTGGATAAAGCAAAGGCAATCTTTTATTGGATGAGAAAAAATATCAGTTATGACTTAACAAAATATTTTACACGTACTAACGGCTTTGTTAGAAATCATAAGTTATTTGGAGATGAGTCTGGCTATAGAAACAGCACTGAAGTTATAGACGATGAAGAGGGAATATGTGGAGAATCTGCTTTCTTGTATGTTACAATGGCTCGCTGCGTGGGGTTGGATTCTAATATTGTTTTTGTTAATAGAGATTGTTATTCAGATAGTGTCAATCATGGTTGTGCTGTTGTGCATATTAGAGGGAAGAGAATTCTTGTTGATCCTGCGTACGATACTTTCGATATTAAGCATAAAGAATACCGGATCCAGTCTGATGAGGAAATTATCAGGAATTACCGTCATTGGAGGAAAAATGAATGAGCTTGGAGCAGGGTTTGGATGAATTGAAAATTTATGGGAGGCCACGGATAAGCTGGTGGCTGAAGAAGCAAAAGAAGAAAATATTAGGTACAGCATTTTCAGTTGCTGCGCTTGCTTGTTCTCTTTACGGCGGGTTGGTGTTTTATCAGCATCAGAAAGAAAAAGCAGCAGAGAAGATGTACCAGGCTAACAATATTGAAGAGATTAAGCAGAGTAATAAAATAATGACTGAAGAGCTTGAGGTATATAAGCGGAAATATGATGGTCCTGAAGGATTGGATAACTTGATTTTTACCCAGCAAAGAAAACTCGCCGAGTTTGAGAAACGATTGCAAACTGAAGTGTTTCCAATAAGTTTTAAAGAGGTGCATAGAAAAAGGTTGGCAAATTACCCATTGAAAATATTATTAATTGATGATTCCTTTTATATGCCTTCTGACAAAAACCTTCTTGGATTCGATATTAAAGAAATATATAAAGATCTTCCAACTGCTCTTTTATTTACGTATGGAATTATCAATTTTAATGAATCGACTGTGGTTTACCATGAAAATGAAATGAATAAATTAAAAACAGTCGTGATAGCGCCAGGATTAGGAAAAAAAATATTGCATGAAACTGAATCTTGTAGCGGTTATAGAATATCTTTAGAATGTTACCATAACAGAATTGCTTTAAAATATGAAAATTTAAATGGGAAAGATATTCGTCGAACTTTTTTTATTGAAGGAGATCAGATCCGTGCGCAAGATGGTGATGCGGATTTTTCTACATATAAAGGCATGAGATATGATATTTCGTGGGGTAATCTGCATAAGAAATCAGAAAATGAGGAACTTTGGACAATAGGGAGCAATATTAATGAATATTTTCTTGTCAATAATCAGGCATTTATTCGTTCTGATAATACTTTATTTGCACATAACATATTCACTGGAAAGGAGATGTGGCGTTTTTCTTATAACACCAAAACCAAAGGCACACCGTTATGCGAGGATGTCCGGGTATATGTCGGCGCAGAAGATGATCATCTTTATTGTTTAGATTCAAACACTGGTAATTTGGTTTGGAAGTCTCAGACGAATGACAAGGTTAGGGAGCGTCCTTCTGTGGATAATGGTCGTGTTTATTTTGGTTCGCTGGACTCTCATATTTACGTTTTGGACTCGAGAAATGGCAGGCGTTTGTGGATGCATGAGCTTGACAGCCCGATTAGTTCTCCTCCGATGGTTAAGGATGATATGCTTTACTTGGCTACGACTAATGGTAATTTGTATGCTTTTAAGAAGAAGAAGAGTGATAAGAAATGAGTCTGGATGATTTGAAGATAAAAGGAAGAACTAAATCCTTGTGGTGGTTGAAAGACAAGTTTAGAAAGTACAAGGCTCCGGTAGTTGCGACTGTGCTTGCTGGCGCTTTGGGCTTGTATGGGTTGGTAAGCAGTTACAGGGCTGCTGTATATAAGAACGGGCTTTTTGAAAATTATAATTCTGTTAAAGTTATGATTGAGGAAAAAAGGTATGATGCTGCATTGGATTTGCTGACTATATTGAAAGAAGAGCTTAAGCAAGCAGATGATGCGAGATTGGTGGGTTTAAGCAAAAATGTTGATAGGCTTGAAAATAGAGTATGTGATGGTAAAATTGGTTTTGAAGAGGATTTTGAAAAATTAAAAAATTTCTTTGAAGAATATCAAAAGAACAGTGCACGGGCTATTGAGGGGTTTGACTCTTTAGAATCAAGATTCGAGAATTATGCGAAAAGTTATCAGGAAGATAATCAGGAATTCCAATGTTTGAAAAAAGAATTTGAAGAATTTAAAAAAAGAATCTGCGAGAGTCAGATACGTTTAGATAGATTGGAAACTGATTTGATTGAAACCAGGCAAAAAAGAGAGTCTAGGTTGGATTTAGGTCAAACATTTTATTCGGACGATTTTTCCAAAGATAAAGGTTGGTTGTTGGGAATTATAGACAGCAGTTTGGGAAAGGATGCGTGTAGTTATAACATTTCCAATGGAACTCTTACTTTGACTGCTGGCTGGTCTTCGTGTCCTCTTGCATTAGTGGACAAGTCTGTTAAAAATGCAATTATTGAGGTTGATGCTCAATTGGTCAGTTCTTCTTATAAGTCAGAGTTGGTTTGTGCAGGGATTTGCGTTAGGGTTCCTGAAGGTGATTTGAGGAATATGCGCGATATGTGTGGTTTTAACATTCGTTCTGGTGTTGGTGAAAAGAATACTTTGTTCAGCAGGAATGGTTCCAAGAGTATGGGTAAGAGCACATTTGCTCCAAATATTGAGATAGGGAAGTGGTACCATCTTAAAATGGACGTGTATGACACTCATGTTCAATGTTATATTGATGATAACCTTATTTTTGATGAGGTTCTGCCAGAAGGGAGTATTCCTGAAAAAGGCAGGGTGGGTTTTTACTGTAATGGTTCTGAGATTAGCAGGTATGACAATTTTAAACTTATTTTGAGGAACTGAAATGAGCTTGAAGCAGGATTTGCATGAATTGAAAATTTATGGGAGGCCGCGAATAAGCTGGTGGCTGAAAAAGCATTCAAAAAACCTATTAAAGACAGCTGCTTCAATTTCTCTGCTTGCTTGTGCTCTTTACGTTTCAATGGGGTTTTATTATTCTAAAAAAGCAGTATCGGAAAAAATCTATGCTTTGGAGCAGATGGTTAGGGAAAATATAGACAACACTGTGCTGAAGGAGGAGGGCTTGATTGCTTTTGTTTCTAACAGGGATGGTAATGATGAGATTTATTTGATGAACTACAATGGAAAAAACCAAAAAAGACTGACTTTCAACACTACCTTTGATGGCGACCCTGCTATCTCCCCTGACAAGAAGACGATTGCTTATGCTTCCTGCGCTAATGGAAACTTGGATATTTTTCTTATGGATATGTACGGGTTAGCTCGTCAGCAGATTACCAAGGATAGTTCGAACGAAAAGAATCCTGAATGGTCGCCTTGCGGTTCATATCTTCTTTTTGAAAGTGACAGAGGAAAGGGATGGGGAATTGATAAGATTGATCTTGCAACAAAAAATGTCAGTGAATTCTTAGATGGTGGTACAAATGATATTAATCCTAAAATATCGCCCAATGGAGTGTATCTTGCTTATAATATTGGCAGTTGTTCTATAGTGTGTAATTGCAGAACTAGGATTACAAAAGATTGTGAATCATCAACGAATATTTTCAACCCTTACTGGTCAAAAGATAGTTCTTCTTGTAATTTTACAGATGATCCTAATGTGATTATGGTGTATACGCCAATAGGAGATAGGACTGTTTTTAACAAAAAAGTGAATGGAAATTGGCAGATATTTATCAAAGACAATGGAAATGGCAGTGAAACCCAGCTGACAAACACTGATTCAAATAATTATATGCCGGATTGCAGGTGAAAAAATGCTAACCCCTAAAGACTTGGAAATAATCTCTCATTTGAGGCAGAATTCAAGGAAGTCTCTTGTTGACATATCAAATGATACAAAAGTGCCTACGAGTACTGTGTTTGACAAGTTGAAGTGCTTTAATGATGGTGTGATTAAGAAGTATACTGCGATTGTGGATTTTCCATTGATTGGCTATAATATTCGGGTTTTTATGATGTTGAAGTCTTCTGATGAGGAAAGGCTGAAATGCTTTCTTTTTTCGCATGGTAATGTCAATTCCGTTTTCCAAATTAATAACGGGTATGCTTTTTTTATTGACTGCATATTCAGGGATTCTAAGGAGTTTTTTTATTTCAGGCAGGAGCTTGACAAGCTTATAGTTTCAAAGCAGGTTTTCAATATTATTGATGAAATCAAGAGGGAGGATTTTTTGGTTGAGCGAGGTGTAAATAATGAGCGGTCTTGAGAAAGATATTGAAACGCTTGAAAGGGAAGTGCAGGAGTTGAAGAATCAGGTTGCTGTTCGTGAAAACGTGCAGGCTGAGTCTAAAAGAGCTGAAGAAGAGGCGAGGCGTGCTGTTGAAATGGAAAAAGAACGGCAGGCAAGAATGCAGCTGCTTCAAGAAGAGAGGAAATTGCTGAAGATTAAGCTTAAGATGCCTGAGATTCAGAAAGAGATTTTTGCTTATATAAAAAGAGAGGGATCAAGCGCTTATCAGACTATTATTGAAGCAGGAAAAAGATATGCCTGGCGTGATTCTGATAAGGACAGCATAAATCAGGTTGTTGAATTCTTGGAAAAAAATCTGGCTGAAATTAACAGGCTGGTTTTTGATGAAAAACTGGCGATTCAGCCAGTATACAGGCCGGTTCCGAATAAGGGTTCTTCTTGGATAGTTGCTGAAGGCGTACTGCAATATGAGAGTATAGGATATTCTTATCTTTCTGGCTCGATTGAGGTTCCTGGAAAGTGCATTGAGGGTGCTACTAAACGCCTTTCAACAGGCGACGAATTGACATTTTACCTTAACCCGAAAATTTCTGATTTTTGCAGCAAGGTTGGAATTGCGCTTCCTGTTTGTTTTAATTCATTCTTTAAATTTGTTCAGAAAACCAAAGAAAAATATTGTAAAGATTAAGTACTGGAAACCTTTATAATCTTATTTATTTTAATTCATTTATGCGCTACAACAAACTCATTCCAGAGCTTAGTGTGTCTGATTTCAACAAGAGTCTGGACTTTTACACCAAAATCCTGAATTTCAAAATAGAATATGCGCGAGAATTGTTTGCATTCCTATCCTTGGAAGGCAGTCAGTTGATGATTGATGGTAAGAACGAGTCTGGTCCTTGGTTTACTGGTAAATTAGAGTATCCGAGGGGTAGAGGCATTCATTTGCAGTTGGAAGTTAAGGATGTTCTTTCTGTGCTGAAGCGTCTTGAAGCGCATAATTATCCTGTTAAGGAGTCTCTTAAAGAGTACTGGTTCAGAAAGAACAATGAATTAGTTGGCGTAAAAGGTTTTCTTGTTATGGATCCTGATGGTTATTTGTTGATGTTTAATGAGGATATTGGGAGAAAGCCGGTGTAGTATGGACCTTGAAACTCTTGAGAACGCGTTAAAAAACTGCTGGAGCAGGGATACTTGTTATCTTCCTATGCGTAAGGACTGGTCTGAGAAGAATCCTGCTTATGGTCAGTGTCATTGTACTGTTTTGGTTGTTAATGATTTTTTTGGTGGTAAGATCTTGAAATACGTTTTCAAAGATGGTACTGGTCATTATTCTAATTATATCAACGGAAAAGAAGTTGATTTCACAAGGTGCCAGTTTGACAAAAACGAGGTTTTCCCTGAGCCTGAGATTATGGAAAGGGAGGATACTAAAGACACTCCTGAGTATTTTCTTTTGAAGAAAAGGGTTGAAAAACTTCTGAAAATTTGAAATTTACCACTTTGTAGTGGTCAAAAACACAAAGATTTAAATATTGGGTTTTCTTAAATAGCTGTATGGAAAGCTTGATTGAAAGGGTGAAAAAGGAGGCTGGTATTGAGGTGTATTTTCCTGCTCAGGGCAGGAGTGACCTTAACGACTGGCATAATCCTCATAATGATGATTCCAATTATGTCAGGGCTGTTCATAATCTGAGGAATCCTCTTTGTAATAGCTATCCGACTTTTGGATTGCATTCTGAGCCTAAAGAAGCAGATTCAGGTTCTGATTTTGTTTCTTACGGTGCTTTGTCTTATAAGAAAACGATTAAAAAGGAAGTTCCCTGTTTTGAGAAAGTTTCTCAGAAAAAGCCTGGTTTGCTTGGTCTTTTGGGCATGATTGAAACAAGGACTAAAAAGATTATAGAAACCGTTGATGAAACAGTGACTGTTAATCTTTTGGTTAAGGATTACGTTCTTTCAGACTGTTCTGAAAAGGCTTATTTTGTTAGAATGACTCTTAATGCCAAAGTTGAGGATAAGTTTGGAAGGGTTGCTAGTGACTATCCTGCTTTGACTGTTGTTGGCACTAAGAATCTTGTTGATGAGATTGTTTCCTGCTTGAAGAGCAATCCTCTGAATTACTTGTCTTTCATCAGGGCTTTGGTGCCTGTTGATAAGTTTCCTAATGTGAATAATGGGATTTTTGAGAAGGCTAAACCTGGCAAAGACATCGTTTTCATCTCTGATGATAAAAGCCGTACTAAGATTTCTTTATAAAAAAAGTAAAATAAAAAATTTACTTCATGTGTCTGACTTCTTTGAACAGTTTGTATGCGTACAGCCAGACTGCTACGGTGATTCCCACCATTAATGCTGTTAACAATATGTGTTGGAATCCGCCGTATGGTTTTTGCATCATCTCTGTTCCCATTGCTCTTCCGTATTCTCCTGTCTGTGCTAGTGCAGAGCCTGCTGCCAGTAGACTTGCTAGTAGAATCTTCTTCATATTATCACCTCTTTAGGTCATATTTTGTCTTATTTTTATTTAAATGTTTGGAAACATTTTGGGAATGTTTATATTATTGGTGTGTTGCCGTGATTTGTATGAATGTGAAAATTATTTTGCTGTTGTTTTTGTTGGCTTCCTGTAGTCCGCCTGATCCTGATGCAGGATTGTCGATGGGTCAGATAGCTGAAAGGCAGATTATTGAGACCAGGTCTAATTGTTCTGTTCACGTTGATGATTATAATTCAACTTTATGTTTTGCAAATTATTTGATGAATTTCAGGAAATCTGCGCTTGAGTCTGATCGTTCTTATCCTGATTATATGATTGATACTTTTTGTTCGGCTGCGAAAGTGCGTGACTTGTGCTTTTTTTATGTTGCTGCGACCATTAAAAAAAGTGAGCTTTGTAAGCATGTCGTTGCCGATAAAAGAATTGAATGCCGCATGTTGTCTGATGATTATGTCTGTTATTCTTTTAAGAATAAATTTGACTGTATGGTGAATAAGGCGATTTTTATGGAATTTGTTGACCATTCAAAATCTGTTGAAATCCGCAGGTATTTGGCTGAGCAGAACCAGTCTGTTGAAAAGCTTGAAGAAAACTGTGAGGCGCTCTCAGCTCATTTGAAAGACGATAATCTGTCTTATGAAGAAAGATTTTTGAAAGCATATTTGCTATTACGGTATTATGATATTGATGTGGATTTTATTAATGCAAGTCAGCTTGTTTGATTTTTTATTTGTTGCAGTTAATTTGTATCTGCAACTTTAAAAAATTCCAACTATTGCTATTAATACTCTGCCCCTTGGGTCGGTTGGATTTTTTATTTTCCCCATCTGGAGAAATAAATTATTCCTATGACGCATATGACTGTTGCGATTACTGCTGTAGCTAGCTGTAATAGCCATCCTGTTCCTGTTAGTCCCATCATTTCAATTATTTTTGCGACTGCTGACTTTATGAAATCGTTCCACGTCAGTGCTATTACGAATGCGAATGCTCCTGCTATGGCTATTCCTATCTGTGCTTTCACCCGGTTTTTGAATTCTTTTGCTTGTTCTATTGTTTTCATGTCCGGTATTTCTTGATTTTTGTTTAAAAACCTTTCTCGTAAACTTTCCAGTTGTATTGGAAATATTGTAAACTTTACATTTGAGTGGCGTTAGCTTTAAAAACAGGAAAAATAGACGGTGATTAGGTGGTTGCTATGAAAAAAATGATTTTATTGTTGGCATTGATTTTGCTTGTTGGCTGCAGTCAGCCTGAGATTGAAGAAATTGATGATGAGCTTGAGCAGAGCAGGAAACTGCTTTTGGAGGCGGAGATTAATGAGTCTTTGAGTTTTTGCTCTTATGAAACTGATGAGTTTAACAATACTTTTTGTTTTGCCGAGAAGGCTGTTTATTTTAAGGAGCAGGATGTAAAATATCCTTTTGATGTTGTTAAGCGTTTTTGTGGTGCTTCCAACGATTCTGACATGTGTTATTTTTATGTGGCTATGAATACGGGTGATGTTTCTCTTTGTATTAACGTTAAGGACAAGATTGGTTGTACTTTGGTTTCAAATGACAGGTTCTGTTATACGATGTCAAACAGGGAGGAGTGTTTGATGACTCAGGCTTTTATGCTTCAGTTTGTTGATTTGAATAAATCAGCTGAAATATGCAGTTCTCTGCCTCAGAAGTATCGGGTTGAGAGTGAGGATGATCTTTCTTGTGCTGATATTGATTTTGAGCCGGAGGAAATGAATGTTTCGAATCGCAGCAGGTTTTTGATGACTTATGTGCTTTCTGAGATTGCTGAGTTTGAGGTTGAGAAGGTCAGAAGAAGATGAATAAGACTAAAATTCTGATAAAGCTGGGTTTGATTGGCCTTGTTGTTGTTATTATGCTTTTTTCAGTTGAGAGCCAGATTGCGACTATGCATAGTTTTTTTGGCGGTATTGCCGCCGTATTCTGGCTGGTGATTGGCGTTCTCAGGGAGTTATTTGCCTAATTGGAATATTTTGTTGATTCTTCCTGTAGAAGTTTGCTTTGGTATAGAAGGTTGGCTTTTCTCGTGTTCATTTCGTCGTTTATTGAGTAATCAAAGCATTTCTTGTAGTGCGGGTATTGATTGTGGAGTACTCTGTTTTTTTCATAGAGGTCTAGTGAGCGGAGGAAGGACATTCTCCATGCTTTGTACGTTTCTTCTCCTGTTTGATTGTAATACTTGTTTTTGAGGGTTTCTGTGTTTTCTGTTGACTGGCTTAGCTCTTGTCTATAGTCTGAAAACAGGCTTTTTATGTCTTCCCTGTCGCAGTCTGCGTGCAGTGGAGGTTCGTAGAATATGTTCAATGCAAACCTGCCGAAGGTGTTCAGTAGCGGTGCGAGTATGATGAATCCTATTATCATGAAGATTATTCCTTGCGTTTTTGATACTTTTCTGTTTCCCTGGTAATATTTTGTTGTGTTGTATGTTTTTTTGATTTTCATTTTACGACTCGTGTACGTGTGCTTTCATGAATTGTACTAGGTATGCCATTTTCATTGTCAATAGGTTGCTTGCTTCTTTTTCGTATTTTTCCTGTTCGTTGAATATTTCAGGCAGTTCTGTGTCGATATCGAATTTGACTTTTTTGATGTTGAGGATTTCCAGTCTTTCGCTTATGCTGGGGTGTGTTGTCCACCATGAGCTTTTTGCTGTTAGAACCTGGTCATAGGATTTTTCTATGTTTTTATTGTCGTAAAACTGTTTCATGTACTTGTAGATGTTTATCACTTGTTTTTTCTCGTTCAGGTAATGCAGTATGTGCTGCGGCACTACATTTTCGAATATGTTGCTTATTATGCAGTATTTTACCAGTGCGTTGGCGAATTCCTGTTCTCCTACGAGGTCTGCTGCGAACCTGTCTGCCCGGTATTCTATTCTTCTGTCATACCATAGTGTGATGAGTGCATAGTATCTTGACAGCAATAAGAAAACCAGATATGTTGGTAAATAAAATATTATTGAGATTCCGATTCTGATGTTTTGCTTGTTTATCTCTCTTTGGAGTTCTATGAATCTTTGTATTCTGTACACAAAATATCCGAGGACTGTGTCTTTTCTTGCGAAATGCCCGTATTCGTGGACTATTATTGCGGTGATGTCTTTTTCGTCCAGCAGTCTGAGAGCTCCCAGTCCGATTATGAGGTCTTTTCTGAAGAGTCCTGTTACTGCTATGTCGCTTTTTTCTGACAGTATTATTTTGTGCGGTCTTTTTAGTCCTGTTTTTTTGGCTACCTGGTCTATTATCTTGTGTAGTTTTTGTGCGTCTTTTGGCTTGAGCTCGAGTCTGTAGCCTTGCTTGTCTGTTTTGATTGCAAGGTATATTCCGAAAAGTATTGGCCAGCAGAATAGAAGGAACGTGAAGGTGAATGTGACCAGTAGAAATCCTACTATTATTAGAAATATGAGTATCATGCTGAATCCGAAGAGCAGCATGAATGCTGAATATGCAAGTTCGAATTTTCCGCTTTCCATGTCTTTAAAATATAGGTTGTAGTTAATAAATTTTATCTAAAATCGACGGAAAGTTTACGTTTTTTGGTAAGCTTTAAATATGGCTGGCTTGAGTTTTTCTTTTTATGGCTTTGAAGAAAAAAGGTCGTTTTGAGGCATTGAAATATGATGCTACGTCAAAACTTCCTGTTTTGGAGTTCAAGGGAAATCTTGATGTGAATAATGATCATTATGTTGTTTGTGTTGGTCAGGGTTCTGATGGTTCTGTGAGTATTAATCTTGCTCCGCAGGCAGGGGGATATTTTAATTTTATTTTGTGTCCTAAAGGTCTTGTTGCTATCAGTGATGGCGGGGAGAGGTATCTTTCCAAACAGCAGTTTTTGGAAAATGCAGGCATGTCTGATTCTGATGTTTCTGGTTTGGTTAGGATTTTGAAGAGGGAGTCAAAGGCTTTGTTTGGTTCTTCTGCTGAGCACATGCACCCTTGTTTGGATAAGATGCGTTTGAATCCTTTTGTTTCTGAGTTTAGGGCTGTTTTGCATAAAAAGCTTGAGCCTTTATTTGAGAAGCTTAAGTTGTCCCGTGATGACAGGGAGAAGGTCTATAACGCTGCTTTAACTTCTTATTACCAGTTTGAGCGAAGGGTTTGATAGCAACCTTTTTATTCCTTGAAATGATTTTTTCTGCAAGAGGTGATGTTTATGTCTTGTGGTAAGTGTGGAACTAAGAGAAAGAAGAAGAAATGAAGTGTTCTGTTTTTGTTTTTATTTTGGTTTCTTTGATTGCTTTAGCTGGTTTGTTGTATTTTCAGTCGGCTGAAGTTGATTGTCATGTCATTCATTCCTGCCCGTCTGAAACCGGTCAGTACGAGTGTGGTGATTTGGGGTACTGTCAGCAGTGTCCTGATAACAAGTTTTGCAGGTATGGCAGGCCGTTTAATTATCAGCGTCCTGATGTTTTCATTTTAAGCAGGGGTTTCGGCGTTACAGGTTCTTTTTCAGCTTTCCTGCTTGAGTTGAAAGGCGGTATTTCTGATAAGAATGGTCTTCCTTTGTTTTCCAGCAGGGGTAGTGATGCCTGGATTGTTGATGATGTGCAGAACGTCAGGGTTTCTGCTAATTTGTTCAGTAATATTGTTGCTGTGAATAAGTATGGTAAGGTTGTTGCTTCAGGCACTACTGAGAATATTCGTTATTCTTTGAAGTTTCATAGCGATTGGGATCAGGAATCAGAAGTGGACATAATGGTTGGCTTTTATGATGCCTGGCGTCCTGAGAGCAATAAATTATATTCGTGCACAAAGCTTGATGTCCAGGATTATGCTAATGACCCTCTTGTCCGCCGCCAGCATTATGCTTTGAAGGATATTGTTTGCGACAGGATTAGTATTCTTGAGCGTTTCCAGTCAAGAGGGTTCAGGTAGTCAGTAATTTTCTTCTTCAAATGTTGTTCTCGCAGGCTCAAAGTGGTCTTTTAAGGAATTGTATACAGTTCTCATTTCGTTTATTTCTGTTATGCTGAGTTTTGTTTTGTTGCCTGCGTCTATTAGGTTGATTGCTTTTTTTAGCGAGTTGAATACTTCTCTTGCATAGCTTTCTTCTTGTCTGGTTAACATCATTGTGCCGTATACTGCTGCGACATAAAAGTGTCCTTCTGGCTCTTCCGGTCTTAATTCTGTGACTTTTCGTATGTCTTCCAGTGCTTTGTCTAAATAGTCGTTTTCTGTTTGTGCTGTTTTCAGCCTTACTTGGAATCTGTGCCATCTGTATTGTGCTGTGTCTTGTTTTTCTATTGCTTTTGTAAAGTTTTGTTCTGCAAAGCTTAGGAATCCCTCTCTTGCGCAGATGAGTCCTTTTGTGTCGTATGCTTTTTCTGTTTCCTGCAATGTTATTGCTTTGTCTATCCATTCGAGTGCTTGTTTTATGTCTCCGCTTTGCGACAGGCAGTCTGCATATTCTATCATGGAGTCGTGTGTGTTGTTTCTTTTGAGCATTGCTGTGAAGAATGAGTTTCCTGCGCGGTTGTATAATTCTTTTTTTCGTGTTTTGTCTGTTTCAGTTTCTGCTGTGTATTTCAGCATCATGCCTTTGTGGTAATCGTTCACTCTTTCTTCCAGTATTGGCGTTTCTGTTTTTTGCGTGCTTGCGCAGCTTCCTAGAATTAAGCTTCCCGCGACCAGCGCTTCGAGTAAGAGTTTCATTTGCTTTAGGAAAGCGTTTTGGATTAATAAGTCTTACCAGTGTCCGCGTCTTATCCTGTTTGCTTGCTGCAGTGTTGCTATTGGAGCAGTTACTACTTCGTCCATTTTCTTATTTAGGACGTGGTAGAGTGTTTGTGCTGTTCCCGGCATTTTTGGTATTTGTTCCATCAGCCCGTAGACTTGTTTTTCGAATTCAGGGTCTGCAAGCAGTCGTGACAGTTTGTATGCCTGTCTGGGCTTTTCAAACAAGTCAACTTCTGGTTCTTCTGATGGTTTCTCTGCCAGGGCGGCAATAGTGTATAAGGCAGTTCCTCTTAATGTTTCACTCAATGTGTATTCACTCATGAGTAATGGAATTTCAGCAGGTGGTTTATAAAGCTTGCGTCGTGATGTGGAAAATTTCTAGGTTCCGTATGTGCATCTGAGTAATGCGATTTCAAGGTATCCTTGGCTGAAGCCGAGTGCTCCTGCTGCTTGTGCTATTGTTTCTGGGTGCGAATTTATTGCAGTTCGTAGTACATTATGACACCTGCTTCCGAGAAGATAGTTGCAGTCTTGTATGTAATCTGCTATTCCTTTCATGTTTCCAAAGGCTCTTCCAAGCAGTGCAGATGCTGTGACTTCTCCTTTTGCGAATGCCGCCTGCATTTGCGTGTTTCTTTCTCTTAATGCAGAATCGCTTGATACTGCGAGTTCAGCAGTTTCGCAAATTCTTTCAAGTATTCCTCTTGAAGCCATTGATTCCAGTGCTGCAAGGTTTCCAAGCGCGTCTACTGCCTGTTCTGACGAGAAATTCATCAGATGCATTACGTGCGATACAAATGCAGGGTCTGCTTTTACAAGAGATCCTCCTGATCTTAATGGCGATGTCATTTCATACATTTTGTTACCTCATCTGTTTTGTCCTATGATGTATTTTTGTGCTGCGGTGTACATTGCTGTTTCGATTGTTCTTCCGAACTCTCTTACAAATGATTGTGGGTTTGGTATCGAGGTTCCATATCTTCTTCTGTGTTCTGATGCGAAATTTTTTCCTGCCTCGTTGACTGCATCTATTATTGTGCCTGACATGCTTGATGGAAGCACGTCGCTTAGGAAATCCGCTACCCCTTGTATTGTTCCTTTTGCTTTTTCAAGATAAAGTGTTTTGTGTACGTTTAGTTTTTCATATTCTGCTCTTTGTTCTTTGACTTCTTCAAGTCCGTCTTTTTTGAATAGTATTTTGCACCATCCCCTTATGCCTATGGATTCTCTTTGCAGCCTGTCTGTTTCATCGACGTGTTCTGCAACTTCTCTTACTTCTGAGTAGAATTTGTCCATTGCTTGCATTAATATTGTGTCGAATTCTTCAGGTGTCATTTTATCCTCCGGTGAGATACTTTTGTGACGCTTTATACATTTCTGTTTCTATTGCTTTGCCCAGTCCGCTTACGAATGCTTTTGGATCAGGGACTGAAAATCCATATTTTCTTTCATGGTTTGATATGTATTTGTTTACGGCTTTTGATGCTGCTTCTAATACTGCGTCTGCCATGTCTGGGGGCAAGGAGTCTCTTATGAAGTCTTTTATTCCGTATACTGCTCCTTTTGCTTTTCCTAAAAAGTATTCCATCCTTGTGGTAATTTGTTCAAGTTCTGCTCGTTGCTGGGTGACTTCTTCCATACCGTCGTTCTTGAATAGGATTTTCACCCAGCCTCTAAGCCCTGTTGATTCTCTTTGCAGTCTGTTTGCCTCATCTATATCTTCTGATGCGTTGTATAGGTCTGAGTAGAAATTATTCATTGATGTCAGAAGGATTTCGTCAAAATTTTCAAGTGTCATGGCTTTTTTAAAATAAAAAACTGTATTTAAAGTTAACCAGAGCGTATTGTATAATTTCCAATGCGATACTTTTATTAATGCATATTTTCTACTTCTTCTAAAAAGATGGAAATCAATGTTTTGAAAAGCCCGGCTTTGCAGATAATGCTGGGTGTTTTGAGGAACAGAAAGACTGTTACGACTGATTTCAGGCGTAATTTGAGGTATGCTGGTTATTTGATGACTCATGAGATTCTCATGCACGAGTTCACTATGACCTCTTCTCCTATTATGACTCCTATTGCTAAATCAAAGTGTGCTGTTTTGAAAGAGAAGATTTTGCAGGTTATTGTTATGCGTGCAGGTGAGCCTTTTGCTGACGGCGGTGCAAGGCTTTTGGATGAGATTAATTCTGTGAGGGAGATTGGTGTTGTTGATGCTCACCGTGTTGAGAAGCCTGGTTTTAAGTTTGAGGTTGTTATGGGTTCTTTTAAGGTTCCTAAGTTTGACAAAAACACTATTGTGGTTGTTTATGACCCTATGCTTGCTACTGCTTCCACGCTTACAGAAATTCTGAAGCGTCTGAAAAAGCATGGTACGCCTAAGAAATTCATTATTTGTTCTATTATTGCTGCAGATTATGGCTTGAAGAGCCTGCAAAAGCATTTTCCTGAGCTGGTTGTTTACACTTTGGGTGTTGATAAGGAGCTTAACAGCAAGGGGTATATCGTGCCTGGTCTTGGCGATTGTGGCGACAGGGCTTTTGGGACTTATTAGAGTTCTACAAATTCTGTTTTTATCTGTTTGAGCGAGGCGAGTGATGTGATTTTGGCTATTCCTGGTCTTGAAATTACTGTTTTTAGCAGGTTGTAGTATTCGTCCTGGTCTTTGACTCTGACTTTTATTATCATTTCATAGTCTCCTGTGCAGACGTCTACGCTTTCTATCTGTGGGTGTTTTGCCAGGAGTTTTCCTATTCTTTCCGGGTCTCCGTACTCGTCTGGGGTTAAACTTATCAACACAAATGTGCAGAATCCTTCGTTTATTTTTTTGTAGTCAAAGACTGCCTTGTATGTTTTTATGGCTCCTTCCCGTTCCAGTTTTTTTATGTTGTAGTGTATTGTTGTTGAGGGCTCTTTGAGCTTTTTTGCTATCTTTGCTATCTGCGGTGTGCAGTTGTTTGTTTTGAGCAATTCTATCAGTTTTGGGGCTATGTCTTTCATATTATTGTATAGTATTCAACTATATATAAAGATTTCGATTAAAAGTTGAATTTTATTCAACAATGAATGAGATGGTCGTCTTATTTTCTTCTGGGTGGCAGGTAAGGAAACGGCTGAATACGCATATAAGTATAGGCGTATAAGCTAGTATATATATCATATGTGGAAAGTATATATTTATTCTCGCTGTTTCTGTGTTTAGAGGCGACTAAAATGACTATTGACGACCTGATTACAGAGACTAAGAGTACAAAGGATAGGAAGATTGTGGTAAAGAAAATATTCAAGGAATACATGTCTGGAAACTGCAACCCGCTTGAGGCAGCGAACGCTATACAGGCAGTAATTGGAAGGGTTTCAGGTTACGTTTACAAAGGAACGCCGGGAAGTTTGAGCATTTCAAACTGTGTTGACAGGTACAGTGTGCCTGTAAATGCCTCTAACAACCGCGCTTACGAGAAGGTTGAGGAATTCAAGGCAGCTTTGAGGATTGTTGCGAGAGGGAATGGAAGAACTCAGATAGAGGACCATAATGGAAAGGGCTGTTCTACAAAAGACTACGCTGAGAAATTCTGGCAGTACGCTTTGGCTAGAGAGCAGGACGTGAGGGCGAAATACGCGGCTTAGGAGGAATCAAAATGACAAACAGTGAAAACAATGGAAAAAAAATAGTTTACGCAGCTATTTTGACGCCGTATTTGAGTGGTGATTTTGAGAAGGAGTGCAAGAGCTGTCCGAAGGTTAACGAGTGTGTTGAGAAACAGCGCGGTTTTGGCTATGATGCCAATAACTTTAATGGTGTTAGAAAGTTTGAAACTCTGAATCACGTTGTGATGCTTGAGACTGGAAAAGACCACACAACTCCAAGTCCTTCATTTGCTGATTTTGCTGTTGCTGGTAATACTTTTCTTGGAGAGATGCAGGTGCGTGCTTTGAGCCGGGGAGGTCTTCTTATTGCTCGTTACAGCACTTTCTACCCCGAAAAAAGTGAATATACTGACACTATGCCTGGCGATGCAGGTTATTCCCTGGACATTCCGAAGAAAGTGTCTGTTGTCAAGGCTTTCATTACAGATGACGCTGTTCTTGACGCTCTGGTTTCCCGTGAAGAGGAAAAAATCAGGTCTGCTGTCGAGAACTTCAATCAAGGTCGTGCTGAGCCTGTTCTGGTTACTCCGTTTTTAAGTGAAGCTTTGAGGGTGAGAAAAAATGACTAATCTTTGTCAGATCGTGAATGAGAACAAGAAGTTGTTTCATCTTCTATTGAGTGATTTGCATAATTTGGAAGATAAGAATAATTCAGGTATTGTTGCTCAGTATGAGTCTGGTTTGGACCAGATTTTGGATTCTGCAAAAGTTGAATTGCGCATGATTGATTTTGCTGAACTGCGCGTTCAGGATTTGAGCGCTAGTTTGCTGGGCTTGATTGCTGAGAATAAGTCTGCCAGGGATAAAACTGCACATGATAATGTTCGTGAAATTGATAGACTTGTTTTTGATAAATATTTTCCCCAGTTTTCCGGTTTGGCAGAGAAATATTTAGCTGAATTGAGTAATCTGAAGAAGTCAGTTCTTGATAAGGAAGGTATGCGAAAGGCGAATGATTTCCTGCAGAGGCATCGCAAGGAGTACAAGAAGGCTTTCAATTCTAAAAATCGTGATGAATTGCAGGAATATGTTGTTCAAAAATATGAGGAGTACCGGCGTTCGGTTCAGAATAATGAGGGTGTCCAGCGCAGGTTGAAGAATTTGGATATGCTTATAGTTCCTGTAAGGCTTCATTACCGTTCTGATGGGGTTGTTGTTGTGACAGATCCTGTTCTGAAAAACCCTTCTGAAGAGCTTATGTCGAATTATGTCGGTTCTGATATCAGGGATGTTGTGATTGAGCGATTGAAGAGTGCTGGTTTTGTTCCTCATTTCATTGAGACTTGGGAAGGTGAAGGGTCTAAAGAGAGTAAACTGGCTGTTGAAAGTAAACCAGGTTTAGAATCAAAGCTGCCTGAACCGAAGCCTGAAGCCGTAAAATCTGAAGTTCCAAAGCCTGAAAGCGATTTCAAGTACAATGTTAAGGATTTGGCGCGGGAGCTTGGTGTTCCAAGTTCCAAGATTGATAATTATTTGCGGAAAAAGCATCCTGAATTGTTCCAGCAGAGCAAACTTTTTCCTGAGGGTCGTAAGAATGTTTTCACTCGTTTGTATTCGCAGAATGTTCTTGACCACTTGAAGGATTATATTGCGCCTAAACAGCGGGACTTCAGGGGGGTTTTGGATGAAAAAGCTGTTCAGATTACCAATCTGCTTGAAAAGGGTAAATCAGATGCGGATATCGCAAAACAGTTTGGTGTAAGTCCTGTAACCATTAGTCGTTTCAAGGAAAGTATTGGTTTGTGGAGTTCGCGTTATTTGAAAGCTAATTATCCTGCTCTTGATGATATTGCTTTGAAAACCATGCCGGGTGTCGCTTCTTACCCGAAGGACAGCATTAGGGAGCAGATGATTCTGAAGTCAATTGATGGTTTGAATGGCGAGATTAATTATTTGGGTTTGGAAGGCGCTCATTTTGGTAGTTACATTCTTTTGAATGATTTCTTCAAGGTTAATCCTTCAAAAAGTTTGGTTGCTGAGAACAATCCGCTTGATTACAGGATTATGCGTTCTGTTGTTGATAACTGGAAGGTTTTCAAGCCTGGTAAACTGCATTCTAAGGATGGCAGTATTTTCAATGGCTTGAATGTTTACGAGGGTAATCTGGGCGAGGCTGTTCGTGATTTCTCAAAGAGCAATGAATGCAAATGGAACCTGATTAATCTTGATTATACTGGTTGTATCAATGATGAGAAAGTAAAGACTCTTGAGTTGTTGTTTGATGGAAAATTAATCGCGGATAATGGTTTGATGTTTGTTACTTTGAATGATGATGAGCAGATGCGCGAGCGCGTCAGGACTGGCGCTGGCTTGAATGGAAAGGCTCCTTCACAGGGTTATGGTACTCCTGACCAGATGGCTGTTGTTGATGCCTGTTTGAAGCGTTTCTCTGAGCGTAATGGTTATTCTGTTGAGAGGATAAATGATGCAAGGTATTCTTGCAAGGAGAGGCAGATGCTGGCTCTTGCTTACAGGGTGAAAAAATGAATGATTGGCAGTTAGAGTTCAAGGCTTGGTATGATAAGCATTACGGCGGTAAAATGCAGAGCGAGTTTGTCAGGGACAGCGGTCTTGCAAGGAGCACTTGGATTGCTTATTTGAAAACTCCTGTTGATTTGTCTCGTTTGTCAAAAAAAGCCAAGAGTAGTTTGTACAAGCTTACCGGGCTTGATTGTTTCAAGGTTGAAGGTGTTGAAAAGGTTGTTGAGAATAAAGACGTAAAGCAGCCTGACCTTGTTAAGCAGACTGTTTCTGTTTTTTATGAGCTTGCTCAGAAGCTTGAGGGTTTTAAAGCTTCTCCTGAATTGCGCGAGCAGTTGATTGCGAAACTGCCTAAGATGGATGTTGGCAGGCTTACTGCTTTGCTTCACGCTGTTTACAAGCCTAAGGATGATTTTGATCAGTGGTTGATGATTTCTGGATATGTTTACCAGGGAGAGAGAAAATGAAAATTCCATATGAGTTGAAAAATACTGATTTTATTATTGGTCAGATTTCGCAGTTGTACGCTTCTGACCCTGTTGGAGCTTTGAAGGAATATGTTACTAATGCTATTGATGCTTTTAGTGATGCTTCTTTGAAGGGCAGGAAGAAGGATGCTCGTATTGGGGTTGTTGTTAACAAGGAAGAGGGCACTATTGTTGTTCAGGATAATGCTCTTGGTATGAGTTATGATTTCTTGTGCTCGATTCCCAGCTCAATTGGTGAGAGTTCAAGGCGTGGCATTAAGGAAATGCGTGGTGAGAAGGCTTTTGGTATGCTTGCTTATTGCGGTTTTGGCGATAAGGCTAGTGTTTTGACAAGGACTGGCGCTGATAATGGGAATTACAGCAGTTTGCAGATGAAGCGTGGAGAGCCTGAAGCTGACGCTGGCCGTTTGGAAGCTCGTGTTGTTGACCGTACTGAGGGTTTTGCCAGTGGCACTCGTGTTACGATTACCGGCGTTCCTAAGAAGACTATTGAGGATTATTTTACTCCTCAGAAGCTTAAGCGCGCTCTTGGCGAGACTTATGAGCCTATTATTCGTGCTGATGAGGTCGGTATTTATGTTGGCTGGCATGGCAGGAATGAGCGTTTGGAAAAAGTTGAGCCTCCTGAGCATAAGGGCGAGAATATTCTGGCTGATTCAGAGGAAACCACTAAAAAGGTTATCCGTCTTGCGAACGGTTCTCTTGTTACCGGCAGGCTTGATGTTAATTTGTGGCTGAATCCTGAGGGAGTGAATGATAAGGTTGGTCTTTACTGCAAGGGTGTTCGGGCTATTGAGTCTGTTGGCAGGCTGAAAGAGCTTGAGGATTTGTGGAGCAGCGGCAAGCTTTCAGGTTATGTTAATGCTGATTTTGTTTCTTTGACGCCTGACCGTGATGGTCTTGTTCGTGATGCTGGTTTTGATTGTCTTGTGGAGTTGTTGAAGGCTTACGAGCCGGTTTTGAATGAGCAGATTAAGAAGGCTGTTGACCAGACTGTGAAGAAGAAGGCTGATAGCCTTCTTGAGCAGATTGCTGAAAAGCTTGGCGATGTTTATGCTAGAAAGCCTAATCCTTTCACAAAAGGGACTGGTGGATCTTTGAAGGAGCCCAGGAAGCCTGGTGTTCCTCGTGATAAGCCCAGAAAGCATAATTGTCCTTTTGCGCTTGACATGGTTGAATTTGATGCTGCTGATGCTCATAAGCGTTACATGCTTGAGGATGAGGACTGGATTTTGATTAATTCTGGTCATAATGATTTCAGGCAGCTTGCTTTTGGCCGTGGCGTGAAGGATAAGGATGCTTTGCAGTATTTTGCTGCGGTTATTGCTAATGCTGCTGCGTTTTCAGATTATGTTGACGGCAGGAAGGCTTTGGCAAAGGCTTCCAAGGAGGAGTATGATTCGAAAGCGCAGATGACTGCTGAATCCCAGCAGGCTATTGCTGAGCGTTCTATTGAGCTGAAGCTTGATTTGCTGGATACTTTTGGCATTATCAGGAAGAGAAAGAAGACGGAGGGATGAAAATGTCATTGGAAAGAGCATACAATAACTGCAGAATCTGTTATTTCGAATTAAAAGGAACCGGCTTTCAGAGTAGAGTAGTAAAACCAAGTTTTGGAGAAATACTCGTAAGTAGCAATCATGGTGAAAGGGCGATGAACGAGGCGATGAAAGCACTTGAGGAAGAGATTCCTTCAGAGTTTCGTTCTGGTTGTGTAACAATGGAAAGAAGAAGGCCTGCTTATGAAGCCTTGAAAGTTTGTGCTAAATGTGATGGTAAAAGTCCGGCCATTGCAGAGTTTCTTGAAAAAGCATTGACGGACATTTTTGGAAAGAAGGAGGAACAAAAATGAGCTATGGAATGAGTTTCGGGTTTAGTCAGGAGCAGCGTTTGGATCATAAGATGAGCTTGCGTCAGGAGCACAGTGTTGATTATCCGAAAGTTATTGAGAGTATTCGCAGCCATTTTAGCAGTACTGAGGATTTTCCTACTGATGTTTCGCGTTTGAAGCAATTGTTGAGGACTATTCCTCAGCGTCAGAATGGCAGGCTTGCTTATGTTATTGGTGGTGGTTGGGCTGTTGAGGTTTTGACTGGCAAAGCGCGTGAGCACGGCAACATTAACGTTCTTGTTGTTGATTCTAAAAGGACTACTTTGGAGAGCAATCGTTGTCTTGATTATCTTGGCGTTCAGTATTTGGATAAGGCTTTGGCAGATGCTTTGGTAAAAAGGGACGTGATTAAGGGGAATTGGACTCGTGGTGAGTGTGATGTTTACGTTCCCAGCCACGAGTTTATGGTTGGCACGAAATTGCTGCCGAGAACTGTTGATGAAGGCAATCGTGACAAGGATATCGCTGACCTTGTTGAACTGCTTATCGTGCACGCTCCTGATTTTAAGAAGCTGGCTCGTGTGCTGGATTCTTTGCCTTATGTTAATGATGGCGATACTGTTGCGCGGATTGCTTACAGGATTTCTGGCTCTTTGAAGCCGGGCATTTCTTTGACAGATGATGGTTTTAGGGTGAACAAGCGTCCTAAAAGAAGCGTTGAGAGAAAGGCAGCGTACGCTCTTCGTTTGCTGAATGATGTTTTGCGTGAACAGCTTTGTGTTTATGATGAAAAGTGGAAAATGGCACAAGCAGGAAGAGTTCTGGAGGCACAACTTTCGATGAATGAATATGATGGTCTGAAAAAATATCACGAAAGGGAGGGTTCTGCTGAAAATTTCTTTAAGTGGCTCTCGGATAATCGTGAAAAGCTGGTTAATCCGCACAATAAGATTTACTACCCGAGGCACCCCGACAAAAAACCCATTTTTATGAATAAGACAGATTATGTTTCTGCTTTGGCAGACGGGATTATTGACCGGGACGCTTTTGATGTTATGATGGAAGATGCTGAAAAGCATCCGCCTTATTCAGCTTACTCTGTCAGGTCTGTTTCAGAGGGCGGGAGTTATGCCTTGCTTGTCTGGAATCCTAAGGGTAAGCTGATTTACGAGAATTGGAAGAAGTAAGTATATACTTTCAAAAAATTTATATACTGTCTGTGTTATATGAAGGATATGAAGCGTAAAGTCATAAAACTCGGCAGTTCTACCTTAGTTACCTCTTTGCCTTCCAAGTGGACTAATATGCTTGGTGTTAAGGCTGGTGATGAGCTTGAGGTTACTGAGCGTCAGAAAGACCTTGTTATCAGCACTCAGAAGAAGTCTTCTAAGTTTCTTAAGACTCTTGATTTGAAAAAACTGAACACCAAGCTTTCTTTTGGTTATGTTGAGGCTGCGTATGTTTCTGGTGTTGATGAGCTTGAGCTTTTGCACGGTCCTTTTATCGTTCACTACAAGACCGGTCAGAAATTGAAAACTTCTGAGGTTCTTCAGAGCATGCTTTCTCCTTTGATTGGTTTTCAGATTATTGAGCAGTCTGAGGACAGGACTGTTGTGAAGGATATTGGTCAGGTTTCTGATGAGGAGATGGATAATGTTCTCAGAAGAATGTTTTTGCTTATCAAGTCTATGGGTGAGGAGTGTTTTGAGGCTGTTAAGTCTAAAAATAAGCAGACTCTCGGGAGTATGCCTGTGCGTTATGATAATATTTACAAGCTTTACATTTATTATTTGAGGATGCTGAACAAGCGTGGTTACAGGGATTTCAGCAAGACTCCTGTGATGTACGAGTTTATTTCCAAGTTCAAGATGATTATCAGTGTTTACAGGTTTATTGGTGTTGAGGCTGTTTTCCTGAAAAAGCCTTACAGTCAGAAGGCTTTGAAGATTTTCGAACACGTTTTGAAGTCTTTTGAGAACCTATACAAGGTTTTTTACCAGTTTAATGATGAGAATTGTTTGCAGATTACTCTTGACAGGAATGTTTCTATTGATATGATGAATGATTTGAAGAAGAAGTGTTCTGTTGAGGATGCTTTGCTTATCGGCAGGCTTTCAGTCATTACAATAACGATTTATCACGCTTTGAAGTGCCGTTTTAACCTTGAGATTTAGCGTTTATTTCGTCTATGATTTCTTTGATTTTGCCGAAATTGTCTTTTTTGTATGTGTTTGGTATGACGTGCAGGTTTTCTGCCGGTATTTCTGCTTTTATTCTTTTCAGTTCTTTTTCGTCGTAGTTGAATAGTATGATGTGAGGTATGCCGTATTTGTACGCTCCTACTGCTTCGTCATAATCGTGTCCTATGAATGCTACATCTTCTTTTTCGTATCCGTTTCTTTGGAGCACTGTATCAAAGAATTCTGGTGCTGGTTTTTTGCAGCCTACATCTACAGATGATACTACTTCCTTGACTCCTCTTGTTATGCCCATTCTTGGGAGTGATTCGTATAGTTTTTTTCCTGGTTTTATTGCGTCTGTTACTATGATGAAATCTACCAGTCCGTCAAGGCTTTCTAGTGTTTCTTTGACTCCTGGGAAGAGTTCTCTTTTTCTTTGTGAGTTCTTAGCATATATTTCTTCAAATTGTTCGTAGTTTTCTAGGCCGTACTGCTGAACCAATGCCAGGTATGCGTCTTTTGCTTTGTCAGTGCCTGTGTGCGCCTGTTCTAAAAATCCTGAACCGGACATCTGTTTTCTGTATTTTTTCATTATTTTCAGGATTTCTTTTTCAGCTTCATCGCCTGCCAATTTTTTGTCAATGCTGGTTAAGTTCAGGTAATCCTGCATTTTTTTAAAGTCTTCCTGGTGTTCCACTAGCAGATTATTATACTGAAAAAATCTGACGTATTCTTTCATTCTTTCAAGGTCTTTTACTATCTTGTCCTTGTCTATGCCTGTTCTTTCCTGTATGTAGTCGACAGCGAAATTCCTGTCTTTGTTGTCGTCAAACAGTATGTTTCCTCCGTCCGATAGTATTGCTTTTATCATTTTTCGTATTTTTCTGCGAATTCTGTTATTGCATCTGATATTCTTTTTATTTTCTGGTTGAATTCATTCATGTTGATGCTTGATACGCCTGTGGCTTCCATTATCTGGACTGGTTCTCTGGTTCTTTCAAGATATTTTTCGTTTATTTCTTGTATTTTTTCAATATCTTTGCAGTCTTTGAGCTCTTCACTTCTTTCCAGCATGATTCTGTCGTATTGTATGTTTGCTTCAAAGTAAATTGCTGCCTTTTTTATTGTCGGCAAAAATTCTCTGATTGCTGTTGTTTCTATCGGGTATTCCTGCTGGAACAGCATATTTTTGGAGTATTTTTCAAAGGTCTGGTATGTGAAATTCAGCAATTCGTATCTTTCTTGTATTTGTCCTGCTTGATTTTTTATTGATTTATCAAGTGCTTTATCAAGTGACTCGCTTAATTGAAGAGAGAGATCTTCGATTTCTCCAACGGTTGATTCTAACAGGCCTATTGTTTCTTCCATTACTTTTAAGTTTTGATTTTCGCGTATCAAAAAGTTCTTTCCTTTTCTTTCTGTGTCATAACTGCGCAGCGTGCTGAGTGCGCTTATGGCGCGCTGGCTGAGGTTTTTTCTTGCGAAGTAGTGCCATGCTGTTTCTGCAAGGGTTCCAGTGTCGCTTAGGTAGTATTTGTACTTGAAGAAATTTCTTGAGTCTGTGCTTATTACTTCTTTTTTTGTTCCGAACACTGAATCTAAATCTGCGAGTGAGTCTGCGCATATCATTGCTTTTTCTACTTCATCTTCTCCGTTTGTCATGGCTGCTATTGCTGTTGCCAAATCTTTGTGCTTGTCAAGCATGCTTGCTGCATAGCTTGCAAGGTATCCGACAAAGAATTCATCTTGTTTAAGCAGTTTTGTGTCGTGTCCTAGTGAGCTTACGTAATTGCGCAGGTTATCATGCAATTTGCTTTTGAACAGGCTTGTGAATATTAGTGTGTCGAGTGTTCCTGCTGGTAGTGCTTTTATTTTTTCATATTTTACCACTAAACTATTGTTGTGTGTTTCAATTGCCTGTTGGAGCAGCATTGTGGTTATTGGATCTGCGCTGTATGTTTTGAAGAAGCTTAGCAAATCTTCTGGCGTTTGTATTTTTGCCTTTGCCATGCTTTTTAATATTTCGTCTTTTTTTCCGAAAAATTCTATTTCAAATTGTCTTGCTTCTTCGAGGTGTGCGATTGTTTGGGGAGAGAAAATTCCTGCTCTTAGATTGTCTTGCAGGCGTTTCATGTTTTCCTCTATCATTATCTGAAGAGCTGGGTGTGCGCAGTTTGTGCCTAGAAGTCTTATGTACTCTTTTGTTATTTTCTCTCTTTGTTCTAATGGAAGTATGTTTTCTGTAAGCAGGTTTTTGTGCGGGTCTTCTATTTTTGCTATTTGTTCGTCTATGCTTTTGTATGTCCTGTCTCTTTTCTGTTCGTAATTTTCAATTATTTTTTCTGCTTCTTTGCTGTCAGGGTCTTCTGAATTCCATGACATTCGATAGGTGTCTCCTTTTGTTTTCACTATTTGTTCTATCTCTTCTGGTCTGCTGATGAGTACTTCTTTGAGTTCATCGTGGTTGAGATTCTTTTCTTTTGCTAATATGTGGTCGGTTGCCTGCCATTTATTTATTAATGGAAATCCGTAGTTAGTGGTTAGATAGCCAAGTAATGCAGTTCCGAAAGTGACTGCTGTTAATGCTGCTATGCCTATTCTTTCCCATCTTTTCCGTACTCTTTTGTTTGCTGCCTGGTTGAATAGGAATGCTCTTTCGTTTTGTTCTTCTTCTTTGTTTTCGTCATTGGCTCTTAGTTCTCCTATGAGCAGGTCCGGGTGTACTGTTTTTTCATAGTTTGCTCTTGTTTCCTTGTCCCACCTGTTGAGTCTGTTTTGTTTTCCGAATTCTTCCATTCTTTCTTCAAGTTTTGTTTCGCCCATTTCGTTTAATGTGTCAAGGGCTCTTGTGTAGACAAGGTCTTTCAGATTGTTGTAGAAGTCTGATAAGCGTGTATCTTTGCAGCTTTTTGCTCCTGCTGCTGCTATTGCGGTGAATCTTAAGTTTTCAAGTGCGTCTGTTATCAGGTACTTTCTTGTGAATCCTTCAAGGGAGTCTGTGTATTTTTGTGTGTCTTCTCCTTGTGAATGGTTCTGTATTGCTTCGTGCAGTTTTTTGACTGAAACATCTCTTGCGTCTTTTGCGTTTACGCAGTTGTGCTCGTAGACTGACATGTTTAGTCTGTATAGGTCTTTTTGGATTGCTCCTATTGATGCATCATCCCAGTCTATGATTTTTGGCGTGGATGGTGCTGATTTGATTTTTACGACGTTTTTTCTGTGGAGGTCATTGTGGACTATGCTTTTCGGCTGTGTGTCAAGTTCTGCTCCTAGTGCTGCGAACCTTTCTACAAGGTCTTCAAATCCTTCTTTGTGCTTCCAGGCATCTTCTGTTTCGTCTTTGTTTTTTGTTTTTGCGTCAAAGAATTTTTGTTTGAAATAATTGGTGTAATTATCTTCTTTCAAAAGTGCTTTTATTTTTTCGTCTGGTTTTATTGTGGAGTATCCTCCCATTAAATCTATTATTCCTGCTTTTTGGGGTATTGCCATAGCTCCTTTTTCGTCTAGTGCGACGTCTAGCAGTTCTGTGCATCTGAATGCTTCGTCTTTTGCTATTCTTTCGAATATGTAGCCTGCTGGTGCTCCTGAGAATTGGTGCGCTTTCAGGAAGTCTTCGACTGCTGAGCCTTTTTCGAGCTTGTCTGAGTTTTTGTTCAGGAATTTTCCGAATGCGTTCAGCGTGTAGCCGTTATCGAATCTGGCTGTGAGTATCATGCTGAGCCCGTCGCTTACGTTCGCGTTGTATTCTTCTTCTATTTTGAATCTGTCATTTTCTATAAGTGTGCTTAGTTCTTTTGCCTTTTCTAGGGGGACCTCTGTAGGGCTTGTTGTTCGTACTTTCTGCAATAGTCCTTTTTTTAGAAAATCGTCTATAAACTTATTGTATCTTCTCCTTCCAAGGTTCTTCCTTAATGAAACTATCTTCTGCATCATATACTTTACAGCCCCCGCTGTATATCAAATTGACGTATATATAGTATAAGAAGGGGCATTTATAAATCTTTCGCATATTAACTACCATCTAGTGATGAATTTAACCCATATTTGCTTGTTTTTTATTTTGCGAATGGCAGTCCGTAAACTTTTACGGTTTAAAACGATACAAATTTAAATTAGTTCGTGCTGTATTTGTTTGGCGAGCACGGTATGGTGAGAAAAATGCAAAAGTTGGAATTAGAACACAAGGATCCTGAGGGTGAACTTAGTGAGTGGGCCAAAAGGCAGCTTGCTATTGCTCGTGCAACGCCTGACTCTGAGTATATTCCGCACGAAGAATTGAAGAAGCGAATACTTCAGAAATGAATTTTGTCGTGCGATGGCATCCTTGTGCTAATAAGCTGTTAAATTCTCTTCCAGGGAATATTAGCACTCGGATAATGAAGAAATTGGACTTGATAGCACTCGAACCCTTCAGATATGTTGAATCTTTTGTTGGAGATTATTATAAGATTCGAATTGGCGAATACAGATTATTATGTGATATTGATACTGAAAAAAGAGTTATTAGTGTTCAAATTTTTGATAAGCGCGAGCGAATCTATTAAACGCCATTAAAAAGAATAAAAAATTATTTAGGGGGTAAAATTGCCTTTTCGAGGTCTCCAATAAATTCTATGACATGCCCTGGAGCGCCTCTTGTTTTGGTCTTGAACTCGTAATTAAGTCCTGCGGCGGGGATGGGCGTGCATATTTCTGTCGTTGAATTTTCTGGAATCCAAATGTGGTGTATTGCATATTCAGTTGCGCGTCCTTTCTTTACAAAGTCACTCCATTCCGCGACCAGATGATTCATGGTGGCTCTGTCAGCGCTGTAACGATTGCCTTCATTTGTAAGTTTTGTTTTCATTTCTCTTGCTATGGTGCCCCATAATCGTGAATCTTGAGTTTCTCCTATGCAGAATCTTTCGCAAGGGAATCTTGTTTCACTTATTTCTGATAGTATTTTCCAGGCTTCTGAAAGGGGCATTATAGCTCTTACGTCCATTGTTCTTGTTCCTTCCAGCATGTCTGCGTGGTTTAAGTGTGGAACAGGGTCGTCAAAGCGAAATGTGTATACTCTGCCATTTAACGGCACTTGAATAGTTCTTGACTCGTATCCTATTCTGCAGGTTGCATCTAAATGTCTTTTGTATATGTCTTGTAGCACGCTCATTTTTCATCCCCTCCAATAAGAAAAAGCTGAACTAGCGGTGTTATTAACGATTTCTAGTATTTATTCTATATTTTACACGAACGCTATTACTATGTTTGTGACGAGTATCCCTAGTAGTATGAAGCTTACTGATTTCCATATTGTATTGGCGTGTTTTCTGTGTGTTACTTTTTCCAGTACTGTTAGCAGCATTCTGCCTCCGTCTATTGGTCCTAGTGGCAATAAATTGAACAGTCCTACTCCTAAGCTTAGTAAGTAAAGCCAGAATACCAGGTCTTTTATCCATAGCATTGTGTATGTTGCCCAGGTTGGTGCTTTAAGAGGGTTTTCTACATACACTCCGAGCCAGGCTTTTTGGTTGCTTGGGTTTTCTCCGAGTGTTATGTCTCTTACTGCCTGTGTTGTTACTACGTTTAGCGTGTCGCCTGGTTTGGTGTCTTTCAAAGCGTTTGAGAAGTCTATTTGTTCTGTTATTGCGTGTCCGTTTATTGCTGTTATTTTTTCTCCTATTTCTATTCCTGCTTGTTCTGCTGGCGGGTTTCCGTTCATGATTTCTGTTACAACCACTCCGTCTTTTGAGTAGAATGTGTCTGTGATGGGTGTTATGATTGTGAACATCAGCAGCATTAGCACTAGTCCCATTACTATGTTTGATACTGGTCCTGCGGCGAATACTGCTAGTTGTTGTTTTCTTTTTGCCTTGACCAGTTTTTTCTCGTCTGGTTCGACGAATGCTCCTGGTATTAGTGGTATTAATGCTCCCAGTACTACCAGTCCTGAGTTTTTTAATGGCAGTCCGTAGACTCTTGCCATTACGCCGTGCATTCCTTCGTGGACGATTAGTATTGCGAATATGCTTATTATCCAGTAGAAGAATGGTACGTAGAATATTCCTTTTGCTTTGAAGGGTAGTACGATTCCTACTGCTGGCGCGTTTGTCTGCGTCAAAACCATTATGAGGCTTCTTGCCAAATCAAATGTGACTAGTGCCATTCCTACAAATCCTAGTCCTATTATCCAGGGTGCTGCTTTTTCAAAGAAGTGCTTGTGCCTTTTGGCTATTCTGTCCATGGTGGTTAGTCCTGCTTTTGTCCTGTACAGCGCTGCGTAGAATATGCTGAATCTTTGGAATGCGAGTTTTTTCCTGTTGGCAAGAACTATTAATGTCAAAATGACCACGAGAGAAATGGTTGCTGCTGTGTCAAATGAAACCATTTTTCTTATTTTCTTGTGCGTGTTAATAAAAGTTGTGTTTTATTGAGGGGAAAACTTTATTATTATCCTGTTTTAGCTTTGGTTTTATGTTGAGTGAAGCTGATTTGATGTGTTTGCATGATGTTCTTCAGCATATTTTTAACTCCGGGGTGCGTTCTGGCTTGTCTTCTGTTGATCTTGTCGCGCTTTGCTGGGCTGCTTCTGAAGGAAAGGGCGGTTTTAATTTTGATTCTGATGTTCATAAACAGGTGGAAGAGGTGTTTGACCGCAAGCCTGAATATCTTAAGTTGTATGAGTCTCTTCACGCGGTAAATCCTGAGTTTTCCATGGATGAGTTCAAGCGTCAGCTGGCTACGCGTGTTGGTCATTTTCAGATTTTGTATGGCTCTGCTGTTCAGGCTGGTTATGATGGTTGTATTGAACGGTTGTCATTTCTTGGGGAAAATTTTAAGTGGACTGTTGCTTATTTGCAGAGCAGGGGTGTTGATGGGAATACTTCTTTGGATAAGATGATGAGAATATTTTTTGCAGGCTCTCCTGATGCTGTTCCTGCTTCTGTGTATTCTGAGCGTATTTATAAGTTTCAGAAGGCTTTGACGTATAATCCTGAAAAAAGTGAATAAAAAGAAAAAATTATGCCGGAACCGGCTCTGGTTTTGGCTCGTATCCTGGGCTGAAGACGTTTTTCGTCCTGTCTTTGACGCCTGTATAGACGTTTTTCAGGTAGTCTGCCATTTTTGATGTCCAGTGTTTGTAGATGCCTGCTTCTTTCTCGAACTTGGTTCGGGCTTCGCTTAGCATTCTTTTTCTTACTATCCTGTTTAATCCCTGGTCTGCAAGTGTTAGTCCTGGTAAGGCTCCTATTGCGCCGCCTGCTATGTTTTTTAGCGCGTCGATGTAGTTGCCTGTTTTCAGTCCGTATACAAGGCCGTATGCTTTGTCTGGAATCTGTGCTAGTGCGTAAAGTTTTTTTCCGCCTATTGCTCCAAAGATGTCTCCTGTGAAAAAAGCCCACGTATCTGCTACGTATCCTATGCCTTTTCCTGCTAGGTGTGCCTTGTGGGTCCATCCGCCAAGGTATTTTTGGTATCTGTCATAAGTATCATTGACTATTTTGTATAATTCTTCTACTTTCTCAGGGTTTTTTTCAAGGAATTCCTTGACATTTTTTGTTTCTTTTACAAAGTCAGTTAATTCCTGTCTTGTGCCTGGTATTCTTCTGATGAAGTCTCTTTCGTCTTCTGCTTTTAGTGCTCTGTCTAGTAATCCCATTTTATTTGCCTCCAAAATCTTTGAGTTTCAGTGCTGTGTTGAATTCCAGTATTCCGAGCAGTTTTCCTTCTCTTACTACTGGTATTGAGTATGTTCCTATTGATGCCATTATTTCGAATGCGCGTTCATATGTGTCGTTTTCTATCGATACTGTTTCTATGTTTTTTGTCATGATTTCTTTGGCTTTGGCAACTTTTGGGTCTTTTTCTTCTGCAATTACTCGGTTGTTTAAATCTACTGTTGAGACTATGCCTACGGGTTTGTCAGTATTGTCCAGTACAAGTATGTGTCTTGTCTGGGTGTCTCTCATTATTCTTGATACTTCGAGTATTGTGTCATCTTCCCTGCATATTACTGCATCAGTTAGATGTTCCTTCTGGATTTTCATTTTTGCCTCCGCTCAGGTATTGTTTTCCCTTGTTATATAAAGTTTTTACGCCTTTTACTGCTTGTTTCGCGCCATACCATGCTCCTGTTGCTGGCAGGCAGATTAGTTTTGATATTTGGTCATCTGCAAAGCCCATTCCGGGTATTGATCTTGTTAGTCCTTTGTATGCTAGTACTGCTGCTGCCGCTACCACAAATGGGTTTGTTGCAATGTCTACTAAGTTGTAGCCAAGGTCATCTTTCATCGGGACTCCTTCTTTCTTGATTTCGCTTCTTAGCTCTTTGCCTTGTTCTCTGTAAAGTTTCACGTTCTTTTCTGCTCCTTTTACTTCTTCTTCTCTTATGTTGATTCCTCTTGATTCAAGTTCCATTAGGATGTCTTCTATTTTGTATCCTTTTTTGACCATATCGATTATCTGCGGGAAGTATGATTCCAGTTTCTTGTTCTGGTCTGCTACCATTGTTTCGTTTTTTCTGAGGAAGTCGCAGAACTCTTTAGTTGTATTTTCACTTAGTTCTTTTCCATCGTAAAAGTCTTTGATTATGTTGTATATTTCTCCTACAAGTTGATTGTCTTTTCTTGCCTGGTTCAGCATTTCTAGACTGTTCATTCCTCTGTATTTTTCATATGCTGGATTTTTTATGGCCAGCATGACTTTTATGTATCCTAATGCGACTTGTGAATCTGCCCTGTCTATGAATGGTATGTCGTTTCCTATTTCCATTAAATTCTTGACCATTCCTCTCATTTGCATGGCTATTCTGTTGCATACTCTTGCATAATTTTCGTTTTCTTTGTAAACGTCTACAAGTTCTTTTACGAACTCTTTCTTTGAGGAATAGTAGTCTTTGAGTGTTTGTGCTGCTTTGTAGTCTGTTGCGCTTTTTTCTTCCAGTATTTGTATTGCTTCTTCTAGCTTGATTGCTGCAAGCATTCCTTCTGGTCCGCCTTTTGCCGCGTCTATCATTGTTTTTGTTGCAAACCTGCCGTATTGCATTGCGCTTTTTGCGTGCTTTAGAGGATCTTTGAATAGTTTGAGGTTCTGGAAAGCCAGTCCTGCTACAAGAATTTCTAATGGTGTTGCTATGACTTGCTTTTTGTTAGGTACTACTGCGTTAAAAATGTTTGAAACTGTGAAGTTTTTACGTGCATAATCTCGGGCTGCGTTTTTGCATCTCCTGAGTATGCTGTTGTTTTTGGCTTCGTCGTAATTATTTCCGTTTTTTCCGTAGTCTTTTTTTATAGGTTCGTTAGTCATTTTCCATCCCTCGAGAGTATAATATAGACTTTCAAGTATATAAATCTTTTGATTTTGTTACCACCGTATGGTGACTACATAAACAAAAGATTTATAATCTGGAACATCTTCCCTTCTGGTATGTTGTTCGATAAAAGATGGTTTAATCTCAGTCTGTTGAATATCGCAGCAGCTTTAGCTTTGACAGCTTGTGACAAGCCAGCTCCTTCTTTGGAGTCTAAACTTGCGCCTGTTCAGGTTGAGCAAAAGGCTGAAATTCCTGAATGGGATAAATACCTCTTGAAGGATTATCGTGAATATAATGCGCTTTTGCCGACGATATTTCAGGAGAGCAAAAGAACTGGTGTTCCTTTGGAGTACCTTGCGATTATTTCCTTGACTGAGTCTACTGGCAAAGGTGGTCAGCGTTTTGAGCCTAAATTCAAGCAAAAGTATGTTGACCCTAATATTGATAAGTTTCTGCCTGTTTTTGATGAATTGAGCAAAAATGATTCTTCTTTATCTTTGGATGTTTTTAGGAAACAGCTTGCTACCAGCACTGGTCCTTTCCAGATTATGTACTTGACTGCTGTTGAGCTCGGCTTTAGAGGTTCTTTTGAAGAGTTATCAAATCCCCGGGTTAATGCCAAATGGGCTGCTGAGTATCTTCGCAAGAAGGGTGTTTCATCTGCCACTTCTTTGAAGTCAGCTTTGACTATATACAATACGGGTTCTCCTAATGGCAAGCCTCATGCTGGTTATCTTGATCGTGCTATGGCTTACAGGGATATGTTTTCTGAAGAGCATAGGGATTTGTTCCCTGTAGAAGGCAATTAACTTATATATTGCAAATAATTCTAAAGTTATCACTATCAAGTTACTATAAAAACGAAACATTTAAATACTAAAGAGTCTATTAACCACTGCATAGAGATTACACATCGGGGGTGTGACTATGAAACACTTGTATTTTTTATTGGTGCTGGCCGTATTCGCAGCTGGTATTGGAATTGGCAGTTTGGTTAGTATCGGACTGTCAGGTGATAATGCTGTTACTTTTGAGACTAATACAGCTACAAGCCGTGGATTGAGTTTTAATCCTGTGACGCTTGCAGATGCTATCATTCAATCTGAGCCTTTGCAGGCTATTGCTAAACAGCCTGATTATGGTGGTCCTGTTGAGCGTGATTCTCCTTCTGATTGGGTTGCAGAATCAGAGATTGAGATGAGGCCTGATGGTGTTTTTATCAAGTTCAATAACCCTCAGTGGGCTATCCTTGCAGATACTAATAGTATGGATCCTGTTTTTGATACAGGTTCACATCTTATTCAAGCTTTTCCGACAAATCCTGAGCAGATTCACGTTGGCGACATTGTAAGCTACAATTCGCCTGTGGGCTTCACTATTGTCCACCGTGTTATCGAGATAGGCAATGATGAGGAAGGCTGGTATGCTATAATTAAGGGTGATAATAATCCTACTCCTGATCCTTGGAAGGTCAGATGGGATATGGTTACTCGTGTTACTGTAGCTGTTATTTATTAATATCTCCACTCCCCGACCGTTAATTCTTAACGGCAGGCGTCCGGCGTCAAGCCGGCGCTTTTTTTTAAATATATGTTCTGGTGCAATAATGCTTTTTAACTAGTTATTTAGGCTTTGTCTGGTGGACAACTTTGACTTTGACTGGGTTTACAAGTTTAATTCCTTATTGTTGGAGCGTTTTGGTTTTTCTGACAAAAAGCGCGTTCTGAGTCTTCCAGTCAGCGACTTTTTCGATTTCATCAGGCGTTCTGATGAGCTTTTCCTTTCCTCTAGGTTGTGTATTGACAGCATTTCTTCTGTTTCAGGCTCTCTTGTGGATGTTGTCAGTGAGAATGGCAAGATTGTTTGTTACGGTATTACGGGTGATGCTCAGGATTTTGACAGGATGGAGATTTCTCCTGAGGGCTTGTTTTATGTTGTTAATCCTAATCCTCTTATGAGCTATGTTGCCTTGTTCGGTGATGGTCCTGATAAGAAATGCATTTTGTTATATCCTCACGGCTCTTCTTTGATGTCTGACAGGCACAAGGCGCGTGTTTTGGATGATTTGCTTGTTGAGTCTCATAATGCTCTTGCCTTTGTGACTTTTAATCATTTTTTTAAGGAGTGGGAAAAATATATGAATTTTGATGAAGTGGCTCTTGACAGGTTTGTTTCCTCGGTTTACCACTTTCTTGAAAGGGATTTTCCTGATCTTGAGATGGATGTCGTGATGGATTCCAGGTCTTATGATGATTATGGAGGATCGCACCCTACTGATTTTTTTGTTGCAAACCTATCTTTTTATCATTCTTGTTCTACAGACCGGGAGAGTCTTGTTTCCAGGCTCTCTTCTGCGATTAAGCGTTATTTTCCTTTTGATGTTGCAATTTACGATTTTGCTTATAACAAGCATGTTACTGAAGCTTCTCTTTTGTTTCTAGTCCCTGAAGAAATCTACATTGAGGAACAGTAACCTTTAAAAACCCCCTTTGTTGGTTTGCCTTTATTCGGGGTGGTTATAGTGAAAAACGAAATTACAGTGGCAATTATTATGGCAATGTTTGCAGCTTTAGCTGTTGGTGTTAGCGCGTTTCTATAATAAATAAGAAATAAAAAATTTATTTGCACTCTATAAGCGCTAGTTTTTGCCCTATCTTGTCCATGTTTTGGGTAAGGACTTTTACTGCTTCTTCTGCAAGGTCGTATTCTTCTGCGAATGTCGCAAGCCAGTTTTTCAGGTCTCTGAGAGCGTTTGACACTGGTCTTACTGAATTCGGGTCTGCTCCTTTCGAAGTGCACTTGAGTCCTCTCATGTTGTCGCTTATCTGGTCGAGTTTTTCGTGCAGTTTCTTGACTGCTTCATCTGGCACGTCATATTCTGTTTTGAAGACTGCCAGCCAGTTTTTTGTGTCTCGTACAGCGTTTTCTGCTGCTGCAACTGTTTCAGGTCTTATTTTTTCCATCGTGAACACCTCGTTTGATAGTATTGCTAACTGTTAGGGGTTTAAAAGATTTTAGGTCTTTAATACAATAATTCTTTTAAGCTGGCAGTTTATTGCTTGTTCAGATGGATGCAGTGAAGCGGTTGGAAGATTATTCCTTGATTGTTGTTAAGCGTGTTGAGCAGTTCGAGATTCCTTCTCATGTTTCTTTTTTTTATCAGGATGCTGATATTTATGTTGGTCCTAATTCAAGTTCTTCTGTTCATAAGAGGGTTCCGAATGCTGTTGTTGACTTTTTCAGGGCAAATGCAAAAAAAACTGTTTTTGAGCACGCTGGCTGGGAGTGGGCTATACGTGGTTACGCTGATGCTGGTTTTTACACGCGCACTCAGGACAGGCGTGGGATTATATTTGACAAAATTACTCCTTATGTGAGTAGGTTAAAAAGTTTTGAGAAGAAAAAGGTTGCTTTTAACGAAGTGCTTCCTCCTTTTGAGAAGAACTGTTATCGTGATAGCGCTTTTGATATTGCTGATACTGGTTTTCACCTTGTTCTTAATGAGCGTGCTGGTCTGGTGAAAATTGTTGTTGCTGAGTTGGATGTTGGTTTTGGAGTTTTGAGAGATGTTGCTGCTATTGCCAGTTTTGAGTATGAAGGTTCTATTTGAAACTGTAACCGCACGTCTTTTTGGTTATCTGTTCTTCTTCTGTTCTTGGGTATTTTCTGCAGTTTAACGGTCTTATCGGGTGTATTGAGCAGTATGATTTGCCGTTTTTGTATTTGAGAAAGACGCATTTGTTTGGGAGCTTGCAGCATTCTCCGCAGTTGTTGCATTGTCCTTGCCTGTTTTTTGCTACTGGGAGTATTGAAGTGATTGTTCTTTTGAGTTTTGCTCTCCAGGTGTTTTTTTCTTCGTTCATGCTAGTTTCAGCCCGTTTGGTACTTTTCTTTCTGGTTGTGCTATGACTACGTCTCCGTTTTCGAGTACGAATCCTGTTGTTAACACCTCAGATATATAATTTCCTATTTGTTTTGGCGGGAAATTTGTTACGCAGATGACCTGCTTTCCTAGTAATTCTTCTTTTTTGTATAGAGTTGTGATTTGTGCGCTGGATTTTCTTGTTCCGAATTCTCCGAAATCAATCACTAGTTTGTATGCTGGTTTTTTTGCTTCTGGAAAGTCTTCTATTTTGATTATCGTGCCTACTCTTATGTCCACATTTTCGAATTCTTTCCAGGTTATCATGTTTTTGGCTTCAATTTAGGTTTTTATAAATTTTGGGGTTTGCTTCCGCACATTTTTTATGTTTATCGTTTTTCCTTGTGTGTTATGAAAGTGTTTGTTTCGTACAGGTTTACTGGTGAGGGCAAAGAGCATTTGGACAGCATGCCCATGATTTGTGATATTTTGAAGTCTGCAGGTTATTGTCATTATTGTTCTATTTTTGATTCTGACCAGTTTGAGAGTGAGAAATGGAGTGGTAAAAAAATCATGCAAAAGGCTTTTGCAGAGATTGATAGTTCTGATGTTGTGCTGTTCTTTGTTAGAACGCCTGATATCAGCCAGGGTATGCTGGTTGAGCTTGGTTATTCTCTTGCTAAAAAGAAAAAGCTTGTTTTGCTGATTAAAAATGATATCAAGGTT
>Ga0105099_10000164_pt1 | contig 43085 bp, 55 predicted proteins | sample PPLLak3cmMay2015_2_FD_79138 | JGI IMG/M metagenome (GOLD analysis project Ga0105099, IMG submission 79138) | Freshwater sediment microbial communities from Prairie Pothole Lake near Jamestown, North Dakota, USA - PPLs Lake P8 Core (1) Depth... | ecosystem: Environmental > Aquatic > Freshwater >... | reverse complement strand
AGGACATCTTTCCATATTTTTTTGACTTCTACTTTTTTCTTTATCTTGCCGAGTGTTCCTTCTAGTTTCCATAGTGCGAATAGGTATGCTATGAAAGCGCCTACGAGTATTATGCCGTCTGATCTGCTGAGTTGTCCGTCGAGTGCTAGGACAAAAGGTAGCATGAGCGCTATCCACATTATGAATCTTCTTTTTGTGAAAATGTTTGGTTCTAATTCTATTTTTCTTCCGAATATGCATAGTAATCCGAGTGCGAGTGCTGCGTGTACCATGTTTGTTCCTAGTATCGCGCCCAGTCCTATGTTTTCCTGTCCTGATAGGAATCCTGTTAGTGAGCTGATTATTTCTGGTGCTGATGCTGCCATGGCTACAACTACTAGTCCGATGATTGCATCGCTTAATCCTAGTCTTTTGGCGTAATTAGAGATTCCGTATACTAGAAGATCTGCGCTTTTGAATAGTATGAATAGGCTTGCTATGAGAACAATTCCGTTGAATAGCAACGGGTGTGACAGTTCTGCGGGGATAAATGTCATTTTTTGCCTCTTTGTTGTACTGCAGAATAGCAAACTATATAAAAGACTTGTTGCTCCTGCCAGTTATGCCAGTAGTTGGAATGCAGTTTAACAAGATTGTTGTTGAGAAGTTTGCTCCTGTTAAGGGCAAGGTTCAGGTTAACAACAATGTTGTTTTGAAGGATATTGAAAAGACTGATTTGAATATTGGTCCTTCTAAGCAGGGTGCTTTGAAGTTTCATTTTGAGTTTGTCGCAAAGTATGAGCCTAAGATTGCTGATATTACTATGAATGGTTATGTGACTTTTTTTGAGAAGCCTGAGGCTGTTAAGGAGATTTTGGATGGTTGGAAGAAGGATAAGAAGATTCCTAAGGAGTCCATGTCTACTATTTTGAATACTGTTTTGTCAAGGTGCAATATTGAGGCTATTTTGTTTGCTCGAGAGGTTAATCTGCCTCCTCCTATTCCTTTGCCTAAAATTCAGGTTCAGTAATTTTTCTTCACTATTTAGGAAAAACTTTTAAAGGGGTAAATGTAGCGTTATGTTGCGTATTATAGGGTTAAAGGGATGGCAGACATAAAACTTAAAGTTGCGGAAGCTATTCAGGATGATGTTAATAAGGGTATTGTCCGGGTAGATAGTAGTTTCATGAGGGAGATTGATGTTCGTCCTGGCGACATCGTGGAAATTGAAGGTACGAGAAAAACTGTTGCTATTGTTGACCGTGCTTATCCTGGTGATATTGGTTTGAACATCATTCGTATGGATGGTTTGTCAAGGAAGAATGCTAAGACTTCTATTGGTGAGTTGATTGCTGTGAGAAAGGCTGCTGTTGAGCCTGCTAAAAAGGTTGTTATTGCTCCTGCTAGGGAGGGTATTGTTGTTCGTGCTTCTGCTAATATTTTCAAGCAGGGTCTTCTAGGCCGTGCTGTGACAAAGGGTGACATAATTTCTTTGGGTGGTACAAGAAGAAGGCGTTCTGCTATGACTCAAAGTCCTTTTTTTGATGAAGTTTTTACGATGATGGAAGAATCCATGATGGCTTATGGTTTTGGTGATTTGAAGTTTGTTGTTGCTGAGACAGCTCCCAAGCAGTCTGTTATTATTACTGAGCATACGGAGGTTGTTCTTAATTCTGAAGCTGTTGAGATTAAGGAAGAAGCTGTTCCTGAGGTTACTTATGAGGATATTGGAGGTTTGGAGGATGAGGTTAAGAAGGTTCGTGAGATGATTGAGCTTCCTTTGAGGCATCCTGAGATTTTTGAGCGTTTGGGTGTTGAGCCTCCTAAGGGTGTTCTTTTGCACGGTCCTCCTGGTACTGGAAAAACTTTGCTTGCGAAAGCTGTTGCTAATGAGACTAATGCTCATTTTATTTTAATTAATGGTCCTGAGATTATGTCTAAATTCTATGGGCAATCAGAGGAAAACCTTAGAAAGAAGTTTGAGGAGGCAGAAAAAAACGCGCCGTCTATTGTTTTTATTGATGAGATTGATGCTATTGCTACTAAGCGTGAGGAAACTAAGGGTGAGGTTGAGAGGCGTGTTGTTGCCCAGTTGCTTGCTTTGATGGATGGTTTGAAGTCCAGAGGTAAGGTTGTTGTTATTGCTGCTACTAATGTTCCTAACATTCTTGATCCTGCTTTGAGAAGGCCTGGCAGGTTTGATCGTGAACTGGAAATCGGTGTTCCTAACAAGGATGGTCGTTTGAACATTTTGAAGATTCATACTCGTAATATGCCGATGGACAAGGATGTTAATTTGAAGGAGCTTGCTGCTGTTACTCATGGTTTTGTTGGTGCTGATCTTGCTGCTCTTGCGAAAGAGGCTGCTATGATTGTTTTGCGTCGTATCTTGCCGGATTTGAAGTATGGTAAGGATGAGCCTTTGCCTAATGAGCTTCTTGAGAAGTTGCGTGTTGGTAAGAAGGATTTCCGTGATTCTTTGAAGGTTGTTCGTCCTTCTGCTTTGCGTGAGGTTCTTGTTGAGGTTCCGAACGTCAAGTGGACTGATGTTGGTGGCCTTGACGGTGTTAAGCAGGAGTTGATTGAGGCTGTTGACTGGCCTCTTAAGCATCCTGATGTTTTCAAGCGTCTTGGAGTAAGGCCTCCGCGTGGTATTTTGTTGTATGGCGCTCCTGGTACTGGTAAAACAATGCTTGCAAAAGCTGTGGCAAATGAGAGTAAGGCTAACTTTATTTCTGTTAAGGGTCCTGAATTGCTTTCTAAGTGGGTTGGTGAGTCTGAAAAGGCAGTGCGTGAAGTTTTCAAAAAAGCAAGACAGACTGCTCCTACGATTATTTTCTTTGATGAGATTGATAGTCTTGCTCCGAGAAGGGGTATGAGCAATGACAGTGGTGCAACAGAACGAGTTGTAAACCAAATCTTGACAGAAATTGATGGTTTGGAGGGGATGTCGGATATTGTTGTTCTTGGTGCTACTAATAGGCCTGATATGTTGGATACTGCTTTGTTGCGTCCTGGCAGGTTTGACCGTATTATTTTGACTCCTGTTCCTGATTTTCCTGCTCGTTTGGAGACTTTTAAGGTTCATACAAAGAATATGCCTTTGAAGGATGTTGACATTAACGATTTGGCAGAGCGTACTGAGGGGTATGTTGGTGCTGATATTGAAGCTATTTGCCGGGAAGCTGCGATGCTTGCTTTGCGTGAGCTTATTTCTGCTAAAGTGGTCACAATGGTTAATTTTGAAGAAGCTTTGAAGAAGGTTTCGCCGTCTATTACAAAGGATGTTGCGAAGATGTATGAGGACTTGCTTGAGCGTTTCAGGAGCGCACGTGCCAAAGAGATGAAGGAAGAATTGCCTATTTACTTTGGTTAGTTTTTTATACCCCTTCCTTTCTTAGCTTTTTATGGTATCTCATCTTGTTGCTGATTTGGAGAAGTTTGATGAAACTCTTGCTCGTGAGTATTACTTGAATAGTTCTGGTCAGAAGGACGAGCTTGAGTCTTCCAAAGTCTATAAGCAGTTTAAGCATTTGTTTTCAAAGGAGCATGTTGCTGAGGCAGGAAAGGATGTTTCTTCAAAAGAGGGCAAGTTGTTGTATGATGCTTTTGTTGGTAATTTTATTGGAAATGATTTGAAGCGTATTTCTGACAAGGCTAATTCTTATGAAGCGTCTGCTGTTGTTGAAGTTTCTGGTCAGCAGATTCCTTTCCGTCAGGTTTCCACTCTTGTTATGAATGAGGATATCCGCGAGAAGAGAAAGCTTTTGTATGAGGCTACTAAGCCTGTTAAGAAGAAGCTGACTTCTTTTGAGAAGAAATCTTTGAAAAGGGTTTACGAGCTTATCAGTGAGCTTTCTGGAAGGTCTTACGTTGACTATCTTTCTTTTGTGAAAGAGGTTGATTATGACAAGCTTGCTGTTCAACTGCGTGATTTTCTTGTTCAGACTGAATCATTGCATAAGGAGCAGTTGGATAGGAATATGGCTTCTATTGGTGTCCGTTTGAAGGATGTGCGTCCTTATGATTATGCTTATTTTGCTAGGGCAAAGCCGTTTGATGCTTTTTTTGTTAAGGAGAAGCTTGTTGAGACTGCCAAAACGTTTTGGAAGAACATTGGTATAGACATCGATACTCAGAAGAATGTGGTTTTGGATGTTGAGGAAAGGCCAAAAAAAGTTCCAAGGGCGTTTTGTATGCCTGTTAAGGTGCCTTCTGAGGTTATTCTTGTCATCAAGCCTCATGGTGGTCAGGAGGATTATCAGGCTTTCTTTCACGAGTCAGGTCATACTGAGCATTTCGCAAACACAGATGCTTCTCTTTCTTATCAATTGAGGAATCTTGGTGCTAATAGTGTTTCAGAGTCTTATGCTTTTCTTATTGAATATTTGTTGTCTGATGCTGTTTTCCTGCAGAAGTATGTTGGTATGCCGGAATCAGATGCAAAGCGTTTTGCTAATTTTATTATGGAAGAGAAGCTTCAGGCTTTCAGGAGGTATGCTGTTAAGGTTATTTACGAGCTTAAATTGCACAGGAATGATTTGGTGAAGCTTGATAATCAATTCGTGCCGTCAGCGGGTGTATATTCTTCTCCTGCGAAAATGTATGCTGATCTTCTCACTAAGGCTACTAAGATTAATTATACTCCTGAGAACTATTTGCTTGATGTTGATTCTGGTCTTTATGCTGCTGATTATGTGAGGGCGTGGATTTTTGAGGTTATGTTGAGGAAGAAATTGATGGAGAAGTTTGGCAGGGAATGGTTCTCTAACAAGGGGGCTGGTGAATTCCTGAAGTCTTTGTGGAAGTGGGGTAATGCTGGAAAGAGTATTGAGGAGCTTTCTGTTATGGTTGGTTATTCTGGTTTTGATATTAAGTATCTTGCTGATGATTTTCTGGAGTTTTTCAAAGCATAAACATTTTTATACCCTCTTCTTTCTTGTTCTGCTTATGAAGCCTAAAGCTGGTGATAAGGTAATACTGACAACTTCTGATGGTGAGTTTGAAGGCACATTATTGCCTAGGCCTGAATTATTGTCACAAGACGTGACTGTTCTCAAGTTGAAGACCGGCTATAATATGGGCGTTGATAATAAGAAAGTTAAGAAGATTGAAGTCCTCGAGGAGTACAAGTCTCCTGTTGTGAAGGCAAAAAAACTGAAGCCTAAGTCTGACCTTCCGACTGTTGCTATTCTTTCCACTGGTGGTACAATCTCTTCAAGAATTGACTACAGAACCGGAGGCGTCTATGCAGATTATTCTGCTGAGGATTTTGTTGCTATGTGCCCTGAGTTGGAGGATATTGCTAACATTCGTGCTGCAAAAGTAATGTCTTTGATGTCTGAGGATGCTACTTCTGCTGACTGGGTTAAGATGGCAGAGGAAATATTGAAAGTAATCAATGAAGTTGATGGTGTTGTTATAACTCATGGTACTGATACTATGCATTTTACCAGTGCTGCTCTTTCTTTCCTGCTTAAGGATATCAATAAGCCGGTTGTCATAACTGGTGCCCAGCGTTCTATTGATCGTGGCAGTTCTGACGCTTTCATGAATCTTATTTGTTCTGTTACTGTTGCTGCTAAGTGGGATGGTGCTGGTGTTGTTGTTTGCATGCACGGTACTATGTCTGATGATTTTTGTAATCTTACGCGGGGAACTAAGGTCAGGAAGATGCATACTTCAAGAAGAGATGCTTTCCGTGCTGTTGATGATGAGCCTTTTGCAAAAGTTTTCACGGATGGCAGGATAGAGATTACGAATGAGAATTACCTGAAGCGTTTTTCTTGCAAGCCTTCTTTGCGTGAGCTTGATTCAAAGGTTGCATTAATCTATGTTTATCCTGATATGGATCCTGGCATTATTGAGTATCATTTGAAACAAAAAATTCATGGTTTCGTGATTGCTGCTACTGCTCTTGGTCATGTGCCTACTAACAATCCTAAATCGCTGATTCCATTTTTGAAAAAGGCTGCCAAGAAGATTCCTGTGATGGTTTGTTCGCAGACTTTGTATGGTCGTGTTCACCCTTTTGTTTATGCTAACCTGCGTAAGTTGAGTATGGATGTTGGTGCTGTTTATCTTGCTGATATGATTCCAGAGGTTGCATACTCTAAATTGATGGTTGCTTTGAAGCAGAAAAACCCTGCTGAATTCATGCTTTCAAATATTGCTGGTGAGATTAGCAGTCGCGAGATTGACGATTGTTTTTTGATATGAGGCCTGTTCAGGATGTGCTTAACCAAATTAAATGGGACAAGAAGCTCAAGCCGGATGAGTACGCAATTGAATATTTGGACTTTGGCAAGCGTGTTTCCATTCCTTACACTGCAATCAAGCGTGTTGAGGGTTTGTTCATGATTATAGATAAAAATGGTGAGGAAACGAACATTCCGTTGCATAGGATAAGAATCGTAAAACAAAAGGGAGAAATTGTATGGCAAAGATAAAGTGTGGTTTGGAGATTCATCAGGAAGTTGATACGAAGAAATTGTTCTGCGAGTGTGATTCTATTATTCATGAAAATGCTCCTGATTACACTATTATGAGAAAACTGAGGGCGGTTGTTGGCGAAACAGGAGAAGTTGATGTTGCTGCTGCTCAGGAGGCTGTTAAGGGTAAAAAGTATGTTTATGAGGCTTATGATGATAATTGTTGTCTTATTGAGCTTGATGAGGAGCCTCCCAGAAGTTTAAGAGCTGAGACTTTGCTTGTTGGTGTTCAGGTCGCAAAACTTCTTAAAGCAAAGTTTGTTGATGAAGTTCAGGTTATGCGTAAGACTGTTGTTGATGGCAGCAACACTTCAGGATTCCAGCGAACTGCATTGATTGCTTACGATGGCAAGATTGATTCTTCATTAGGTCCTGTTAGAATACCTTATCTTTATCTTGAGGAGGATGCTGCCCGTATAATAAAAGATGAGGGTGATAAGGTCACATTCCGTCTTGACCGTTTGGGTATTCCTTTGTTGGAAATTCCTACTGGTCCTGATATTGTTTCTCCAGAGCATTGTGCTGAAGTTGCAGAAAAGATTGGTTTGTTGTTGCGCAGCACTGGTAAGGTTAGGCGTGGTCTTGGCACTATTCGTCAGGATGTTAATGTTTCAATTGAGGGTGGCGAGCGTGTTGAGATTAAAGGAGCGCAAGATTTGAAATTGCTGCCAAAGTATGTTGAGCTTGAAGCAATGCGCCAGCAAAACTTGCTTGACATTAAAAAAGAGTTGGAGCATCGTAATGTTCGTGAGGTGTTTGCTCAGATTGTTGATGTTTCTCGTTTGTTGATTAATTCAAAGTCAAAAGTCATCGCTTCTGCTCTTTCTAAGGGTGGTGCTGTTCTTGGTATCAAGTTATCTTGTTTTAAGGGTCTTATTGGCAAAGAGGTCCAGCCTGGCAGAAGATTTGGAACTGAACTTTCTGATCGTGCGAAGATTGCTTCTGGTGTTGGTGGTATTTTTCATAGTGATGAACTTCCTAATTATGGTATTCTTCCTGATGAGGTTGAGCAGATTTCTACGCATTTGGATTGTGGTAGTCATGATGGTTTTGTTCTTGTTGCTGATATGAAGATTAAGGCTGAGAAGGCTTTGCAGGCTGTTCTTGTTCGTGCTAATGATGCTGTTCGTGGTGTTCCTAAGGAGGTTAGAAAGCCTAATGAGGATGGTACTACGTCTTTTATGCGTTTGATGCCGGGCGCAGCAAGGATGTATCCTGAGACTGATGTTCTTCCTATCAGGTTGACTGGAGAAATGATAAGTTCTGTCGAGATTCCTGAGCTTATCGAGCATAAGATTGGCAGGTATGAGAAGCTTGGTCTTGGTCATGATTTGGCTGAGTTGACTGCTAAGTCTGACCGTGCTGTTTTGTTTGACCAGTTTGTCAAATCTTTCAAAGCGTTGAAGCCAGCGTACATTGCTGAGTTGTTGATGACTGCTGAGCGTACTGTTAAGCGCCAGTTTAACATTGATATTTGTCCTGTTGATGAGGATTTCTGTTCTTTATTCACCGCGTTAGAGCATGATGAGATTTCTAAGGAGAGTGTTCTTGAAATCTTGAAGGAAAAGCGTCCTGTTAAGGAGGTATTGCACAAGTACCGTTCGTTGTCAGAATCAGAATTGTTGCGTGAGCTTACCAAAATATTGGAAGCGAACAAAGGCATGCCTGTTAATGCTTTGATTGGCAAGGCAATGGCAGAACTGCGTGGCAAGGCTTCTGGTCAGAAGATTGTTGAATTACTCAAGAAGCTCACAGGTTCTTGAGTGTGCTCGGAAATTTGCAGTATTTGATATATTTTGCAAATTTCAGACATTTTGAAGAAGCTGTTTCAATAAAGATAATAAATTCTAAAAACAGCTTCAAGAATTTCTTTCCAATCCATGTTTATATCTCTCTTAGCATATGCATCCACACCTTTAATTTTCCTGAGAAGTTCAGTTCTATAAGCTGCCATCATTGAAGGATTAAAACCTTTGGTATAATTCCACGCTTGGCTGGGATGCTGCGTTGCCCAGATGAAATCGCATTGTTTAAGATCTCCGAATCTCTCATCTGGCACACCCCAGGCCAGTTCAGGTTCGTGAAAATCTGCAGTTGTGCTGCCTAAAAGAATCAACTTATCATACCATTTTGGATTAATACCTCTCCATACAAAACGTTCCCAAAAGTCGCCCTTATTTGTTAAAAACCAATCATAACATCTTTGCCACTCTTTATTAATCCAACCTTGTTCTATACAGAACGGAATAACTTCATCAGGTGATAATTCTTTATTAAAAAGCCGATTTCGACTTACTGTACCGCTGCAATTGACTAGCTCTAAAAAACCAAATCCAGAATCCATAGCAGGATAAAATGGGCATTGCACGAAGCTGCCAATACGATATTCATAGATTTCAAGTTGAAAATCATTCTTGCACCAACTCATAAAAATGACAATCATCAAGAAGTATAAATATTTTTATATACTGCATTTTGCTGGAAGAAGTTGTCTAAATCTTCTTAGAAAATTTTTCTATTGTTTCGAAATAGTATGCTTTTGCTGGTCTTTTTACGAGCAGTTTGGATATTATCATTAAAAGAATTCCGAACAGTATTCCTATTGTGTTGAAGATGAAGTCCCATCCTTCGTTTATCCATCCTCCGCCTATTGCATCTATGAGGTCTGTTCCTTCCATTCCTGCTATGCCGTCTCCTGTTCCGAACATGAATGCTCCGTCTCCAAAGCCTAGGCTTAGGTATCCTACGAATTCTGATAGTTCAACTATTGCTCCTACTCCCATTGCTGCTAGAAATACGCTTGCTAGCAGCAAAATATTTTTTTTGGTTAGCCATTTCGCGTCTGCCCATTGTCCGAAGAAGTTGAAGAACAGCAGTGCATATGGCATTGTTCCGAAGAAGTGTGTTATGTGGTCCCATTGTATTGGTAATGGTGATGTGTGATACCATCCAAATATTCCGCAGGCGTGCAATATATGGCCTATCACCAGTAATGTGAATATTGGCGTGTTCATTCTGAATGTTTTGTATGTCCACGCATAAAACAGTGTTAAGCCAAGGAAAATTAGTATGTCTGGTATGAATCCGTATATGCCGTTTACTGCTGCAAGGGCTGTCATTACTGCAAATATTAGAATGCTTATTGCTGTTAGGATTCGTATTTGGTTTTCCATTGTGCCCGTCTATTTTTTACCCGTTCTCGTATATAAAAGTAGCGTAACCTTTATAAAGGCTAAACTAGCTTTTTAAGTATATGCTGCAGTACATATTATGGAGTGTTTCTTTCATTTCATTATGGCTTACTATAGTCTGGCTTAACTTTTTGTATGCCAAGCCTGTTAGGAAGAAGGTTAATGCTTCTTTGAGTGTTGGTATTCCTGTTTTTAGCAAAAATAATGATAAGGACCCGATTAAGACTTTGAAGTCTGTTTTTTCAGCCGGTTATCCTAAGAGGCTTTTGGATGTTATTGTTGTTGATGATGGTAGTGTTGATGGCGTTTTGCATAAGCTTCGCAGGTTTCAGAAATCTCATCCTGAAATGCCGTTTAGATTGTTTCATAAGGTGAATGGTGGTAAGGCTTCTGCTTTGAATCTTGCTTTGCAGCATGCTAAGGGTGAGTTTTTTGCTGTTGTGGATGCTGATAGCAGGATTTCTGAGGGTAGTATTGGTATTTCATTGTCGAATTTCACGAATAAGAAGGTTGGTGCTGTTATCAGTCGTATTCGTGTTGATGAGGCTCGTAGCTTTTTGGAGCGCGTTCAGCGTGTTGAGTACATTATGTCGAGCATGGTTCGTAAGATTATGGCTAATTTTGGTACTTTGTCTATGACTCCAGGTGTTTTGTCTTTGTATCGTACTGCTATTGTGAAAAAAATTGGTGGTTTTACTTCTGACCGGAACAATCTTACAGAGGATTTGGAGATTGCTATGCGTTTGAAGTATCATAATTATGAGATTAAGATGGAGCCTGAAAGTGTTACTTATACTAGTGTTCCTTCTTCAATGTCTGATTTATGGCGTCAGCGTATCAGGTGGACCCGTGGTTATATCTTTAATCATTGGAATTATAGGAAGATGTTTTTCTCTTCAAAGCACGGTCTGTTTGGTGTTTTCCAGTTGCCGATTAATGTTTTGGCCATCCTTTTGTTGATGGCTAACATCAGCATTATTTCTTTTGATTCTTTGAGTCGTTTGTTCGATTTTACTTTCCGTAGTTTGACCATTCCTGATTATTTTTTCAATCAGATTACGAGTTTTCCTACTTTGACCGAGTTTATTCTTGCGCGTAATATTCAGGTTTACCTTCCTGTTCTGATTGCTTTTATTTTGGGTATTTATCTTATTGTTTTTGCTCATAGGTTTTTTAATGAGCGTTTTAGCCATCATGTTGCTCCTCTGGTTTTGTATGTTATTGTTATGCCTTATTTTTCCACTGTTAACTGGATTTCTGCAATCTATCAGGAGTTCACTGGATCCAAGCGTAAGTGGTAGAGGCGTCGGGAGAAGGTGCCTGGCGTTAAGGCCTTTCGGTATAATTGCGAAGCCTACACTGTAATGTACATCGCTGCCCACAGCATGCCTTCATCTGCGTGGTAGAAAAAGGATTTGTATGGTTTGTTTTTATTGTAAACCTCGTATAATGTTCCGTATTTTTCAATTATTCTTGCGTAGTCTTTCTTATACTTTTTTTCCAGTTTTGGTGAATATTTTTTTACTGCTTTCATCCATATGAATCCTAGGAATGGCCAGGTTGTTGTCGTTTCCCAGTTTGGCACGAGTATTTCTTCTGTTATCATTTTTTCTTTGCTTCCGTAAGATAGGGGAAGGGGCGTATCTAACCCTTTTTCTTGTACTGTTTTGAGTGTTTTATTGAATTCTTTTCCTGTGTTGAGCCAGTATGGTAGTGTGTTTGCATCTCCGCTTGGTTGCGTGTTGTTTCTGTCATCGCAATAGTACCCTTTCCAGTAATCTTCTAGTGTTTTGACAAGCTGTTTTTCTGTGTAATCAAATCTGAATCCTAGTTTTTTTGCTTCTCTTGCCAGCAATATGGCCATGCAGTGGTCGTAGCAGCTGCTGTCGCGTATTGCGTAATCTCTCATGCCTGAGAATTGCGTGTTTCTTTTTACTTTGCCGTTTTCAAGCACAATGCGTGAAAACGTATCTATTTCTTTTTGTAGGAAGTTTCTATATTTTTGCGATAATTTTTTGTCTTTTGCAATTAGTAATGCGTGTATGATTAAGGCGACAGAGTCAGGGCTGTACTGGTTTGGAAAGGAGAACGGTATTCCTTCTCTGCTGATGGTTGTTTTTATTCCCGTTTCCACGTATTTTGCTAGCGCATAGTCCAGCGTTTGTCTGACTTCTTTTAGATATCCTAATTTAACAAGGCTTTCTGCGCAATAGCCGAAATCTCTTGCCCAGAATTCTTTGTAATGGTGTGTGCTTGCCTGGAAATATTTGCCGTTCCAGCAGTTTTTAACTATTTGTCTGCAAATCTCTTCAGCTGTTCCTTTGTATTTTGTTGGTCCTTTGATTTTTTGTTTTATTGAGGCTATGAAGTAGCGTATTCCTTGTAGAATGTGTATTGGTTGCATTACGCGCCGGGGAGGATTTGAACCCCCGATCTTCCGGTTAGGAACCGACTGCTCTATCCAAGCTGAGCTACCGGCGCATATGTTCCTGTTCCTTAGAAGACTTTTTAAACTTTTATCTTCGACGGCAGATTATGTGCGTTATAAAGCACCTGTCTGAGGATTTTATGGTTTATGAGGTAAGTACTGTTAAGACTGGTTCTTCAGGCAAATTTTTGTATTTTCGCCTGTTGAAGCAGGATGTTTCTAGTATTGAGGCTTTGAGGCGTCTTTCTGTTGTCTGGCATGTTCCTTTTGGTTCCTTGTCGTGCGCTGGAATTAAGGATAAGAAAGCGGTTTCAGAGCAGATTTGCAGTGTTTATGGTGTTGCTCGTGAGCGTATTGAACAGACGGTTTTGCAGAATATCAAAATCATTTTTCTTGGTTATGGTGATGAGCCTGTTCATCTTGGCCAGTTGGAAGGCAATAAGTTCAGGATTGTTGTGAGGAATCTTGATAACCTGCCAAAAATCGTTCCTAAATTCCGTAACTTGTTTGGCAATCAGCGTTTTAGCGTTAGTAATGCGGATATTGGCCGTCATATTGTCAGGCGTGAGTTTAAGGAGGCTGCCAGCTTGATTATTGGTTTATACCCTAAAATCCAGTTGCAGGGGTCTGATTATGTTGGTGCTTTGAGGCGTTTGCCTAGACGGTTGTTGCTTTTTTTCATTCATGCTTATCAGAGCTTGTTGTGGAATAAGGCTGCAATGTTGTCAAATGCTGATGTTCTTCCTATTGTTGGCTTTGGCACTGAAGTTAATGATGATGTTACCCGGCAGATTCTTGCTGATGAAAAGTTGAAACCTTCGGATTTTGTAATTCGCGAACTGCCTGAAGTTAGTGCTGAGGGTTCAGAGCGTGCTGTTTGGGTTGAGGTTAAGGATTTGAAAGTTGGAAGTCTTGAGCCAGATGAGTGTTTTCCTGGAAAAAATAAGGTTCAATTGGAATTTTTCCTTCCTAAAGGCTGTTATGCTACAGAATTTATTAGGCAAGCTCTTCAATGATTTTGCAAAGGTTTGCAAATATTTCTTTTATGCTTTTGCTGGCATCTACGGTATGAACTATTTTTCTTGGTTTGTAATATTCGATTAATGGTTCTGTTTCTTCGTGGTATGCTGTTAGTCTCTTTTTAATTGCTTCAGGCTTGTCGTCTTCTCTTTGGTATAGCTCTCCAGTGCATTTGTCGCATTTTCCCTGTTTTTTTGATGGGTTTTCTGTTCCATATACTGTTTTGCAGTTTTTGCAGGTTTTTCTGCCTGATAATCTTTTTAGTGCTTCTTCGTCTGTTAATTTTAATTCTATTACTCCGTCTATGTGTGTGATTTCATCCAGCGCTTCTGCTTGTCTTAATGTTCTTGGAAATCCGTCAAGTATGGCTCCTTCTTCGCCCGAGAGTTTTTCTTTTATCAGTTTGATTATTTGTTCGTCTGAGATGAGTTTTCCTTCTTTCATTTGCTGTTTTATCTTCTCGTCTGTTGTTTCCCTTAACAGGTCTCCTGTTGATACGTGTATAAGGTTATATTTCTCTTTCAGAAGTTGTGCTTGTGTTCCTTTTCCTGAGCCTTGTGCTCCTAATAGTATTATGTTCATCCAAGGTACTCCAGTATTTCTTTTGGCTCGACTTGTTTCTGCCAACTCTCATGTATTTTTTTCAGCATTGGTAGAAGTATTTTTTTCTCCTGCATCCATACGTCAAAAAATCTTTTTATTGTTTCAGCATCTGTTTTGTCTTCGCAGAGTATGTCTGTTTCCATTAATATTCTGTACTGTTCCATCATGTGTCTGAACACATCAATTATCTGTTTTTTCTCTCCATTTGTGAAGCATTTGCATTCATACATGTCTACTAGGCTGTTTGGGTCTGGGTTTATTATGTGTTCAAGAACCTCTATTAGCGGTTCTAGTTTTTCCGCTATTTTTCTTTTCACGTTTCTTAGTATGAATTCTGGTGTTTCTATTGTTGATAGTTCAAATTCCTTGTTGATTTTCTCAAAATCGGGCAGTATTGGGTGCTCTTTTTTGATTTGATTATAGGCTTCTTTTATCATATGTTTGTTGCTTTTGGAGGCGTATTTAAAGTTTACGGCAAAAAGCTTTTTATAGTGTTGTTTTGATGAACTTTGTTATCAAAGTTTGCCTCCGTAGCTTAGTAGCCATAGCGGCGGTTTTGTATGTTTTCCAGAAGAACCGCAGGTCGAGGGTGCAACTCCCTCCGGAGGCTCTATATCAGGGGTGATTTTTTATGAAGGAGCACGAACGGAAATTGATTGACACTTTGGCATTGTTGACTATTGTCATTTCTTTGTCGTCTGTTGGTTCTATGTTTGTGTATTACATGGGTACTTTTGAGAAATTTCTTTTTCCTGTTTATGTGAACCAGATAATTATTGTTGTGATTGGTGTTGCTTCGTTTATCTATTTGGGCTATGCTTTATATCTTTATCATAAAAAGGGTTGATTTTGATAGAAACCTTTTTAACAAGTCATTATTTTGTTAATTAAAAAGGTGATGATTATGAGCGAAAAAACTATTGTTTTGATATTTTTGATGGCTGTAGCAGCAATTGGGATGATTGCATTGTTATCGAATTATGGTAATACTGGTGCCGCGATAGTTCATCGTAACTGTCTTTGCAGTATTACTATGTATGATTATTATGGCAGTCCTATTGGTGTTATGAACCAGGAAGTGCGTGTGAGAAGTGGTGAGTCTTGGACTGATGATGCTTGTTCTATGCGTTGTGATGCCATGTTTGGTCGTGGTTACCGTGATAGGACTAGTGTTACCGGAGTAGCCATCTAAGTACGTACAATCGTACTTCCCTTACGTTATTCTTTTATTTCTCTTCTTCTTTTATGTTTTTTAAGAGGAAATCTATTATGAGGAAAGAACAGTGATTGGATGAGCACTGGTTGATGCGTGCGCCCCTCCCAGCTGCAACACGGGCCTCATGCTGAGCGCTTAGCTATATGCTCTGGCCCCTCCGCGTCACTGTTCTGATTTGAAGAGTTAGTATGTCGTGCCATCGTAGATGGCACTTGGGTGCTTTCGATCGAACCTTTTGCAAAGGTTTGGCGACCTGCTCTGGCCCCTCCGCGTCACTGTCTTTTTTTATAATACTTCGAGGAATGAGCGTGATAGAGGGGACTTCGGAGCGCTTCGTGACGAGTGTTTAGTTTCTAGCATGCTGCAAATATAAGAATAAAAATTTTAGAAATAAAAAATTAAACTTGCTTTTTCTTCTGGAATTCAGTGTACCCGCAGCCGCCGCAATACAATCTGTCTTCGTGTTGTGCCATGAAGAATCCTTGTCCGCATTTTGGGCAGCTTTTGTTTTTTCTTTCCAGTTTGTCGCCTTTCTTTTCGTATAATTTCCACGCGCCTTTTTTGGGCGGTCCTTTTGGTGTTTTTTTTGCTTCTGCCATGTTCTCACTTCTTTGCAGGCGGTGCAGCTGGTGCTGCTCCTGGTTCTGCTTTCTTTTCTTTCTTCTTTGGCTCTATTTTGTCAAAGTGTTCTTTTGTTTCGTAAACGTGTGCTTCGAATGTTGCTTTCGTTCCGCCGAATGCTCCGATGATGTGTTTTATTGCAACTAGTTCTGTTTGTACTCCTAGTTTTTTGGCGAGTTCTTCCTGTAGTTGTTTGTTGCTTGGTGTTGCTCCTGTGAATGCAATGTCTCCTGTGAGCTCTTTTCTGTGGAGCAGCGGGTTTGTTTTTTCTTTTATTGTTAGTTCCATTTATGTCACCTTGATTGCGTATTCTCCTTCTTTGTCTACGCCTATTTTTTTGGCTATTTCACTATTTTTGCCGTCTACTATGAATATGCGTCCTTTCCAGTTTGTTACGGTTTGGGTTGTCTTGCAGTTCGGGCATTCGTCTCCTTCTATGAACATTTTGCATTTTTTGCACGCTTTTTTCTTGCTCATTATTTTTTCTCCTTCTTTGTTTTTTTCTCTTCTTTCTTTTCAGTTTTTTCTATAGCGGGTGCTGGTGTTTCTTCAGTTGTTATCCATTCTAGTTTTCCCAGTCCTGGCTGTCTCATTGTTAATCCGATTTTTGGATTGGTTACGTCTTTGAATGATACTGCTATGACTCTTGCTCTGCACGCATCTCCTATTCTTAGTGTTCTTTTTGAGTCTCTTCCGCTTAATGTTTTGTCTTTTGCAAAGCTTACAAAGTCGTCCATTGTTTGTGAGATGTGTATCATGCCGTCTATTGGTCCGAGAGTTATAAAGGCGCCGAAGTCTGCTATGTCTTTTATCTTTCCTGGTATGATTTCCTGCAGTTCTGGCTGGAATACGAGCAGTTCGAATGTTGTGTCGTAGTAGCTTGCTCCATCTCCGGGTATTATTATTCCTTCTCCTATTTCTTTGACGTTTGCTACATCTATGACTACTCCCAGGTTTGGGTCTATCATGCCGTCATACTTTTGCTTTACCGCTTTGAGTACTGCTTCGCTTACGTCGAATGCGAAGAATCTTGGCGGTACTCTTATATGGTCGTTTACTTCTGTTTTGTAAAACATCTTGTTTGCCTCAATAACAGCAGCCAGAGAAGCCCTGTTATCTCATCTATGACGAAAAACCAAGGGAGTATTTAAAAAGCTTTCTGCTATTCTCGTCATTGTGAGGGTGTACGTAGGGCATTCGGGCAGTTTTGATTTTAGGAAAGAGCTTTATGAGCCGTTGAAAAGATTGTCTTTTGAGTTTGTTTTTCCGCATGAGAAGACTGGTGAGCCTTTTAATTCTAAAGAGGTGTTGAAGTCGTGCAGGCTGATGATTGCTGAAGTTTCTTATCCTTCTACTGGTTTGGGGATTGAGATTGGCTGGGCAGACATGTATGGTGTCCCAATTGTTTTTATTCATAAGAAGGGCGTTAAAGTTTCAGATGCTCTGAAAGTAATCGGCAAAGATTTTATTGAATATTCTTCTGATGAAGAACTAATTGCGGGGATTCGTAAATTTATGCATTAACAATTCCCAGCCTGTTTTTTCCTCTGATTATTACTACATCTTGTTTTTTCTTCTTTAACTGTTGTTTTAGTGCCTTGTCCATTGTTGCTACAATGTGATTCTCGTCTGCCATTTGAACCAGTAGTTTGTCTGTGTGTCCTCCTTCTGTTGGTATTACTGTTACTCTTTTTGTCATTAGTATTGTTCTTGCTAGTTTTGCTGCTTGTCCTTCTTTTTTGCCTCGTGCTACTATGTCGTCTATTTCGTCCATTGTCCTGTCCAATATTGCCACTTCAAAGGAGAAGTCCAGTATTCTTGTCAGTTCTGTCTGTATATCTATTTTGTTTCTGGCGCATTCTACTAGAAAGTTAGTGTCGAGCAGTATGGTTTTCAAGGTTTGCCACCCAGGTTGTGATTGCTGATAATATTATGCTGTATAATATGAATGCAAAGGTCATGTCTACTATTGTTGCCATTCCTTCTAGGTTGTATACTGCGAGGACAAACACTACTGCCGCGGTTGCTATTCCTTTTGGAGCGTTTAATGCCAAATATACTGCGTCTTTTGCATTTTTGACGCTTAGCCAGCTTCCTGCAAATCTTATTGCAGTGTATGCTGCGAATAGTATTCCCGAGGTTATTAAGAATTCTTTTGTGTATGGTATTTTGATTATTATTCCTGTGAGCATGAATATTAGAATGTAGAGTGCTTTTGTGAGTACGCTTTCAATTTCCAGTAGTGTTATTTTTTCTTTGACATATACGTTTCCGAAGAACAGTCCCAGGGCAGTTACTGCCAGCACTCCTGATCCTCCTAAGTTTTCAGCGAGTACGTATGATAGTAATGCTGCTATGATTACTGCTAATGGTGAGTATACTTCTGTATAGACTCGTTGTACTACTTTGAAGAGCACGAGTCCTACAAATACTCCTGCTCCTATTCCTACTATGAATTTCATTAGGAATGGCATGGCTTGTTCTATTATTTCTGCCATTGCTGTTGTTTTGATGTTTTGTGATAGGTCTAATACCAGGAACGGCAGTATTACTGTGAGTGGTGTGTTAAATATGCTTTCTAGTTTTAGCAGGGTCAAATCTTTTGTTTTTCCTTGTATTGCAAGCATTGTTTCTGACGATGTTCCAGTCATTAATGCTGCGAATAGGAGGCTTGTCCAGAATGGTAAGTTTAGTATGTATTTTGATGCTATTGTGAAAAATATTAGTATGAATATTGTGTTTATGAATGTTAGATTGACTGCTTTGAGGCTGAACGTGTCCAGTTCTCTTAATCTTAATCTTGCTGTGCTGTCAAATACTATCATTGCCAGCGCCAGTATTGCTACGCTGCTGAGGAATAGTGTGGGGAATTGTATCAATGCTTGGTTTTTGTATTCTATGCTTCCAAAGAACATGCCTGCTAATATTAGCAGTAATACATCAGGTATTTTGAGTTTGTTGCCAATCCATGAGCATATTATGCCGACAAACAATAGAACTGCGATTGCTGTTATTATGATTAATGCTTCTTGCATTTAAAAAAAGAAATTATAAGCGTATTTAAATGTTTATTACTACTGTGCGTTTATGTTTACTCGTTGTATTTTCCGTAAAAGCTTTCAAGCTCGCTTTCGTAGCAGCATCCGCACCATCTGCCTTTCTTTGAAGGCTCGTTTATTTCGCTTTTGAATATGTCTGATTTAGGCACGATTATTGTGGTGCAGTGTTTTCCTTCATCCGTCGTCTTGAGTAGTTCTTCAAGCTCTTTTTCGAGTTCTGCCTCTAATTTTTGCTCTTTTTCCATTTTTAGTCACCTCCTTGCCATGAGGTATATGCTGCAGAATATAATAAGTTTTGTTGATGATTTTTCTACAACACTAAGTTTTTACTAACCTTTTTAAAGAATCATTCTTTTCTTTGTCGCATGCGTTACAAGCCTATTTTCCAGTCTGTCCTGAAAGATGTTGTTCCTTCTGAAGAGGAGCGTGATAAAGTTTTGGCCGAGGTTAAGAGTTTTATGTCTTCTTTTAATGGTCAGCTTGTGCGTGTTTGCAGCGATGCCAGAGCTTTTCTGGGAGGTAGTTTTGCTAAAGACACGTGGCTTTCTGGTGATTATGATGTTGACATCTTTGTGAAGTTCAGTTTCGCTCAGCATAATCAGAATCTCAGTGATTTGCTCGAAAAGGCTTTGAAACTGTGGTCTTCTGAGCGCATTCATGGTAGTCGTGATTATTTTTGGGTCAGGAACAGCATTAAGTACGAGCTTGTTCCTGTTTTAGATATCAAGAAAGCTGATCAGGCTGAGAACGTGACTGACTTCTCGCCTTGGCACGTTGCCTGGGTTAACAAGAATGGTAAAAATTTGAAGGATGATATTCGTTTGGCTAAGAAGTTTTGCAAGGCCAATCATTGTTATGGTGCTGAGAGTTACATTCGTGGTTTTTCAGGCCATGTTTTGGATATCTTGATTATTTATTACGGGGGTTTTCTTCCTCTTCTTAAGGCTGCGAGAAACTGGAAGCCTAAAATTATTCTTGATTACAACAACATCTACAAAGGTAAAGCTCTTCTGATGTTGAACAGGTCTAAGACAGAAGGTCCTCTTGTTCTTGTTGATCCTGTTCAGCCTGGTAGGAATGCTGCTGCTGCTTTGACGCAGGAGAATCTTGACAGGTTTGTTGTTGCCGCAGGAAAGTTCCTTAAGAAGCCTTCTGCTGTTTTTTTCATGGAGAAGCCTGTTGATTTTGCGAAGATGAAGGGTTATCTGATTAAAATCTCAGTTGAAACATTGCCTGATAAGGAGGATGTTGCCGGCACAAAGTTTGTGCGCGCTTTTGAGCATGTTCGTGACCAGCTGTCAGAATTTCAGATAAAGGATTCTGGATGGTTGTGGGACAAAAAATCAAGCGGCACCTGGTGGTTTTTGTTTGGCAAAAAACAGCTTTCTGCTGATATGGACTGGATGGGTCCGCCGGTGAAGATTTCTGATGCAGTTAAAAAGTTTAAGAAAATTTATAAGAAGACATTTGTTAAAAAAGGACGGGTTTATGCGAAGGTAAAAAGACCTGAGACTGTTCCTGAACAGGTGTTGAAGCGGGTTTTGAATGAAGACTATGTTAAATCGAGGGTGAAGAGTGCAAGATGAATGCTTTGTTGTGGGCTGTTTTGCTGAGTATGAGTCCTGTTTTTGAGTTAAGGGCAGGTCTGCCTGTTGCTGTTGCCGCGGGTGTTCATCCTTGGCTTGCTTATATTGTTTGTGTTGGCGCTAATATTTTGGTTTTTCCTGTTGCTTACTTTTTTTTGGAGGTTATTCATCATCGTTTGTTGCACGTGAATTCTTACCAGTGTGCTTTTGACAAATTTATGGAGCGCACAAGGAGAAAAGTCAGTCCTTATGTTGATAAGTATGGCCTGTTTGGTCTGGCAGTATTTGTTGCAATTCCTATTCCAGGTACTGGTGTTTGGACTGCTTCTCTTGCTGCCTGGTTTTTTGGTATGTCTTGGTGGAAATCTTTTATTGCTGTTTTAATTGGTGTTGCCGTTGCTGGTGCTATCATGCTTGGAGCTCTTCTTGGTGGCATTAAGCTGGTTGGCTGGGTTATTGCTTAATGTATATTTCTCATCACCAATAACGTTTTATTTATGCTTTTTTAGGCATTTGTTATGCATGCTTTTGACGCTATTATCCCTTTTTTGTCCAAACGTATGGAAAAGCAAGGTAGTGCTATCCTTTTTGGTTCTCATGAGCGTATTCCGATAAAAAAGGAATCTTTTCAGCCTGTTGTTCCTGTTGTTGCCAGGCTGGTTTTTGTTGATAGTGGTTGTGGTTGTATTTTGAGTGGTCCTGACGTTTGTGTTGAGTTTGTCAGGCTATATGCTTGTTTTTATGATAGTAATGTTCGCGTTGACCGTGAATTAAATGAGTTTTTTTTGGTTGTTCTTGCTTTGCAAAAGGGTCTTGATTTGGCTTATGAGGTTGTTTTGTTTGATTCTGGTGGTGTTGAGAAGGAAAAGTTTTCTTTTGATGCTAATGATCCTGTGTTGTGTTTTGGTGGCAGGCGTGCTGAGCCGTCTGCTGTTGCCAGTCATGTGAGAAAACTGCTTGAGCTTCGTTTTGTGGAGGAATTATGCGGCAAATCAAATTCTGGGGATATTATTGTTCGTGATGGTGATTTGGAGGCGAGGGGGGAGGCGATGGAGCTGGTTTTGCGTTCTTTGCGCGTTAGTGCTCAGAAGAGGGGTGTTGTTGTTCTTGGCTTGTCTAAGACTTCCAGGTTGTGTACTGATTTGGGTGCTAGTGCTCTTGTGGTTTTGCGCAATATTGCTCCTGTTGGTTCTTGGTCTTATTATGCTGGTGGTGCTTTGGCTTTTGTTAAGCTTCATCCTGGTTCAAAATATGTTTTCCGTTGTGATGTTATGCCTTTTGACCGTGATTTGTTGCCTAAGGCTTGGTCTGCATTGTCTGCTAATTCTGCTGATCCTGCTTTTCTTGGTTATCCTTATGGTTTGATGGATGCTGATAAGTTTGCTCAGGTTGCTAAGGATGAGCTTTCCCAGTTGCGTGCCCGTTTTGCTGTTATGTCTAAGGAAATGTTTAGTTCTGTTGAGGCTTCATTGGATGCTCACAACTTGCTTAACTCTTTTTGAGTAATTACACAACTTTTTATCTGCTATTCAGATTATCGTCGATAATGAGGAGGTAATCTATATGGATGCAAAAATGAGACATTGGGCTTTTTTGATTGGTGTGGCTTTGGCAATTATTGCAGGTTTTGTGCCGGAGTTGAAAATTCCGACAGTAAGCTGGATTTTGGTGCTGTTGGGTTTGATTGTTGGGCTGCTGAACATTACTTCAAAGGAAGTTCAGGAATTCCTTATTGCAGCAGTGACTTTGGTTATTGCCGCTAATGCAGCTTCTGCAGTGAATCTTGGCATGACGATGACGGCTATATTGGAAAACGTTGTTAAGTTTGTTTTTCCTGCCGCTTTCGTTGTTGCTTTGAAGGCTGTCTGGCAGCTGGCAAGCGATTAATCGTAAGTTTTTTATATTATTTTTTTATTCTTTTTCTCTAATATTGAGTGAGGTGAAGATTCAAAAGCTTGATCGGTATTTTGCGACATTGTGAGTGTGAGAGAAGAGTCTTTAACCTGTTTGCGAGAGCAAACAGCGATGGACTGCTTCTCGAACACGAACAAGGAGCAATTTGATCAAACTTTCTGAAAGTTTGATGAACTACGATAGAAGACACATAGAAGCGCTGAAAAAGAGGCACCACGTGCATTATTTTCCTTATTTGAAGCTATTTATAGTTTTGGCATCGTTAATGTTTATTCTGAGCATTTTGCTGCGTTAGAAAAACTGATATTTTGAATATGTATACCGCAATATTTAAATACCTTCTTTCAAATTTTTAATTTGAAAAAGAGGTGGGGTATTATGGATAGGTCTAAATCATTTATTCTTTGGTTTAATGAGTTGGGTATTCAGGATATTCCTTTGGTCGGAGGCAAGAATGCTTCTCTTGGAGAGATGTACCAGAGTCTGGCTAAGAAAGGGGTGAAGGTTCCTAACGGTTTTGCCATTACTGCTCATGCTTATCGTTATGTTTTGGAGAAATCTGGTGCTATGAATGCTTTGAAGTCTGCTTTGCGTGGTTTGAATGTGAAGAATGTTACTGCTTTGGCAGAGGCTGGCAGGAAAGCCCGTGACATCATTATGCATTGTGAGTTCCCTTCTGATTTGCAGGTCGAGATTGCACAGGCTTATCATAAATTATCTCATGAATATCGTTCTGAAAATACTGATGTTGCTGTTCGTTCTTCTGCTACTGCTGAGGATCTTCCTGAGGCGAGTTTTGCGGGCCAGCAGGAGACTTATCTTAATGTTCGTGGCGTTCATGAGTTGATGGATTCTTGCAAGCGTTGTCTTGCTTCTTTGTTTACAAATCGTGCGATTGCTTATCGTGCAGAGCACAAGTTTGACCATTTTAAGGTCTATTTGTCTATTGGTGTTCAGAAGATGGTTCGTTCTGACCGTGCTTGTGCGGGTGTCATGTTCACTTTGGATACTGAAACCGGTTTTCCTAATGTTGTCTTTATTACTGGAAGCTATGGTCTTGGAGAGAATGTTGTGCAGGGTGCTGTTAATCCTGACGAGTTTTATGTTTTCAAGCCGACTCTTAAGCAGGGATTTAAGCCTTTGATTGAGAAGCGTATTGGTGAAAAAGCAACAAAAATAGTTTACGCTGATGAGGGTACTCGTCCTATTAAGAAGATTGATACTCCTGTGGATGACAGGAAAATGTTCTGTTTGAGTGATGAGGAAGTTCTTACTTTGGCTGAGTGGGGTATGACTATTGAGGATCATTACAGTCAGAAGAGAGGCAAATGGTGTCCTATGGACATTGAGTGGGCTAAGGATGGTGAGTCTCATGATTTGTTCATTGTGCAGGCTCGTCCGGAAACAGTTCAATCTCTGAAGAACCGCAACATTATTGAGGAATATAAGTTGTTGCAAAAGGGTAGGGCGTTGGCTGTAGGAAAGTCTGTTGGTAGCAAGATTTCTCAGGGTCCTGCTCATGTCATCAAGGATGTTAAGGAGATTTTTGATTTCAGGCCTGGTGAGGTGTTGATTACAGAGATGACTGACCCTGACTGGGTTCCTATTATGCGCATAGCTTCTGCTATTGTTACTAATCGTGGTGGCAGGACTTCACACGCCGCTATTGTTAGCCGTGAGCTTGGCTTGCCTTGTATTGTTGGCACTAATAATGCAACTCATAATATTAAGAATGGGCAGAAGGTTACTGTTAGTTGTGCGGAGAGTGAGCATGGTACTGTTTATGAGGGTTATTTGAAGTTCAAGATTGACAAAATTGATGTTCAGAAGATGCCTCGTCCTAAAACTAAGGTTATGATGAATATAGGTGATCCTGATAAGGCTTTTGATCTTTCTTTCCTGCCTAATGATGGGGTTGGTCTTGCGCGTGAAGAATTCATAGTTAACGAATTCATTAAGATTCATCCTATGGCATTGATTAATTTTGATAAAGTGCTGGATGTGGAAACAAAAAAGAGGATTGAGGAGTTGACTGTTGGTTACAAGGACAAAAAAAAGTTTTTTGTTGATAAGCTTGCAATGGGTGTTGGTATGCTTGCTTCTGCTTTCTATCCTAAGGATGTTATTTTGCGTTTTTCTGACTTTAAGACTAATGAGTATGTTAATTTGATTGGTGGGAAATATTTTGAGCCTCATGAGGAAAATCCTATGATTGGCTGGCGTGGTGCATCAAGGTATTACAAGCCTGGCTACAAGGCTGGTTTTGCTCTTGAGTGTGAGGCCATCAAGAAAGTTCGTGAGGAGTTTGGCTTGACTAACTTGAAGGTTATGATTCCTGTTTGCAGGACTCCTGATGAGGGCAGGAAGGTTCTTGCCGTTATGAAGGAAAACGGTTTGCCTCAGGGAAAGAATGATCTTCAGGTCTATGTTATGTGTGAGATTCCGAGCAATGTTATACTGGCTGATGAGTTTTGTGATATTTTTGACGGTTTCAGCATCGGCAGCAATGATTTGACTCAGATGACTTTGGGTGTTGATAGGGATAGCGAGCTTGTTGCAGATATTTATGATGAGCGTAATGAGGCTGTTAAGCGTATGGTTGAGCATGTTATCAGCATTGCAAAGGAGCGCAAGCGGAAGATTGGTATTTGCGGTGATGCGCCTTCGACTTATCCTGAGTTTGCTGAGTTTTTAGTGGACTGCGGTATTGACAGTATTAGTTTGAGTCCTGATGCTATTGTCAAGACGAGGATGATTATTGCTGAGCATGAGCGGAAGAGGCGAAAATGAATGAATTAAATCAATTGTTTGAGCGGGAGGAAAAAATTCAGGAGACTGTTCGTGAGATTTCTCATGGTCTGCTTGATCTGAGTGATTATTCCATTATTAGAAGTCCTATTGAGCTGGCCGAAGCAGAGATTGTTGGAAAGAAAATACGAAATGCGTGTGATAAGGTCAGTGAAGATGTTCATCTTGCTAGGCAAAAGCTTGGTGATTTCATGACGCATAATACTAAGATTAAGTTCAAGAAAGGTGAGCGTTATTTGCATGAGATGGAGAACGAGCTTTCTTTGATTCATGGCGATTTGGATGCGATAGGAAGGATTGCTGAGAACTTCTATAAATCTGATAATAGGGCTGCTGCTTTTGAGAATTTGAATACTCACTATTCTGAGCTGGTCAAGCATGTTACTTCCTTGATTGTTGAGGAATCAAATCTTAAGCAGCTTTCTTAAATTTGGGTAGTAACAAACATTTATAAGGAAAAGGATTGAATTATTTTCTATATGTCGGAAATCCAGTGTGATGAAACCAGCGGCGTCTTGCATATGTTCAATATGCATTGTATTTCTGTTGTTCAAGAATCATGGGGTGATTTTTGATATGGTATCTAGAGGACGTCCTGTCAAGTCTGAAATCAGGCAGAATGTTATAGAGATTTTGAACGTTATAGGTTCTGCTTATGGTTATCAGATTCATAAATATTATAATGAGCTTTTCCCGTCGTGCACAAGAGAAAATATTTATTATAATCTTAGAAAGGGTGTCAAGCTGGGCGAGTTTGAACTGGCAGAGGTTAAGCTTGAGAAAGGCGCTTATAGTTGGGGTAATGTTGTTGAGAAGAAGTATTACAAGCTTGGTACTAAGGCTGTTCCAAGGAATGACGCTAAGGTTAAGGATTTCTTTGATAAGTTGAAGCCGAGAAAATCTTAGTCTGTTTCTTCAATGCTTTGCATAATCAGTAGGTCCTGAGTAGTTAATTTTTCTCCTTTTTTGAATTTTTCTTGAACTTCTTGTTGTAATTCTGATAGTTTTCTTTTCTTTTGTTCAGTAGTTTTCAATTTTTCTTCTTTTATTTCTTCTCCTATTTTTTGTTTGAGTTCTGCGAATTGTTTTAACTTCTCGTCTAAGGAGGGTATTTTATCTTCAATTTCTTTCTTTTTGATCTCTATCTGGCTGTTCATTTCGTCTTCTTGTTTTTTCCATTCGTCAACTTTTTTGCTTATCTCGGTAAGTTTTTCATGTTTTTCCTGTGAGTCTTTTGCTTTTTGTTGTATTTTTTCATGAAGCTCATCTGCTTCTCTTTTGAGTTTGTCTATTTCCTTGCTCAAATCTCTTGCTTCTCCCCACGCACCTGATACTGCTTCTGCCTCTTTGAGTCTTTTCTTCATTGCATTTATGATTTTCATTAGTTTTTGTTCTTTGTCGAAGCTTAACCCTTCTGTTTCTATTTTGTATTCCATTCTTTCTATTTCGTGTTTTAGTTTTCCCGGGTTTTCTTTTACTCCGTGTTTGACTTCGGTTTGTTTTTTCTCTCCGTATATCTTCTTGAAAGCATCGATTTTTTCTTTTATTGCTGCTGCTAGTTTTGTTCTTTCTTCTTTTGCTTGTTTAACATCGTTTGTGAGATTGTTTCTTTCTTCTCTGAGTTTTTTTATTTCTTTGATAGAAGTCGCGATTTGTCTGCCGAGGTTTTTTCGGTCATCAAATATTTTTTCTTTTTGTTCGTCTGTCTGGTTTAAACTGTTTCTTATTTCTTTGATGTCTTTTTGAAGCGCATCAATTTGTACTTTTATCTGCTGTTTCTCTTGCGGTGTAAGCATTCAGGTTCCCCCGGCTATTAAAGTTAAACATAAAAAAATAATTTTTAGCCGAAGAGCGCACTTAATCCGGCAGCTGCCTGTTCTTCAGACTTTTTCTCGTCTTCCGCCGTTTTTTTCTTTTCTTCTTTCTTTTCTGCTGGCGCTGCTCCTGCTGCAGGTGCTGCAACCGCTACTGGTGCTGCTGCCTTTTTCATGGCTTCGTCGATGTTTACGCCTGTCAGGCTTGCAACGAGTGCTTTGATTTTTGCATCGTCTGCTTTGACTCCTGCTGCTTCCAGTACTTTTTTGACGTTTGCTTCTTCGACTTTTTGCCCTGCTTTGTGGAGGAGCAATGCCGCGTATATGTATTCCATGTTATGTACCTCCGTTAATCATTATTGAACGTGAATGCCTCAAAAATGCTTGCGCATTTTTGATGGGATGGAAACTCAGTGAGTTTCCAGGTTTCCTTCTGTTGCTACTGCTTGCGCTTGTCTTTGTGCTTTTGCGAGCACTTCTTCTACAAGCTCTGGCTCCATTATGTTTCCTTCTATTCCTACTGCTTTTGCTTCTCTGTGTGCTTTTCCTAGCAGTGTTTCGACTGTGTCTTTTGTGATGTGGGTTATTTCTATTGCGAGATTGAATGCTTCGGATGATGCTCCCATAAGGTCTTGCATGAACTTTGTTTCGTCGATGTCAAGTACTGTTCTAGGGTATATTATTCCTTTTTCGTAGGCGCAGATTAAGTCCAGTCCGATTTCCATTGGTTCTATGCCTAGTCTTTGCAGCATGCTTGCGAGTTTTGCATTTATTGGCTGTCCTTCTTTGACTACGGTTGCATCTTGTTTGACTGCTACTTTGCCGCCTTCTACTCCTGCTTTGATGCCGAGTGCTGCGAATTCTGATATTACTGGTCCGGGTGTGAATGGTGTTGGTCCTGCGGGGATTATGATATCTCTTGGTGCTAGTTGTCCTGCTTTTGCTGCTGCGGGTGTTTTGCTTTTCTTGATTATTTTGTATAGTGAGAATGGGTTTTCTTTTGTGAACATGAGTGCAGGCATTCCTTTTACTTGTTCGAGTAGTTTTTCTCCGCCTGTGAGTTTCAAATCTTTCAATCCTAGCTGTATTAGTGTTTTTCTTGTCATTACTAGTTCTACTTTGCCTCTTAGCTGTTTTTTCATCTGCAAGAGGCTGCTTGCCGGCATGTTTTCCATGTTTAGCAGTCCGATTATTGGGAATTGTTTGCCGTATTGTTGTATTTTTTTTACAACTTCTTTCTTTTCTGGTGCTGCTTTGGAGGTTTTGCTCATTTCTTTGCCTCCTCTACAACTTTTACTGGTTTGCTCATTGTGTACTTTAGAAGGATTGATTTGATGTTGAATGCTTCTTGTGGTAGTTTATGCACTACGCTTGTGTAGACTGCCATGATGTTTTCTGCGACTTGTTCGTCTGGCATGTCTTCTTTTCCTACCATTACTTTGACGCTTGGTTGGATTTTTGCTGAGACTTTGATTGTTTTTCTTAATCCTTCAGTTAGTGCTTTCAGGTTTGCGTTTGGCGGTACTACACAGCCTGCTTTCGGGTTTGGCATTTTGCCTCTTGGTCCGAAGATTCTACCGAACGTTTTTGCGATGTCTGGCATTATGTTTGCTTGTGCGATGAAATAATCATATTCTCTTGCCAGTTTTCTCATTTTTCTTTTGTCGGTGTATTGTGAGAAGTTATCATGAAGTATTACTAGATCGCAGTTTGCTTTTGCTTGTTCTGCTAGTTCTGGTCCTACTAGCGCGCCTATTTTTGTTGGTTTTCCTTTGTCAAACGGCAGTTTGACCCACAGTTCTACCTGTTCTTCTGGCTTTTTGAGGTCCAGGTGCCTTAAGTTCATTACGAAGTCGTATTTCTGTTTGAACTTTGGTTTAGGAAGAGCTTTCAGTGTTTGTATTGCTTTTATGAAATTGTTTTTGTCCATGATATTCTTCTCCCTTCCACCGAAGTGGTTAAGTTAATGGGAATACTGTTTGGCGACTATTGGTTGTTTATAAGCTTTTCTCTTATTGCGTCTCTTACTTTAAGCATTGTTTCTTCTGGTATTCCTGTTGTTTGTTCTTTTACCGGTTTTCCCCATTCTTTGTCCACAAATTCTCTGCCTGCAAACATTCTTGGTGATTCGTATCTTGGTATGACATGTACGTGTAAGTGGTGTGCTACGTTTTGGAATGCTGCGTAGTTGAATCTTCCTGGATTGAATAGTTCTTTAAGTGTTTTTTTTACTGTTTTTCCTATATCAAAGAATTCTTCTTGTTCTTCTTTGGTCATGTCCATTATGTCGATGTCGCCTTCTCTTTTTGCCCAGATATACATGCTTCCTAGGTAGCCTGAGTAATATCTTTCGCCGTGTAAGTATATTATCCAGTGTTTGTATTCTTTTATTTTGAATTTTTCGTATTCTTCTCTCATTTTCCAAACCTTCGCTCTCTTGACTTGTACTCTTCTATGCACTTGACCAGGTCTTCTTTCTCAATCTCCGGCCAGAACTTGTCTAAAAACATCAGTTCGCTGTATGTGCTTTGCCATGGCAGGAAGTTGCTTGTTCTTTGTTCTCCGCCTGTTCTTATTATCAGATCCGGATCAGAGTTTAGCCATAAGTACTTGCCGAATTGTTCTTCGTTTATGTCTTTCTTGCCTTCTGCCAGTATCTTCTTGACTGCATCGATGATTTCTTCTCTTCCGCCGTATGCCATTGCGAAGTTAATTCTTCTTGGCTTGTTTTCTTTTGTTGCTTCCATTGCTTTGTTTTGTAGTTCCTGTAAGTCTTTTGGGAACATCCATTGTCTTCCTATGAACATTATGCGTATTCCTTTTTCGTGGAGTTCTTTCAGTTTTTCTGGTTCTAATAGCATTTTTATCTCGTTTCTGAATATGTTCATCAAATAGTCAAACTCGTCTTTTGGTCTGTTGAAGTTCTGTATAGAGAACAAGTACGCTGTTACTTCTTCTATTCCGAGGTCAAAGCACCATTCTGTGAATTTTCTGAATTTTTCTGCTCCCCATTCGTGTCCTTTCCATGGTTTGAGCATTAGTCTTTTGGCAAATCTTCTGTTTCCGTCAACTATTACTCCTATGTGTTTGAGCGTGTTCACTGTTTCACCAACTTTGTTGGTGAACACCCGAAAAAGCCTTGCTTTTTCATGGTTTCACCTGTTCGAACAAGTGTACGAATTGTTCGTTGCTTAACTTCAAGCCAGCTCCCAGTGCAAGTGTTGCCAGTTTTTTGGCGTTTTCGTCTGGTCTTTCTTCTGGTTGAAAAGTGAGTAGTTGTTGTAGTGTGTGGTCGCACAGGTATCCTTCATTCATTTCTAGTACGATTTTTTTGCTGTTTTGTCGTACTGTTTTTTCTTGTAAATTTACGATTATGTTTTCTTGTTTTAGTACGTTTCCTTCTCTTGCGAATCCGTGGTTTGTTAGTTCTTGTGCTGTTGCTTCTAGTATTGCTTCCTGCATTCCTTTTGGTAGGTCGAGTAGTCCTTCAGAGAATCTTGTTAGTGTGTAGTTCTTTCCGAGGTACTTTGTTACTTTTTGTCTGCTTCCCCAGGGTGTCCATTCGTTTTCGACCAGGTAAGCGTACGGTTTCCCCTTTATTTTCTTGACTCGCACAAACATATCATAGGCACTATGCCTGTTATTTTTATATCTTATGTTTTCGAGAAACGAGTCTGACTAAACGGACATTCGGAGGACCTCGTGAGGAGTGTCTTATCTCGGCTTTGATGCAAAAATTATTCAAAATTAGAAAAAATTATTTCAATTCCTTTGCTTCGCTCTTTGCTTTTTCAAGTTCTTTTTGTACTCTTTTTGCAGCTGCTACGACTGTTTTTTTTGGGTCTGCTCCGTCTGTTTCAATTACAAATTTTGGTTTTTCTATGAGTGGGTGGTCGATTGCGTAAGTTGCTACTTTGATGTGTTCATCATTCCATAGTTCTTTTCGCAATGCATTGCTTAGTGTGTGTCCTTCTCCTGTTATTTCAAAGACTAGTCTGTTTTTCTTTTCTTCAATGATGTTTACTTCCATATTTCTTGCCACCTCTATGGTTGTTTATAAACCTTTTGGCTTAAACCAGTTATCTGTGCTACTGCAACGATTCCTGCTGTTTCTGTTCTGAGTATTGTTGGTCCCAGGCTGACTTTTGTGCATCCTGCTTCTTTTGCCGCATCCATTTCTGCTGGTGTGAAGTCTCCTTCTGGTCCGATGATGAGGATGATGCTTGGGCATTCGCAGTGTTCTTTTGTTAATGGTATTCCTGTTTTGTGGCAGAGGAATGCGTGGTTGTAATCTTTTATTGTGGATAGTAAATCTGCGAATTTTACCGGCTCAGATATCGTAGGCACTATGCTTCTTTCGCTTTGACTGCATGCTTCTATTGCTATTTTTCTCCAGCGTTCTACTTTTGCCTCTCTTGGCTCTACTACGCTCCTGCTGCAGATGATGGGCACTATGTTGGTGACTCCTATTTCGCTCACTTTTTCTACAAGAACATCCATTCTTGCTCCTTTTGGCACTGCTGTTGCGATTGTTATCTTGACATTTGGTTCTTCTTGTGGTGTGATTTCTTTTTCCAGTTTTAGTAGTTCACTCACTTTTCCAGAATAGGTTGCCTCATATTCGTGTCCTTTGCCGTTAAATATGCCTATTATTTCACCTTCTTTCACTCTCAAAACCTTCAGGTGCCTAACTTGTTCTTTAGAAATGGCTACTTCCTTGCCTTTTTCAGCTTCCGGAATATACAATCGAACTCTCACTTTTTACTCACAAACTCGTTATTTTCTTCTTAATTACAGTGCCTAACGGTTGTATTTTTTAATTCTTTCGCACCCAACCCAAACCATCAATTTCTGGTGCCCAACAATTATCTTTTTTTTAACCCTTTTTTTTTCTTTCCAGCCCTGGGTCAAAAATCGTTTTTCAGACCCGGACACGAAAAACTTTTTTTTATCAACTTTTTCTCATCCACTGTTTTCCCAAATTATTTCCCAATTTTTCTTTCTGATCTTTCAGGTAGCCACAACTACTATTTTAATGTTACGTTCCCAAATAAGTCCCGTCCCAGTACCGTCCCAGTCCTAAGACGGTCCTGAGACTGTCCCAGTCCCACATATAATATAGTCGATTTCCCAGTCCTAAGATGGTCCCAGAACAGTCCCAATCTATTCCTGAGACTGTATTGGGACTGTCCTGAGACGTTCCCGAAATAGTCCCAGTCTCGCGTTTTTATCGTCGATAAATGAGTCTTGGGACTATCCCAAAACATTCCCAGTCCCAGACCCATTTCTGGGACCGTCCCAAGATTCTGGAATGATAAAATTTTTAAATAAACCCTCATTATCATCGTTCATGTTTGATTTGTTTGGGACAAAGAGGTTGGCTGAGATGGACAAATCTGTCTCAGAATCTTTCGCTAAGGTGAAGCAGGATACAGATTCTCTTTACCAGTGGATTAGTTATTTGTATCAGCAAAACCAGCAATTGACTGACCAGAACCAGGCTCTTAAGCGTCTCGCCGAGGAACAGAAATTTGCCTTGAACGAGCTGAAAGTTACTGTTCAGCATATGCCTAAGACGCCTCATGAAATCAAGTCGTTGGTCGATCAGTTCTACAGTTTTGAGCCGATTATGCAGCGTATCAAGCATATCGAGCAGAAAATTGAGCTGTTAGAGCTGAAGAGGGAGAGAGCTCCTCTCGCTGTACGCCCTTTGGAGTACCAACAGCCTAGCGTGAGCCCTTCCCAGTCCAGCACTGCTTTGAAAGAGAAACTGATGCGCAAGCTTGCCCGTAATAGCAAGGACTACATCAAGAATCTCGTCCTTGGCTTGATGCACAAGTATGGCAAAATGGGTGCTTTGCAGCTTCGCGAGATTGTTGTTGAGGAACAGGGTCTTTGTTCAAAATCTAGTTTTTACCGTATCCTGGAAGAGATGGAGAATGAACAGTCCCTGCATATTGTTTCCGACGGAAAACATACTGTTTACGTTCCCAGTTCTCAGCATGCTGAGCATTAAATTTTGGATTTTTTTTCCCTACCAAAAAGCATTTAAACAACTTCCATCTTCAAAAACCTACTTCGACTAAATGGGGTGGTTGAAATTCGCGACAAGCAAGAACTATTGCTGTCGAGTGATGCAGTTGTGTTTCGTCAGGAATGTACCGCTGTACTTGAATGTATGCGGGATGAGTTGGATGACCATCGTTTGGCCATCAATGAGAACACAGATGAACTCTCAGCTACAAATGCGTTTTTGAACGAGCTGAACAAAAAGCTTGATAAGATGTCAGAACGTCTTGATGAGCTTACCCTTCTTGTGAAGGGTTCTAAAGAGGAGAAAAAGCTTGAAATTCAGCCTTTGACGTGTAAAGAAAAGCAGGTTTTCCTTGCTCTTTACGTCTTGACTGAGAGTCAGCCGTATGCTTCTTACGACCAGCTTGCGAGAAGGCTTATGGAAGAGAAGAGTTCAGTCATGAACGCAGTGACGAGTATGATCCAAAAGGGCGTTCCCGTGCTGAAGAAGTATGATGGAAATTCTGTTTTCTTGAAACTGGATGCTCAATTCAGGCAGTTGCAGGCTAAGCAGAATGTTGTCAAGCTTGATTCTCTTCTGTCGTGGGTGTAGACCTTAATTTTTCTTTTTTTATTTCGTTTTGCAATTGTTCGATTATTCTGAAGCTGGCTTCAAGGTGGCCTTTTAGCGTCGATTCTGCTTTTCTGAACGCTCCTTCGAGGTTGCTGCCGTTCAGCTCGTATCCTATAACGACTTTTCCTCCTGAAACAAAGCTTGTTTTTTTCAGTATTTGCAAGTCAAGCCATCTTCTGAGGTGGTCGTACATTGTCTGTCTTTTTATGCCTGAGTGCAGGGCCATTTCTTCGACGGGCATTACTGCGAGTTCTGGTTTTTTTTCTCTGTTTGCTTCTTTTTTGCGCTCATAGAGTTGCAGTAACAGCTTGTGTAGCTGTGCATTTCCGTCTTTTTTCCTCGGTGAAAGCCCGAATCTTGCTACAAGAACTTTTGAAAGTTCCTCTACTTCCTGGTTTATTGGTTCCGCGTTTCCGAGGAGAAATTCCATCTTTTGCACCTCTTTATTTTTTTATTTTTTTCAATGTTTAAATATTTTCTCATTTTGCCGACACTTGTTACCAAAACTCCGACAGCTAAAACTTTTCGTTTTTGCTTAAAACTTTTAATCAAATCTTTTTTTGATGTTTTTTTTAATCTAAAAAACTGTCGTTTTCGCGTTTAAATGCCCGTAGCAAAGACTTTTTTGAAAAAATGATTCTTACTATTCCCAAAAGGTTTACTTTTTACCTTGCGCCACGCAAATTAGTAAAAAATCCCGACACTTTTCATCAACCCATTCCAAAACCTTAAACCACTCAACCGATATTTTCTCCGATTTTCCCGTCACTGCCGGTATTTTTCCCTCTATTTTCCGATTATCCCGACAAATGGGGTCAAGGTGTTCTTTGCCTGGACCCCTGATTCCAGGCCTAAACTTGGCAAAAGATGCAAATTTCATCGTTTTCTGGCATTATCCCTGACAACTTTGCAGAACGTTTTTTCTTGCCAGAAATCTGCGTTTTTAAGGGTTGTATTTTTTTCTTTTTTTCGCGTTTTTTCAAACTTGTTAACCATTATTTTATCGACGATTTTCCTTATTGAATATTTTTTTCTGCGTTTATTCTGCTTATTTTTTTTCAATACTTATTTGTTTCTGAATGTTGGTAACAAAAGTTTTAATATGGAATATTCTACAAAATAAATATTATAAAATATCTTTTCTAAACAATTATTCTCTAAAATGAACTTTTAAAAATAATCTTTCTGATATATATTTTGATTTGCTATGAAACTCTCACTTTTCATGAATCTTTGTTCGTTAAAAGTGAGTGTTGGTCAAAAACAGATAAAAAAAGAATGAATGAAAATTCTCGTGCCTAATTTTTCATTTCTTTTCAGTATTTTATGATGCCTAATTATTTGGTGTTTTCTGTTAACTTACAAAGTGAGGTCTAGGGTTAAAAACCCAGTAAACACCAAAAAGTGAGCTAGGCACTATCTGGATGGCTTGTTTTTAGCCGGCCAAAACGTTGGAAAGTGAGGTTTATGAGTGTGCTCAAGAACTGCCAGTTCAAGCAAGAGTTAGCGAGAAAGACTGGGTGTTCTTGACAAGTGAGGATTCTGTTAAAATCCGGTATTCTTTTATCTCTTCAGTAGTTATAAACTATTTTAAATGAGGGTGACAGTGCAAAATCATGGAAGAAAAAACTATTGAACTTGAGGAAAATGAAGAGCACCACATTTCACCTGGTGTTTTAGCTCTTATTGCGGTGATATCTATCGGCGGTCTTTTGTTTATTGGTTGGCAGGCAAGTACTATTACTGGCAATGTTTTGTCTGGCCCGTATTACGCTTGTTGTACTGTTCAGCCTTGGGGCAGTTCTGCTTCAGGTTATCGTCAGGGAGTTACTCAGACAAACACTGAATTGTGCGACCAGATTGAGTTGCCGAACAGGTGTTGTGTTCGTGCGGGAAGGGAGCGTTATAATAGTCCTGTTAATCTGGTGAGTTCTTCATTTGGAACTTGCTCTCCGGCTAAATCTTATCCTGCTTATTATCAGGCAGGTCAGATTGCAAACTACAGAGCTTGCTGTACTGTTCAATCTTATCAGCGCTCGCCTGTTGGTTATACTCAGGGAACTGCTGAAACAACTACTGAGAACTGTGAGCTTTCAGAGTCTCTTTTTGAGTGTTGTGCGCGTGCAGGTACTGATCGTTTGAATCTTCCTGTGCGTGTTTTGGGACTTAAGGAAGGGGATTGTAATGCTCCTGAAGTGAGTTATCCTCTTGGTCAGGTTGACATGCGTGGTTATTCTGCCTGTTGTTCTTTTGAGACGTGGAGGAATTCTCCAATAGGTTACACTCAGGGTGAAACGATGACTAGGACTGGATATTGTGATGATCTTGAGTCTGTTTCTCAGTGCTGTATTCGCACTGGCACTTTAAGCACCAATTACCCGATTAAGTTGATTGGTTCGAAGATGGGTGGTTGTCAGCAGACTACTCCAGAGTCGAGTTATCCTATCTGGATTAGATAATTTTTTTTTTATTAATTGAATTTTTTAGAATTATCCTACGTATGTGATGTCTTTCTTTTCTTTTAGTTCTTTTGCTTTCTGTGATTGTTCCAGCATTCCTCTGAGTTTTTGTTCGAATTCCGCTGCTTGTTTTAGCAGTGGCTTGTAGTCTACTTTTAATCCCAGGTATTTATCAAGGAGTTCAACTATTTTGGCGGCTGCTTTGGAATCTGGCAGGGTGCTGTGTGTTTCTGCGAATAATGAGCATACGTCAAGCCCTTTTTGTGATGCTTTCATTAGAAGTGCGCTTGTTACTCCCACGATTATGCCTTCTCCGAGGCATTCTATCCCTATTTTTTCGAATCTTTGTTTGTGTGCAGGGTTTGATGTGTAGTAGAAGCCTCTGCTTTCTCCTTCTTCTTGGCTTCCCACTCCTTCGAGTGTGATTATTTCTTCTGCGCCCACTTGTTTTGCAACTTCTAGTACCAGGTCTGCTGCTTTCCATTCCATTTGTGTTGCTGGTGTTATGCTGTGTACTATGACTAAATCGTATTTTTTGTTGTAGTATATGCCTATCGGGTCGATTAGCTTGTTTGCGTGTATTGCTACTGTTGGCTGTCCTTGCTCAAACCAGAAAGTTCCTATTTGTTCGCATTTTAGGTGGTCTATTAGGAATCCTGTTGCTATTGTGCTTACCAATCCGAATCCTGGGAATCCTTCAAGAACTGTTGATGCTTTTACTTTTCGGTATAATTCAAGATGCGGTTCCTCTTTTTGCGGCATAGCTGTTATTTTGTTGTGCTGGTTTAAATAGGTTTGCAAAAATTATTTATAGTTCTGGTTGTTTATTGCATGAAAAAGGTGATATGATGAAGATTAATCCTTTCGCATGGGTTGTTATCCTTGTATTTGCAGCTGTTATTGGTGTTGGCTTGCTTGGTGGTAATCTTACCGGTCAGGCTACTGGCAGTGCTATTCCTTTTACAAGTGGTACTGTTTTGAGTGTTATAGCTGCAATTCTTGCTATTGGAGTGCTTATTGTTGCTGGTTTGAAACAAAATAAATAATAAAGAATAAAAAAATTTATTGGTAAGCTTTTTCCCAGTCAGCAGCTAGTGCGTCTACATCCTGCCCTGTCATTACAAGAGCTTTTGTTACCTCTTGTTCTTTGCTGTACTTTTTCAGTGCTGCATAGACGTCCATGTCATCTGGTTTGTATTTGCTTATTAATTCCTTAATTCTTGCCACTTGGTCTTCTGGCATTGTTACTCTGATTTCAATGCTTTCTGGATCTTGTGGTGTGTATTGTGCTCTGACTGTCAGGTCATCGTATTTATTTCCGTCTGCCTTTAATTGTTCAACTGTCAGAGTGTGTTCGCCTATTCTTGCTTCAAGCTCGTTTTCAGTTATTATGTTGTCTGTTCCAGCAATGCTCCGGTATATCGTCATTCTGTCTTCAGGCGTGAACTGTTTTTTGTCGTCTGTTCTCTTGCTCAAAGCTATCATTGCGCTTACATAACCGTTTGCCAAAGCTTTTACCTGCTCATTTTCGTAGCTTACTGCAATTTTGTGCAAGTATTCTGTTGGTTTTGGCGGTTCTGTGGGTGTTGGCTGTGTTTTTTCCTGTTTTGGTGATTTCTTTACAGCGTTGATTAGCTCTATCAGAACTGGTATGTTAGTGTCTGTTATGTCTATCTCTTCTTTGTGTGATATGTTTTGTTCAGATGGCAGGTATTCTGGATTGATTCCTGCTTTTTTGCAGAACTCTGCTATTTCTTCTGCAGTTACTAATCCGTCTTTTCCGATATTTGCTGCGAATACCAGTGTTTCTAATATTGTTGGTTCGTCTTTTTTCGTTGCTAATTTTACCAGTCCGTTGAATATGTTTCTTGTTGATGGCTTGTCAAACTTGTATGCGAATGGAATCTGCATCACTAGTTTTTGCGGTTCCTGTTCAGGTTGTACAGCCTGATGTATTGCGGCCGGTTTGTCTGCTATTGGTGGTTCTGGCCATCTTTCTGTTGATGCGCATCCTAATAGTGACAGTCCTGCTATTCCTTCAATTATGTAGTTTTTCCAGTTCATTTTTATTCCCCCACAATCTGCTTGTATCCTGTTTTGTCTTGTTTTTTCTTCAGGCTTTCTTTTGTTATCTTGTTATTCTCGGATAATGCCTGTGAGAATCTTGCGATTTCTATTGGCTTGTATCCTCTTCTAGATTCAAACGTTTTATTTTCTCGGTCGTACAGTTCTGATGTGTTTAAAAGGTTCAGATAATCTTCCAACACATTTTTTTCAATGTCCGCCCTGAAATCTTCTCCGTTTGATAATATTTTTCTGACGACTATTTGATATTTTTCAGTTTCTTTTTCTGATGGAACATCATTTTGTTCATATGCTTTGCCATCTACGATTGCGTCTATGTGGTAGACTTTATCGCATGGATAATCGCGTACGTAGGGTTTTTTGTCTGGTTCGCTTTTTACTGAGTTTGCAGTTTCAGCTGCTTGTGTTTTTATTGAAGGGGCTAGCAGGGAGGCTGTCAAAAAAGCACCTGCTATTGCTGTTGTCAATCCGAGAGATAGTGTTGCAACATAAAACACTCTTGCTGCGTTGTATATTCCTCTGGCACCATTTATGATTCTGCGTCTGCCTGTTTCAAAATTATTGCAGCTGTATAGGACTCCTTGCAAATCAGGCTCTTGTCCATTGCGGATGTCATCAACGATATTGTTGAGGCCTGTTCTGATTGTGTGATGAATGCCGTCGCTATCGTGAATTCCGGCATTTACTTCGGCCACTTCTTGCCTGAATGGTCGTCCTGTTACAGCTTTAAAATTCATTTTAAAAAATTAAAAAGTGTCTATTGGACCGTAGTTTGGTTCTTGGTAGTTTGTCAGGCGTGTTTTTGCGTCTGTCAATTGTACGTTAAGACTGCGCCATTTCTTTGCTTCGGTCTCTGCAGCTACATACAATGCATTGTATTCCTTTACCAGGGCTACAAACTTGTGTGTTGCTTCTTGTACCGTTGCATCGTGTTGTGTTGTTTCTGCCAAAATTAAATCTGCAAGATTTGCAGCACCATTCTGGGCAGCATCCACTACTCGTGCAAATGCGTCTCTGGCTGCTTTTGGCAATTTCTTGTAAGCTACTCTAAACTCGTCTGCCTTTATTTCAAGAGCAGGTTGGTTATTTTGCTGTGCCAATGTATGCATTTTTGCTACATACGCGTCCATTACTTGTTCTACTTCGTTTGCCATTTTTTCTCTCCTCCTATTCTAGTTCTTTTCTTGTGTAATCTGCTATTTTTGTGTTTGCAGATTCTAATTGGATTAGTAAATCTCTGATTATGTTTTCATAAGTTTGTCTTGCTGTTTTTGTATTCTTGATTCGTGGCTGTTCGCCTCTGTGCAGCGTCCATAAATAAAGTGCGCTCAATCCCTCTTCGCTTTTCAGGCATTTTATTAGCTCGTCAATGCACCATTGTCTTTCTTCTTTTCTTGCTGGGTTTTTGATGCGTTTCATTGCTTTGTCAAATGTGCCCAGTCGTTCTATTGCGCTGGCGTATCCAAAAATGCTTTCTGCATTGGATCTCGCATCTCCGAATGAATTTTGGTCGAGTGCACGTGCAAGCTTTATTTTATCTTCAAATGCCACCACCCTCATTGTTGGGCTTTGGTATATTCCCTGGCGGAATGTTAGTTTGTATGTTCTGCCATTGTGCTCTATTTGGCTGTCTGCAAATACGTGTTTCATTATTTCGCTGGCGCTTATGATGTCTGAGAGTGTGACTGGCACAATTTCAGTGCCTATTTGTACTCCTCGTGCAAGTGTGTTTTGGTATTGTTCTGTGTTTCTAAAGCTATTTAGATATTGAGGATGCAACCTATCTTGAAATTCTAAGGGTAGTATTAATGGTTGTTTCATTTCCGTTTGCACGTCTCCGTGGGTCATTTTAAAGGTTTTACCAATTTCTTATATTTAAACCTTTCTATATTTTACTACTTAAAAGTAGTTATCTGCGCGGAAACATGCGTTCCCAGGTTTCCTTGTTTGCAAGAGATGTGCTTGGTCTTCCCTGGGGTCCTTCTTTCGGACCATATTCTTTTGGGTTGTCGTAGCCGGTTTCAGCGGTTTTTTCCTGTTCAATCGGCGGGAATTCCAACGGGATTAGATTTCTGATTTTTTCTAATGCGTCTTCTCTTGTAGCGCTCGTTTTCTTTATTTCAATTATTGAACTGTAGAAATTTCTTCCTTCTATCTCTGTTATTTCTCCGACAGTGTCGGGAAATCCTACTGTGTCTTCAATTGAGTATATGATTTGATTTTTGTGTTCTTTAGATAGCTCTTTCATTCCTCTTTTATTCAGTTCACTTCTATATGCTGAGGTCGCTTCTGAGAATATTTGGTTTATTATCAATGCTGTTTTATTTTTATACTGTACTTTTGCAGGGAATGCAGTTCCTTCAACCAGTTCATATTCTTTTTGTTCTTCTGCTTTGACTTTTGCTTCAATGTTTTGAACATTCAATTTTGGTTTTCTGTAGTTTTCTAGAAAGCCATTTTCGCCAAATAGGTATGATGCTCCCACTACTGCTACTGCTGCTGCTCCTAATGCTATTGTTATTTGTGTGGTTCTTGGTAATCCTCTTAACCAGTTTATCATGTTTTTTGTTACCTCTTATCTGCTGATGCCATTTCTCATATATAAATCTTTCTATTTTTACCACTTACGAGTGGCTACTATGTGTTTGTCTGTCTGGCGCGAAATATTTATATAGTGTTCAAAGAAAGGGTTTTACAGGAAAAGAGTTGAAGAAATGCCTCAAAGTTTACCACTAGATCCTTTACAATGGTATTTGAAATATCCTGCTTTTTTTGATTTCTTAATATTCTGGATTTTGTTTGGTTTGCTGATTAGGACTGCTCTTATAAATGCCAAAAAGCTCAAGAAGCACGGGAATGGATGGCCTTCTTATTCAGAAACAGGCAAAAAGTCTACTGAGCAGAAGCTTGAGAGTGGTATTGCTGTTATTGTTGGTCTTGCGCTTGCGCTTTCAGTCATGGCGTATGGTAAGCTTTCGTTGAGGAGCTTGTTTTCTTCCGGTCTTCTTCCTGCCTTTCTTGGCCTTTTTGCCGGTTTCATAGCTTACAGCGGGTTTAGCAGTCATTTCAAGACTGAAAAAGAGGGTGAGATTTCTGTTACTGCGATTCTTTCTTCCTTTTTTGTCGGCGTCATTGTTTTCTCTCTTTTGAATTATAAGCCTGGAGGAGATGCCATTTCAAGCCTTATTTTCATGTTTGTTATTATTTTACTGGTTTATTTGTTGGTTACAAAGGGTAATCTTGGAAAACATGATGCTGCTCGGGATTCTGATACGACACTCCGAGATTTGGACACATCTACAACAACATCGAATAAGTTTACTGAAGATGCAGAAAAAGCAAGAAAGGCTGCTGAGAAGGCAAGTAAAGAACGCCCTACCATTAAGCAAAGGTTTAGTGATGGATTGAATTCTGTTCGACGGTTTAAAAATTTGTTTAGTAACTCTTTGAATAAGAGGCGTTTACTTGAAGCTGCGTTTGCTGCTGCCCTGCTTCTGTTGCCGACGCATTCGCCTGGTCAAATAAAATCGGAGCTGTCAAAAAAATATCCTGCTGGTGTGGTTGAGAGCGTCATGAGGTCGCTTCCGAAAAAACAATTTACTGAATCTGCCCTTCCTGGCACTGCTGAAAAACCTGTTGAAACTGTTGAAGAAATTCCTGTTCCGCCTGAGGATGTCGGCCAGATTGTCGAGAACATAGAAGAAGTCAAGGTTAATTGTAATGCCCAGGTTCAGATTACCCAATTAAGAATCAATGAGTTTGATGAACTTATGAAATCAATTGATATTCTTCCTGCTGATTATGCCAAGCTGAAAAGTGAGATGTTGAAACTGGAATCTGATGTGAACACTCTGCTCAATGATGCTGATGGTATTTTGAAGGATGCGCAAAATACAGCTAATTCTCAATTGATTAATGATGCTGAACTTGCTCGTGAATCAGTATTTGGAATTAAGGAGACTGTTGTCGCGGAAAATGCTAAGTTCAAGGCTGATGCAGAGGCAAAAACTCCCATCTTGCGTTCTGATGAGGCTGCTTTGAATAGGATTTCTCAGCAGCTTAAGCAGAGATTGTCTGAGCTTAGGGAAATCAACAAAGAGTTAGTTTCTTCTTCAGCTGATCTTAAAGGAAAAGCGAGCTGGGCTGAAATTAATCTGTTTTACAACGTTGTTAACAGGTATGAATCCTTGATTGCTGTAATAATGCAATTATTTGAAAACGAGGCAGGTACTCCTGAGACTCTTGCTGAAATTTTGAGATCGATTGAACAGCGTATTGAAGAATACAGAAAATTTTTGTCTCTATCTGTGGAGAGTATTGGCAAGTATCGTGTCGCCATTACTGAAGTGCAGACAAAATTGACAGAAATGACAAAGGCTAAAGAGACTGAGAAGAAGGCAGAAGTTGAAGAGTTTGCGGATATTAATGGAATTATTAGTAAGGCAAAGGAAGTGTTTGATGTAATTCGTGCAGTTCAAAGAGCAAACTTGGATGATGCAACGGTTTTTGAGGGATTTAGGGATGTCCTGATTAACTTTTCACAGAAAACAACAGCCTTGGCGACGCTGATGACGACTGAGTTAGGGAAGATTAAAAAAATTCCTGCAGCTTCTGGTTCTCCGGAAGAAAAATTGATAGATTTGATAACCATTAAAAAAGGCACAAAAATGTCGAGTTTGATATCTTATGCTGGACAACTTGCTAACTCGTATGATGCTGCGAAAACAAATAATAACAATTCAAAGCTTAAAGCTTCAATTGCCAATCTTAATGATTTCCCTGCTTTGCTTGATGTCTTTATTCAGCAGCTTAATGTCATTCAGCAAGATATTAGTAAGAAGATTGCATAACTTTTTTAACCCTTTCTATTATCCTGCCTTTTATGCCTAAGAAAAAGTCTGTTTTGGAGTACATTTTTGCCGGTATCGGCAAGGGTGTTGTTTGGATTATTGTCAGTATCTTCAAAGCTCTCTGGTACTTGATTGTTGGCTTGTTTAAAGGGGCAAGGTTTGCTACTAAAAAGGCTGTTGCGGCTCATAAGGAAGCTCAGGTTCGTGCTGAACAGCCTAAGGTTCCTGCTAAGTATTCTGCTCTTGAGGTTTCTTCTGCTGTTAAGGGTAGTGTTGAGAGTTTTGAGCGTCGTTTGTTGAATGAGAGCTTGATTT
>Ga0105099_10000163_pt1 | contig 43203 bp, 36 predicted proteins | sample PPLLak3cmMay2015_2_FD_79138 | JGI IMG/M metagenome (GOLD analysis project Ga0105099, IMG submission 79138) | Freshwater sediment microbial communities from Prairie Pothole Lake near Jamestown, North Dakota, USA - PPLs Lake P8 Core (1) Depth... | ecosystem: Environmental > Aquatic > Freshwater >... | reverse complement strand
GTGAGATAACTTCGGGCAAGGGCCCGACCGTCTAAATCCGGAGCGGCCTCATCAACCTCGTGACCCAGGCGCTGGAGCATCAGGGCCGTTTGCAGAACGGCCTTCTCGCTTTCCGGATGAACGGCGCAGCCGATCGGCGAACGCAGGTTGAAGGCGATTCGCAAGCGAGGCGGGTCGCGCCGGATCTCTTCGACATAGGGCCGCTCGGGCGGGGCGATCACGAATGGAGCGCCGGCGTCCGCGCCGGCGGTGGCATCCAGCATCGCGGCACTGTCCCGCACCGACCTGCTGATGACGTGCTCGACCACGGCCCCCTGCCACAGCTCCCCGAAGTCGGGCCCTGTGGGGGTCCTGCCGCGCGAGGGCTTCAGCCCGAAAAGCCCGCAGTACGCGGCCGGGATTCGGATCGATCCGCCGCCGTCCCCGCCGCCGGCAAGCGGCACCATGCCGGCGGCTACGGCCGCCGCCGCGCCGCCACTGGAACCGCCCGGCGTGCGGCCCGGATCCCAGGGATTGCGGGTCGGGCCGAACAGCTCCGGTTCGGTGTAGGCCACCAGGCCGAACTCCGGCGTGTTGGTTTTGCCCAGGATCACCACGCCGGTGTTTTTGAAACGCCGGACAAGCTCGCTGTCGTGATCCGGAACGAAGCCCCTGAGCGCCCGGCAGCCGAAGGAGAGCGGCGCGCCGGCCATTGCCGCCAGCAGGTCCTTCAGCAGGAAAGGAACTCCATGGAAGGCTCCTGCCGGCGGACCCTGGGCGATCGTTCGGCGGGCCGACTCGAACAGGGGTGTCACCACCGCATTGATCTTCGGATTGATCCGCTCGATGCGGGCCACGGCCGCTTCGCACACCTCGGCCGTGGATATCTGCCGGGTGCGGATCAGCTCGGCCAGGCCGAGGCCGTCGTATTGGTCGTATTCCTTGAATTCGGTCATGGGTTTCCGCGGTCGGCGTTTTGCACGGGTATGTTCAAAGCGATCATATCATTCATCGTCGGGGCGGGGTATCGGCCGCAGCGCGCCGCCACCAAATTCTCAGGCGATTTTGCCACGGCCCCAAGCTGTAAAAAGGCGGCGAAGATCAGGCTACGGGCGCCATCGATTCGATGAAAGCGTCCAAGCGCGCCTCCACCTGGGCGTCGGCAAACACCCGCGGATCGTTCTGGTCGGCCTCGATGACCACACCGGGTTTGCCGGTCAGCCGCGCGAGTTCCTCCTTCAGGCGGTACATCCCCACGGAATAAGGCTTGCACGAACGGTTGGAATGCATGATGAACCCGGTCAGGCTGAACTCGTCGATCAGCCGGGCGAGGTAGCGGATGCGCTGCTCGAAGCCGTAGTTGATGTAGATGTTGAGATAGGACACCGCCAGCGCCTCCATGGCGTCACGGGTCTGGATGCCGGCGAAATCCGCGAGGCCGCCCCAGCTGTTGGCATAGGTGGCGGCGGCCAGGGCGCAGCGGCGCTCGTCGAAGAATTTCTCGAACCGACGCATCTTGAACCAGATCGGCAGGTTGTCCCAGAGGATACGGTAACGCTCGTCCGGCACCGATCCGATCCGGCGCTCAGCCCGTCCGGACACCTCGTCGTAGAGCAGCTGGTAGTAGTCCACGCAGGCCTGCGTGCCGCGCAGGGTCACGATGGGCGCAATGTGAATGAAGGCGTCCAGCGAGGTAAACGGCACCGGCACGGTCCGGCCCAGGTCGAGGATTTTTCTCCACAGGCCGGTGGCCTGCCGGCTCAGCCGGATCACTTCGATCAGCCGGTCCCGGTCGAACGGCTTCTGCAACATGCTCTCCAGAAACCGCTCCAGCTGCCTGAATTGCGCAACAACATAATCGACCAGCCCCGGCGTCAGTCCATCGTGCAGGAAGGGGGTGTCCACCACAAAGAGCGGCACCTGGTACTTCCGTGCGACTACCTCATACCATTTGATCACGGTCTTGCAGATATTGGTAGAGCATACCAGGAACTGCGGCGCCGGCAGCCCACCGGCCGGGCCGCCGCGCACCAGGTCCTGGCCGAAATCGGTGCGGGCGTAAGCGCAGATGTCCTGTGAAAAGCCGGCCGCCTCGGCCGCTTCCATGAGGGCGACCGACTGGTGCCCGGCGGCGCACATGGCGGCATAGTTCTCCGGATAGACCGGAATGGCGCCCATGGCATAGACGAATTCCACCGGTGCGCCGCTGGTGAGCCAGGCGATGGGCTTGTCCGCAGCGGTTTTGGCCTCGATGTAATAGAGCGTCATCAGCTCTTTCATCTTTTTGAAGGCGCCGAGTTGGGTCAAATCTCCAACCCTCCGATCATCTCGCAGAAAGCCTGAATGCGGGTTCGAAGCGACTCGACGCTTTTCATCGAAAGATCCATCTCCACCACGGTAGCGGGAATACCTTCCTGCTTGAGCCGCGCCAGCAGCTGGGGCCGGTCAAAGGCATCCGGTTCGCAGAATTTGACATACCAAAAGACCACTCCGTCAGCACCCGCATCTCTGATCTTATTCACCAGGTAGTCGTGACGGTCATTTTTCGGATGGTGAATGCAGCAACAGGGGGCGCCGCCGAACACGTGCTCCGCAATCCCTTCGACCGGATCGTCCACTTGCAGGGTCGCTTTGGAAACGGTGCGCCAGCCGCTGGCAAAGTCGTCGTCGACCACATCGGCGCCGATCTCGTCGAAAAGCCGCTGGGCCTCGAGCGGGTCGAACACCATACCGCTTAATACCACCCTCGGCCGTCGGCCGGCCGGTGCCTCAAGCGATTCAAGCCCGGCCAGCAGGCTTTCCAGCAGGCGGCCGTATTCCTCGACCGGCAGAAAGAAGCCGGCCTTGAGCACGGCATGGAAATCCGCGTTTTTGACCGCCCCGGGCCTTTCCCGCCGCAGGCGGTAAAGCTCGCGCTGGAGCGAGCGCAGTTGGCCGAACTGCCCGGCGGATTCCCGCAAGGCATCGGGCGACACCCGGCGGCCGGTGACCGCTTCGAGCCCTTTTATGATTTCTTCGGCTGCATCGACAAGAAAGGCGCGCCGGCCCTCGGCGGTTTGCGTGACGGGGAAGGAAAGCCCCAGGATGGGCTTATCGAAAAGGCGCCGATAAAGCTCTCGGAGGTTGATCAGGGTGTCGCAGAGCGAGGTGAACACATAGGCCCGGATCAGCTCTGCGCTGCCGCGCATTTCAAGTTCAAGCACCGAACGCGCGACCGAGCAGCAATAAGGCTGCAGGTAGGCTTCGGCGTGATCGATCGCGACCCCGGCGCCCCAGAGCTGCACCGGGTACCCGCCGGCGGCATGAATCAGCTCCAGCGGGAAATAAGCCGGCAGCACACCGATGACCGGCCGGCCCAGCCGGTCCCGGTGCCTTCGAATGGTTGCGGAAATGTCGGCGATGGCCGCGTAGAATGGTGTGAACACGTTACCTTGTTACCAGTCATAGCTTTCTTTTTCAATGATCGTCGCAACCCCCTGCCCGCCTCCCACACAGGCATTGGCGCAGCCGTAACGGCCGCCCTTGAGGTTGAGAATCCGCGCCAGGGTTCCGATCAGGCGAACGCCGGTGGCGCCCAGGGCATGGCCGATGGCGATGCCCCCTCCCATCACATTGACCTTGTCCGGATCGATGCCCAGCTCCTTGATGCAGTTCAAGGCGACGACGCTGAAGGCCTCGTTGATTTCCCAGAAATCGATGTCGCGCGCCTGGAGCCGGGCTTTATCGAGCGCCTTCCGGCTGGCCGGAACCGGGCCGGCGCCCATGACGGTGGGGTCCACCCCGGCGAATCCGATCGAGCGAATGGTGGCCAGCGGTCGGATGCCCTTCTTCTTCGCCGTCTCCTTGGACATCAAAATCATGGCCGTGGCGCCGGCGTTCAGCGGCGACGAGTTGCCGGGCGTGATCACGCCGTCCTTCTTGAAGGCCGGTTTGAGCTCGGCCATACCCTCGTAGGTGGCATCGTCGCGCATGGCCTGGTCCGTGTCCACCCGCAGCACGGAGCCGTCGGCCTGCACCGCCTCGATCGGCAGAATCTCGTCCTTGAAGAAGCCCTGGCTCCTCGCCTGCGCGGCCAGCTGGTGCGACCGCGCGCCCCATTGGTCCATCTCCTTGCGCGCGATCTTGGATTGGGCCGTCAGCTTCTCTGCGGTCAGCCCCATGTTCATGCTGGTCATGATGTCCCAATGCTGATACTCGGGGTTGAGGAACAGCGTCATGTTGGGGGCCAGAAGCCCTTTTTCCACGTTGCTCATGCCCATGGCCACGCGGGTCATGTGCTCGTAGCCGGCGCACAGGACCACGTCGGCGTATTCCTGGGCGATCTCCATGAAGCCGATCTGAATCCCGGCCATGGACGAGCCGCACTGCTGGTCGACGAACTTGGCCGGGATCGTGTACGGCAGGTTCGCCATGAAAATGGGGATCCGGCCGCCGTAGGCCCACTGCTCGCCCACGGCCGTGGCGCAGCCGACCAGGAAATCATCGATCGCCTCGGCCGGAATGCCCGTGCGCTTGATCAGGTCGGGCAGCAGTTTGGCGAGAAGCTCGTCGGCCCGCATCCGGCAGAACCAGTCGCGGGCCGGCTCGCTCGGCCGGGAGCGCGACAGGGCCGTCCTCAGATATCCTGCAATTACAACCTCTCTCATGGAATCCTCCTTATGTTGAATGGGTATTTCGACATTTAGAAATTGGCGTTTGGTGTTTAGGGTTGGGCGATGAAGGGCGGTCCCGCCGGCGCTTTAATCCCTATAAAATGTCTTGCCGCCCGCGGCCCTGTCGCGGATCAGCGCGGCGGGCGTAAAGCGCGCGCCGTAACGCTGCTCGAGCTCCAGCAGCTTACGGTGGACGCTCGCAAGTCCCCACTGGTCGGCGTAGCGCAGGATGCCGCCGCGATAGGGCGGGAATCCCGTGCCGTAAATCATGGCCAAGTCCATGTCCTGAGGGCGGTCGCAGATCCCCTCTTCGATCATGAAGGCGGCCTCGTTGATGGCGGCGCCCAGCATGAGATCGACGATCTCCTGCTGGGCGACCTTCTTCGGGGGGATGCGGTGCTCCTGCAGGTAGGCCCGGACCACGTCGACGACCTTGGGGTTGGGCACCGGCGTCGGGCCGCTGTAGTCCATGTAGCCGGAGCCGGTCTTGCGGCCGTAGCAGCCGGTTTGGTAGATCGCCTCGGTCAGGGGATGGACCCTCCAGCGCTCGCCCAGACGTTTTTCGAACGTGCGGTTGACGTGGTAGTTGATGTCGATCCCCGTGAGATCGGAGAGCGCGGCCGGCCCCATGGGCATGCCGAATTCGGTCATGGCAGTTTCGATGGCCGCACCGTCCACGCCGTCGGCCATCAAAAAAATGGAACCGCTCATCATCGCGCTGAGCTGCCGCGAAACGTAAAACCCGGGACCGTCGTTGACGACGATGGGGATCTTTTTGATGGTCCGGCCGAATGCGACGCTCGTGGCCAGGGTGGCGTCGGATGTCTTTTGGGCGCAAATGATTTCAAGCAGCTGCATGCGGTGGGCCGGGTTGAAAAAATGCAGGCCGATCATGCGGCCGGGATCTTTTAGCACCGCGGCCATCTCGGTGATGGGCAGGGCCGAGGTGTTGGTGGCGAAGATCACGTCCGGGCGGCAGACGGCTTCGAGCTTTTTCCAGATGTCCTGTTTGACCTGCATGTCTTCCAGGACCGCTTCGATGACCAGATCGACGTCCTTGAGGTCCTCCAGCGACGAGGTGGTGGCCAGCCCGCCCTTCAACAGGCGCTCCAGCTCTTCGGCCGACATCTTCTTGTTCTTGATGTGATAGTCGAAGGTTCCCCGGACGGCGGCAAGCCCCTTCTCGACGGCCGCCGCGTTGATGTCCCAGAGCACGGCCTTAAAGCCGCCGGTCAAGAGCAGGTGCACGATTCCGGACCCCATGACCCCGCCGCCCAGCATGGCCACTTTCTTGATCGAGGCCGGCTTGATCCCCTCGATGCGCGGCAGCCGCCCGGCCGCGCGCGTGTTGAGGAAGATGCCGATGAGGTTCCGGGCTACGTCCGAGAGCAGGCAGTCGGCAAACAGCTCGGCCTCCTGATCCAGGTCGGCCTCGAGATCGTAGCCGAGCCCCTGTTCAAAGGCCTCGATGGCCTTGAGCGGGGCAATGTAGCCTTTGCCCTTGGCGGCCGTCATGAGTTTGGCGAAGTCCAGCAACGCCTTTTTCTCGGCCGCGCTCGGCAGCCGTTCGTGGCGATGGCGAGTCGCGCGCAGTTTCAGGTTCAGCCGGCCGGAGATAAAGCGCCGCGCGGCCTGCACGGCGGTTTCCACCAACTGCGATGCATCGGCAAGCTCGTCCACCAGGGTGCGATCCAGGGCCTTTTCGGCCTTGATCGCCTTGCCGGTCGTGATCATGTCGAGCGCGTTGGGCAGCCCGATCAGCCGCGGCAGACGCTGGGTCCCGCCGGCACCGGGTATGAGTCCGATCTGGACTTCGGCCTGACCGAGGTCCACGCCCCGGACCGCTACACGGTAGTGGCAGGCCATGGCGAGCTCCAGGCCGCCGCCCAGGCAATTTCCGTTGATGGCGGCCACCACCGGTTTGGGACCGGTTTCAATGGAATTGAGGAAGCGGTTGTTGTCCTTGAGCAGCGCCAGGATCCGTTCGCGCGTCCGGATGTCCCTGATCTGGGTGATGTCGGCGCCGGCGACGAAATTCTTGCCGGTGCCGGTAAGCACGACCGCTTTCACCGCGCCGTCTTTGAAGGCTTCCGCAAATGCATCGGATAGTTCCCTAACGAAGTGCTCCGAGAGCTGGTTCACCGGAGGGTTGTCCATCCGAAAGACCGCGATCCCCTCTGCGAGCTCGACCTTGACCGTCTGGTAATCCATTTTCATGTTTCGGCATCCTCTCTGGTTGGAAGATGGTTGCAGGCCACGCCGCGGCGGCCATCGGGCCGGCGCCGCGGCGTTCAGGATGTTGGCCCGGCGCACGATCCAGCCCCCGGGCAGGCGCAGCAAAGAGTATAACGTGCTACACGTTATATGCTATATCATATCTATAATAATGCATAAATTTGTCAATACTTTTTTTGTTGACTTTTAGGGGTGGTCGCGAGTAACAGGGGACCCGCAGCCCCTTTTTTTCGCTCCGCGCAAAAGAAGGGCGGTAATCTGCCATCCCCACGAGCGTGCCCGGCACAGTGGAATTCAGCATGCGCATCGGCGAGCTTGTCAAACAAACCGGCGTCCCCAAGGAGACCATTCACTTCTACCTCCGAGAAGGCCTTATCCGAAAGCCGCGGCGATCAGGCACCCACACCGCCGACTACACCGCTGCGCATGTCGATCGCATTCTCCTGATCAAGGAGCTGCGGGACAGTTTCTTCCTGCCGATCCCCGAAATCAAGAAGATCCTCAAGCAGAACCGGAGACAATCGCCTTCGGAGCAAGCCGTTTCGGACCTTCACAACAAATATTTTCGTCCGCTCGACCGCCTGCTGGCCACCGAGGTGGTCGGCCGGGATGCCTTTCGGCAAGCCACCGGCATCGGCCGCAAATGGCTCGCCATCATGGAGGACTGGGGGATCATCACCGCCCACCCGAAAGACGGCGAACCGCTGTACTCGCGTGACGATCTTATCATCGGGCGCCTGATGGTCGATATGGACCGGCTTGGCTTCGGGCCCAAAGACGGCTATGATCCCGAGGAATTGAAGCGCATCGCCGATTTCATTCGCCGGTTCGTGCGCAGTTCGCACCGAGATTACTACCAGCGCAATCTGGAGCGGCTTTCTTCAACCGAGTTGGACGAAAAAGGCAGCAAATTTGCCGAAATCATGAGTTTGTTTTTTTACCATATGTACCGTAAGCTGGTGCGCGAAGAGTACCACAGCCTGCGCCGCCCAAAAGGCCGCAGGAAACCAGAACCCCCTTTGCGGAAAACCAAGAATCAGAAAGGAACTCCATGACGACGGATCGCTACCCTGCCGAATCATCCGATTGCGCCGGCTGCCCATTCAGGAATGCGGATCGGTTTTGCATGAACCGGGATGGGAAACATCCGGAGACCTGCCCGACCCGCAACCAGACAGACGTAGTCGCTAGAGCGAACCGGGAATATGAAAGGCCCGACATCCGTGCGTTTGCCTACGCCGCATCGGTCCAGGAAGGCGAGGGCTACGCCGGGCGCGAGCAGGGACACGCGCAGGTGAAGCCGCTCAAACCGCGCATCCTCGAGATAGCCGAATTCGCGCGCCGCATGAGCTACCGGCGCCTCGGCCTCGTCTTCTGCGCCGGCCTGGCCCGGGAGGCCAAACTCGTTGGGGACTTTTATCGCTCCAGAGACTTCGAAGTCGTATCAGCCGTCTGCAAGGTCGGCCAGATGCCGAAGGAGATCATCGGAATTGCCGACCACCAGAAAATCGCGATCGGCCGACACGAGACCATGTGCAACCCCATTTCGCAGGCCATGTTGATGAATGCGGCCAAGACCGAGTTCAACGTTCTGCTCGGGCTGTGCGTGGGGCATGACTCCCTGGTCTTCAAGTACAGCCAGGCGCCCTGCACCGTCCTGGCGGCCAAAGACCGGGTCTTCGGCCACAATCCGCTCGCCGCCGTCTATACCCTCGACAGCTATTACCGCTATCTGAAGACGCCGCTGGAATAGGTGGTCATAAGTCCGCGGAAGCGGTATCCCGGCCGCGCCGATGGCCGGCGTCCTTCCGCCCGGACCTTCTCCTGCAAAAAGCTCGTTTTAGGGTGCCTCGGCCATGCTGATTTTTCCAGCCGCCAGACACGAAGCCATTGTTTTTAATTGGCCAACTAAGGAAAATAATGTTAGAATGTTAACAGTTATTCAAACAAATACAGATAGTCAGGAGAACGGAGCGTGGTCACGAACAAAGTGGTGGTCAAATTCAAGGACAAAAATGTTCTCAAGGGCAAGACCAATAATTTTTTTCCGAATAAATCTAGTTTTCACCTGGAGCTAGTAAGTGGTGAGCGGATTGAAATTCACATTGAAGAGCTCAAGGCGCTGTTTTTCGTAAAAAGCTACGAGGGCGACAAACAACACGAGAAGAATTACGGCGACCAGGTGCCCGGTGGCGGCCGCAAGATCAAAGTGAAGTTTAGCGATGGCGAAACGATTGTGGGGTTCACCACCGGCTATTCTCCTGAGCGGGCCGGTTTTTATATGGTGCCCGCCGATCTAAAGGGTAACAACGAACGCATTTTTGTCGTTGCATCCGCCACTGAGGCCGTCGAAATGGGATAGGCAGGGAGGGCCCGGCAGCAATGATCATTGAATGTAGCGGCTGCTCGCGCAAATTCAGCCTGAACGAACACCTGTTGAGGTCGACCGGTTCCAAGGTGCGATGCACCAAGTGCGGCAACATATTCGTCGCCGTTCCGCCGCCTGTCGGCGGGTCCGGGCCGGAGTCTGAAAAAAGCGGCGGCATTTTAAACCGCGCGGCCCCCACCATCGGAGACCCGGAATCTCTGGAGGGGAAGAAAAAGCCCCATCGAATTACCCTGTCGGTGCCGGTATCCTGCATTGCCATCGACGGGGAGGGCCATCCCTTGAATTTCTACATCGGCCTGATCACCGAGGTCGGCCCGACGGACCTAACCATAGAGGTCTTTTGCAGCACCGTTCCGGCTTGCGTTTTGGTGTCCTTCATCAATCTGGACAACCGCGACGTCCAGATCAAGGCCGAGGTGCTTCGTTATGAAACGAGCCCTTCGCGGAAAACGAAATTGGAATTGTCTCTATCAGGCACGCGCCAAGAGATCGCCGACTACATCGCGCAACTGGTCAAATCCTACCACTACTCAAACTGAGCGAAGCCTACCGATAAAGCCCCTCGAAGACCTCCCAAAAGGTCGGAAAAGACTTTTGCACGCAGGCTTCGTCCAGAATCTTTGTTCCCGCGGCCTTCAGGCCCGCTATCGCAAAGCTCATGGCAATGCGATGGTCGTTATGGCAATCAATGCCGGCACCCATGGGCCGTCCGCCCTGCACCCAGAGCGTATCCTCATCGTATCCGGATTCGATCCCCATTTTGCCCAGCTCAGCGCATACGGCTGCCAGCCGGTCGCTTTCCTTATTCTTCAAGTGCGCCACGTTGCGGATGATCGTCCGGCCGCGGGCAAATGCGGCCACTGCCGCCAGCGTGGGCACCACGTCCGGGAGGTCTCCCATCTCGACGTCGACGGCGGAAAGCTCTCCGCCCTTGACGGCGACGCCGCTCGTGCCTGCGATAACCGTGCATCCCATGCGCGCCAGGATCTCAACCAGCCGAATGTCGCCCTGCCGGGAGTCAAGCCGGGTTCCTTCGACTTCTACGATTGAGCCGGTAATGGCCGCGGCCGCCCAGAAATAACCGGCATGTGAACCGTCGGGCTCTACCCGGTGCTGTCCGGATCGATAGCCTTGTGCCCCCGGGACCCTAAACCACTCATACGCCCGGCGATCGGCATGGACTCCGAACCGGGACATGGTCTCAAAAGTGATGTCGATATAGGGTCGCGATACCGGTCCCTGCTGCACCTGGATCTCGATGCCGTCGCGCGTGCAGGGCCCGATCAGCAGCAATGCCGACAGGAACTGGCTGCTAAGCGTGGAGTTCAATACAACCCTTCCCCCCTTCACGCCGCCCCCGTCGATTTCAACCGGCGGGCATCCGTTGCCGGGCAGCGACCGGGCGGTTACTCCCAGCTGGTTGAGCCCTTCCAGCAGATCCTGAATCGGACGGGCCTGGAGGCGTTCGGTTCCGGTCAGCACCGATCGGCCCTCGGCCAGCGCGGCCACGGCGGTCAGCAGGCGCATGGATGTTCCGGAGTTTCCTAAGAAAATCGGCCCGGAAGCGGCCGCGAACCTCCCCCCGCATCCATGCACCATCAGATCGTGTTCCGATGCTTCGACCCGAACCCCCCATTGTTTCAATGCCTGAAGCGTCAGGCGGGTGTCCTCGCTGTCGAGGGCATTTTGGATCACACAACGTCCGTTCGACAGGGCGGCGGCGATGAGCATACGATGCGTGTAGCTCTTGGAGCCCGGCACGGATACCTGCGCGTTAACGGGAGACGAAAGCGTTTTGATGGCGCGCATAGAGTCGCTCTTTCTCAAGCGGTTTCGTAAAAGCAGCTACGGTCGGGATGTCACCTCGGCTTCGACCGCAGTGCGCATGATGTCGACCGGCGCGGGCAGCCCGGTCCACAGCTCGAACTGTCGCGCCCCCTGGTAGACGAACATGGCAAGCCCGTCGATTGTCACGCACCCCGCTGCTTCGGCTTCGAGCAAAAGCCGGGTCTTCAGCGGAGTGTAGACGATGTCCATCACCACCATCCCCGGCCGCAGCTTTTCTAAGGGCACGGGACTCTGCTTCACCTGCGGCGTCATTCCGACCGGGCTGGTGTTGACGAGGATCTCGAAGCGCTCGGCCGCGAACTCCTCCAAGGGCTTAAACTCTGCGCCCAGCTCCGTTGCCAGCGCCTCGCCCTTTTCCCTGGAACGGTTGAAAACGCACACCGTCCCGCCGGCCGACAGAACGCCATAGGCCACCGCCCGAGCGGCCCCACCGGCACCGATCACGGCGACGTTTTGCCCGGAGACGGAAACCTTTTCCTCGAGCGCCTGCAGAGCGCCGGCACAGTCGGTGTTAAAGCCCTTCAGCTCGCCGTCCGCGTTGACGATCGTGTTCACGGCCTTGATGCGTCGGGCGGACGGGTCGATGGTGTCCAGGCAGGCCATGACCGTTTCCTTGTGGGGCAGCGTGACGCTGGCCCCGCGCAGTCCCAGCGAGCGCATGCCCGCGGCGGCCAGACGAATGTCCTTGACGCGGATGGCCGCGTAAACGCCGTTGAATCCGGTAGCGGCGAAGGCCGCGTTGTGCATCACCGGGCTGAGGCTGTGAACCACGGGGTTGCCGAAAACCGCAAACAGCGCCGGTGTTCCGAAGCCGTCGGCGGCATGCGCCGGTGATCCCTGGACGTCGCGGGCCGCCGCCATGAGGGCGGCGAACACCTTGACGACGTAACGGTTCGTCAGGAGGCCGCCCCGGTTGATGCCCATGAGCCGCCGGAACTCTTCGGCTTCGCGGCGGGTGTCCCGGACAGGCAGCCCCAACCGTCGTTTCAATTCGCCGATCCGGCCGGCGGCCGCCAGCCGCTCGTTGAACAGCCGCAGCATCTCCTGGTCCAGGCGGTCGATGATCCCGCGCTGTTCCATGAGTTTTTTGTCCTCGTCGCCGGACGGGTTCGGCGCGCTCGGGTCCGATGACATCGTTTGTTTCATGGACGCAATTCCTGCCCTAAAATTTCGGGAAATTCAACCACTTGCCGTTCCAGCTCGCGTATTTCGATCTCTTTCACTGACGCCCGCCCGATATCATCCAGCAGCACGAAGCGGATCACGGCAGCCTCGCGCTTCTTGTCCCGGCGCAGGGCCTCCAACACCTGTTTGGGGTCGGCGGCGGCTGCAACCGGCAGCCTCAAGCGACGCAGCAATGCGGTCATCCGTCGATACGCCGCCGCAGATAGTCGCCCCATCTTAACCGACAAGCCGGCCGCAAGCACCATGCCGACGCTGACGGCTTCACCGTGGGACCACCCCCCGACCTTTTCGAGGGCATGCCCGAAGGTGTGGCCGAAATTGAGGATGCGTCGTTCGCCGGCTTCGCGCTCGTCGCGTCCGACCACTCCCGCCTTGATCGCGACCGAGCGGCCGACCAGTTTTTCGATCGTCGCCGGATCAAGCGTCAGGGCCTCCGCGGCGCGCTCCTCCAGAAAAGCGAACATCCCGGCGTCGGCAATCAGGGCGTGCTTGACGATCTCGGCCATGCCGTTGGCCACCTCGCCCTCCGGCAGGGTGTCGAGCAGGCGCAGGTCGCAGAGCACGAACTCCGGCTGATTGAAGCATCCGACGAGATTCTTGAACCCTTCCAGGTTGACGCCGTTTTTCCCGCCGACGCTGGCATCGACCTGGGCCAGGAGGGTCGTGGCCACGAAACCGAAGCGCAGCCCGCGCATAAAGGTGGACGCGACGAAACCGGTGACATCGCAGACCACTCCGCCGCCGATCCCGACGAGGAAGGTGCTGCGATCGGCTTCGAGATCCACCAGGGTTTCGTAGAGGTTCTTGACCGTCTCGAGCGTCTTGACAGACTCGCCGCATCCGATGCTCAGCACCGGCAGCGACGGCAGCTCGGAGCGGTACAGCCGGAGCAAATTGTCATCGGTGATGACGATGGCCCGACCCGGCGGAAGATGGTTCGGCAGGTTGTTCAGCCGTTCCCCGATGAAAATCGATGACCGCCCCGAAGCGCTTTCAATCTCGATCATGTGCATGACCCGAGCGTACCCCTTTCCCCCACAGCTACCCCGCGCGTCAAGCGGCGCCGGCGATCTTTTCAGCGGCCCAGGACACCATCTTTTCGGTGGTCTCCCAGGAAATGCATTCGTCCGTGATGGAAACCCCGTAAGCCAGCCCGGCCGGGTTGCTGCTGAATTTCTGCTTGCCTTCGAAGAGGTTGCTTTCGAGCATCAGCCCGACCAGGGCATCGTTTCCGCCGACCCGCTGTTCGACCACGCTGCGCCAGGCCATCTCCTGCCCTTGGAATTTTTTCCATGAGTTGGAATGCGAGCAGTCCACCATGATCGCCTCGGGCAGCTGGTATTCGATCAAGCCCAGCCGGGCCTCGGCAATGCTGATGGGGTCGTAGTTCGGCCGCTTCCCGCCGCGCATGACGATGTGGCCCATAGGGTTGCCGGTGGTCTGAACGATGCAGGTGTAGCCTTCCTGGTCGACGCCGAGAAAGGTCTGCGGGGTGCGCGCCGCGACCATCGCGTGAATGGCCGTCTGCAGGTTTCCGTCGGTGCTGTTCTTGAATCCGATGGGCATGGAAAGCCCGCTGGCCAGCTCGCGGTGGGCCTGGGATTCGGTCGTACGCGCACCGATCGCCCCCCAGCTGACCAGATCGGCGACGTACTGCGGAGTCACCATCTCGACCATCTCGGTTCCCGCCGGAAGCCCCATCTCGTTGATGCGCTGCAGCAGCCGGCGGGCCCGGCGCAGCCCCTGGTTGATGTCGCAGGCCCCGTCCAGGCCCGGGTCGTTGATGAACCCCTTCCACCCCACGGTGGTCCGCGGCTTCTCGAAGTAGACCCGCATGATGATGAAAATGGCACCGGCGACCTTTTCCTGCAATGCCCGCAGCCGCTCGGCGTATTCCAGAGCACCTTTTTCATCATGGATCGAGCACGGTCCGGCCACGAGCAGCAGACGCCGATCCTCTTTAAGCAGGATTCGAGCGATGGCGTCGCGGGCCGACATCACCGTCCGTCCGGCGGCCTTGCTGACAGGTATGGCCTGCTTCATTTCTTTCGGTGAGATCAGACGGGTGTATCCCTTGACCCTTAAATCGTCGGTATGCGTCTGCATCCTTTCCCTCCTGCGCATCGATTAAACGAAACGGCCGCGGGTTTTTTCGCTCCCGCGGCCGCTCCGTATAAAACAAAAAGCCGCAGGCGCCTCTGATCCGCCCCGGCTTTTTTGCGCTTCTTTTGGTGAGTGTCTTTCAGCGCACCGCAGGCAGACCGGTGCTAACGTAATAGTACCAATCGTAAAAATAGAATCTGCCTGAAGATGCCTGCGTCATTTCTTGCTCATGCGTTGAAATTGGACCACCCCTAAACGATACCCGGACAGTCTGTCAAGCTTTTTCTGAACCGGTCCCATTCAACAGCAAGGGCGTCAGAACGCCGAGGTCCGATCCCACCCAGTCGGCGCCGGCATCGCTCAGCTCTTTTGAGCTGCAGGCTCCGGTCGTGAGGCCGTAGGATCGAACCCCGGCCGCCCGGGCCATCTGCACGTCTTCGACCGCATCGCCGACGTACCCGCATTCCCGGGCCTGGATCTGCATCGTCTGCAGCATGGCCCGCATCGGTGCCGGCGAAGGTTTCGGATCCGGCACCTCGTCGAAAAAAAGGCTCGCCTGAAAAAGCCCGGCGAGATGCCGCGGGAAGAGCAACTCGTAGAGCGATCGAAAGGTATTGGATAGTACCCCCAGTCGGTAGCGGCCCGATAATGCGGTCAAGGTTTTTTCCGTCTCGGGGAAGAGCTTGAAGGCGGAACGCGCCAGCTCGGCATAGATCTGCTTGCGCCGGCCAATGATCGCCGCCCATTCGGCATCCGAGATGGCCCCGAAGTATATTCCTCTTTTGGCCGACGGCGCCTGAGAAATGTGTTTCCGGACCTTTTCCCGATCCAGAGAGTACCCCCGTTCGTTTCCGGCGCGAAAGTACGATTCCACCGCCAGATCGAGATCATCCACCAGCGTACCGTTGTAGTCGAAGACGATAGCTTTGAGCATACTCGAAAAGCCGTTGGGCTGGAAGGTTAAAGGTATTTCGATGTTTGGGGATGGGCGCTATTTATCCGTCAGTGCCGCAACTCCCGGAAGCGTCTTGCCTTCGATGAACTCCAGGGCTGCGCCCCCCCCCGTGGACACGTGGGACACCTTCGCGGCCACGCCGGCCTTTTCCACGGCCGCGGCCGAATCGCCCCCGCCGATCACCGTCGTTGCGCCGGTGGCGGTGATCTCAGCCATGATGGCGGCGACGGCGAACGTCCCCTGGGCGGTCCGGTCGATCTCAAACACTCCCATCGGTCCGTTCCAGACGACGGTCTTGGCGGTCTTCAGCAAGGAACGAAACGCCTCGACGCTTTGGGGGCCGATATCGACCCCTTTCCACCCAGGCGGGATCTGGGCGGCCGGCACCTCCTGGAGCTCGCCCACCTTACGCGCCTTGATATCCAACGCATCGGTCACCAAAAAGTCGACCGGTAAAACGATTTTATCCCGGCCATCGGCGAGGAGCTTCCCCGCAACGTCCACCTTGTCCGGCTCGACCAGCGAGCTGCCGACCTCAAACCCCTGGGCTTTTAAGAAGGTGAACGCCATGCCGCCGCCGATGACGATTTGGTCCACCTTGGGCAGCAAGTTGGTGATCACATCGATCTTGCCGGAAATCTTGGCGCCTCCCAAAACGGCCATATAAGGTTTCACTGGGTTGCCGATGACTTTGCCGAGGTAATCCAGCTCCTTCATCATGAGATAGCCGGCCGCAGACTGCTTGAAAAAGCGCGTGACCCCCTCGGTGGAGGCGTGCGCCCGGTGGGCTGTCCCGAACGCATCGTTGACATAAAAGTCTCCGAGCCGGGCCAGTTTTTGAGCGAAACCCGGATCGTTCTTTTCTTCTTCGCGGTGAAAGCGTAGGTTTTCAAGCAGCAAAACCTCGCCGTCTTTCAGCTGCGCGACCTCCGCCTCGACCCGCTCCCCCATGCAGTCCTCTGTGAAGCGAACTTCTTGGCCGAGCCGCTTCGCCAGCACGTCCACGCAGGGCCGCATCGACATATCCTCCACCCGTTTGCCGTCCGGGCGGCCCAGATGAGACATCAAGATGAGCCGCCCGCGCTTGCCCAGGATGTATTGAATCGTAGGCAGCGCCGCTCGAATGCGCGTATCGTCGGCGACGTTGCCGCTCTTCAGCGGTACGTTGAAGTCCACCCGCATCAGGATTTTCTTGCCTTTGACATCCAGGTCTTCAATCGTCAGCTTTTGCATGCATTCCTCCCTTGGAAGCAGATAGCGGGTCATTGAGCTGATTAGCATTTTACCTTGATGCCTCAAAAATTCAAGCCCCATCCGGCGCGTCGTTGACTTCCCCGAACGGTTGTGAAATGAGAACCCCCCATGCAAACCGTTCACCGCGCCTATTTCAAGGACTCGCGCAACATGCAGGCGATCGGGCCGGATAGCGTGGAGCTGGTGGTCACCTCTCCGCCCTACCCCATGATCGAGATGTGGGATGAGGGGTTCGGCGCTCTTAACCCGGCTGTTGGCAAGGCCTTGAAACGATCCGACGGCCGAGCGGCCTTCGCCCTTATGCACGGCATGTTGGACTCGGTGTGGAGGGAAACCCATCGGATATTGAGGCCCGGCGGGTTAGCCTGCATCAACATCGGCGACGCCGCCCGCACCGTCGGCAATGACTTCATGCTTTACCCCAACCATGCGCGCATTCTCAACTGCCTGCTGGAACTCGGGTTCACGCCGCTGCCGGCCATCCTGTGGCGCAAGCAGACCAACGCTCCCAACAAGTTCATGGGATCGGGCATGTATCCGGCCGGGGCCTATGTCACCCTCGAACACGAATACATCCTCATCGCCCGCAAGGGCGGCAAGCGCGAATTCACTTCGGAGGCGGAAAAAGGACGTCGACGGGAGAGCGCCCTCTTCTGGGAGGAGCGCAATGCCTGGTATTCCGATGTGTGGATGGAGCTGAAGGGTGCGCGCCAGAGCCTGAAGAAAAAAGAAATGCGCAGCCGCAGCGGCGCCTTCCCCTTTGAGCTCGCCTACCGGCTGATCAGCATGTTCTCGGCCAAGGGCGACACGGTGGTCGACCCGTTCCTGGGGACCGGCACCACTTTAAGAGCCGCGGCCGCCGCCGGCCGAAACAGCATCGGCTACGAAATTGAGTCGGGGTTCCGGCAGGATATTTTTTCAGACGCTCCCGCTCTGATCTCCCATGCCAATCAGAGAATTCGGTCACGGATGGACGACCACCTGGACTTCGTGGACCAATGCCGAGAAACCGGCCGGGAGATGAAATACCTCAACCGTTACTATCGCTGCCCGGTCGTCACGCGCCAGGAAACCGAACTCTTGTTCGACCTGCTCGAAGAGGTATGCCACCCCGAGCGCGACACACTTCAAGCAACCTATTCGGAAGATCCCTGCCGAATCCTCGATCCGCAGCGCGCCATTTCTGCAGCCCCTCGTCCGGAGACGAGCGAGCAGCTCTCCTTGTTTTAAAAAACCGGCGATAACCCTTTGGAAAAATTTTGAGTGAAAAAATTTATTTCTTCCCTCTATCCAAGCCTTCGTCGTCCGGTCCATTCGGGTATAGGTTTTTCAGAAATGGGTTGAGTTCAAAAAGCGCCTTTAACCCACCCCCGCCGCCCATGCTTCTCCCAGCCAGGTCGGATAGATCCATCCCGCTGCCGATCCACTGTTTAAAATGCTCCTGAAAAATGGATTTTTGGGCCAGATATGCCTGTATAATCTGCTGCAGGTAGTTTTCGAAAAACTCAGCCAACGTGTTATTTCCGAATTGGATGATCATGTGCAGCAAAGGTACCGGCAGCAAGGTATTGTTGTTTCTCGCCTCTTCGAGGATGATCTGGGTAAGAATGAATGCGGTGACATCCTCCTTGGTTTTTGCGTCTACCACCTTGATCTGACGCCCGTCGCGGACGATGCCGGCCGCTTCCTGCAAGGTGACATAAATGCTTCTTTCGGTGTCGTACAGCCGACGGTTCGCATATTTTTTCAAGACCACAGTATCTTTCATAACCTACCTTGATGTAAAATTAGTTGTTGTAATGCAACAATATTTTTTTACATTTTATATACCAAGCCAAATCAATGGTCAAATAATAATTCTAATTCTATATAATATTAGGTTCTTAAAGTCTATAGCTCCATAAATACAATTTACAATATTATATTGTGCGATGCAATAATTCTGCTTGACATCTTTGAGCACGCGGCTATAATTACCAGCAGGAAGTTAGGATGACAGAGAAACAGACCGATCTAGAACCGACCATCGAACCAAGGGGGGATACTTATGGATCAGAAACAACTGTTCAAACAGATGTTTGATTTCAACAAGGCGGCGTTTGACAATACCTTCAACGCGATGGTTATGCTCCAGGAGCAAGCGGAAAGAATGGCCAGCACGATGTTGGAGCAGGCCACCTGGCTGCCGGAGGAAGGGCGCAAGGTTATCACGGACTGGGTCGACGCTTATAAAAAAGGCCGCGAAAATTTTAAAAAAATGGTTGACGACAATTTTCAGAAGGTGGACGAATACTTCAAGAAATAACCTGGAACTCAAGGCCTCTCAAAGAGACCGCGCCATGGTTGACGAATCATCCCCGGATGCCGCAGCGGATGAGGCTGAAAGGAGCCTGAGGGCCTACCTCTCCGGGCTCTCTTACCTGGCAACCGCTTCCCAGAACAGCATGTCTGCTCTGTTTCGATACGCCAACGAATTCATCATTCCCTACATGCTCGCCACGAACTACTTCCGCGATGTAGAACTGACGCGGCTAGGGCGAAACGACCCTCGCAAGACCCTCAAGGATTATAAGGATTATACGGATCTCGGGCTGTTCAATCTGGATTTGTGCAACCGCGCACTGTTGGGGGCGCTTAGCGCGTTTGGCGACTATTTTCGCCTTGAGTCCGCAAAGACCGTGGAAGCGGCCACTCCGCTTTTCTTCTCGGGGGATGGCAGCAGCCTCGGACACCTGTTTCAGCGCAAAACGGAGCTTTTGGAACTTGTCGCTTTCCGCTATCCGGCCGCGATCAGAGCCATCGAGCCCGAATACGGGTTCCACTTTGAACGCGGAGAAAACCCCAAGGTTGCCGAAACCGACCGCTTTTACGTTTATCAGGTCCTTCCCAGCGACTCAACGGTATCCGTCCGGAACGGAGGCAAACCTATCCTGATCCTCCCACCCTACGTTCTGGGAGCCAACATCCTCGGGTTTTTGCCCGGAGAAAATCGCAGCTACGCCCACAGCTTCGCCAACCAGGGCATCCCGACCTACATTCGCATCCTCAAAGACATACAGACAACCGAGGCGCTCCAGGTTATGACCGGCGAGGATGATGCCCGCGACACCCGTGCCTTCTGCGAAGAGATACGCAAGCGGCATGGTCGTGCCGTCACACTCAACGGCTACTGCCAGGGCGGATTTTCCGCTTTATGCAACCTTTTGTCCGGCGAATTGGACGATTTGGTGGACGCATTTGTCACTTGCGTGGCACCCATGGACGGGACGCGCAGCGAGGGACTTGCGAACTTTCTGGCCAACCTGCCCCGGCGGTTCAACGACCTCGACTACGGAACCAAAACACTGCCCAACGGTAACAAGGTCGCCGACGGGAAGTTGATGGGTTGGGTCTACAAACTCAGAAGCATCGAGGACGAGTCGCCGATCGCCGCCTTCTTCAGGGACCTGATGATGTTCGCCACTCAGAGCAGCGCCGATTTCAAGATCAGCAAAACGGCCGCCGGACTGAACTATTGGCTGAACACCGAGCGCAACGATCTCCCCATGGAGATCACGCGGATGAGTTTCGTCTCCTATAATACCCCGATCACCACGGATGGGACCCTGCCCGTAACGCTCTTCGGCCGGAAGTTGAACCTGCGGCGGCTCAAGGAAAAACGGATTCCCTGGCTGATCTGCTACGGCCTGAACGACAATCTGGTGGAACCGCCGACAGCCCTGGCGCCCTTGAAGCATCTGGAGGCCGAGGTCTCAGCGTTTCCGAAAGGCCACGTCGCGATAGCCACCTCCTGGTCGGACCCCCAATCGGCTTGTGCCCTGCATACCCGTTTCGGCGATAAGAACTACCGCGGGCCGGTCCGCTTCCAGCTCGATCTAGAAACAGGCATTTAATACGATCCGAAGTTGACACCCAGGGCTGAACGAAAGGCCCTCAACGGTAGGCGCGATCGGTGGACAAGCAGTTTTTGGAATTCTGGGGCAACCTTCTTCTTTCCGTCGCCCAGGGACAACGACAACTGGATGAATTCTCCGGGTGGATGTCCCAGGGAATGAGCGGTTTTCGCGATTTGACCGTCATGTTCCGGCAATTTTACGGTCTCGGCGGGGAGCGGACCGGAGGGGATGAGGACTGGAAATCGGCGCGCACCTCTTTCGTGAAGGCTTACAGCGCCTATCTGGACGTATTGGGAGTTGTGCCCCGCTCTGAACTCACGGCGCTTAAAAAGCGATACGAGGAGCTGCAGAAAACCGCTGAGGACCAGGAGGCGGCCCTGCGCAAGCTCCGCCTTGAGCTGAGTGAGAGCAGAATGGCCCAGGGTGACGTGGTGCGCGGATTCCAGGAGCTCATCCAGGTTCAGAGCGAACAATTCAAGGAGCTGGCAGACAGCTTCAGCCGGTTTTTTGCCGATCGAGGGTCGAACAAGATCGAGCGGAAGAAGTCCTGAATCGGAACCGGTGCCTTCAACGGTTTTTCCCCCTTTGGGAACGGTCCGTTCTTCAGCCCGCTAGAACCAGCTTCGGTGGCTCCAGATGTCCTTCTCCAGATTCTCCTTGGCGTCCTGGAGCCTCAGGTACATCGAAGCATTTTGGATGGCCAGGGCGCCGGTGTGGGCCAGCGCCTCCAGCAGCATGATCGTATCCGCCGGGTAGTCCCTCTTAACTGTGCTGAACAACCGCAACATGCCGATGACCGCTTCCTTGGATTTTATGGGAACATTGAGCATGGATGCAATTCCCTCATCAATATGTTCTTGACGATATTGGATGCGGTCGTCGGCGGCCACGTCTTTTATGACAACGGTTTTGCCTTTTGATGCTTCCGCGATGCTTTTTTCTGCATAAACGGGTCCCTTGTTCAGAAATTCCTCGCTCAGTCCGTAGGTGCTGACCAGATCCAATGTACCGGTCTTTTCGTTGACCAGACGGATCAATGCGCCTTTCATGCCGAGTGATTGAGTGATTTCTGCGGTGAGGCTGTGCAGGATCCGCTTGATGTCGAGGCTGGAATTGATACTGGACGCCAGTTGCAGAAAGAGCGCTGAGTTTTTCTCAATGCGTTCCAGAAGCCGGGCCCGCTCGACCGCCATGCCGCCCTGTTCGGCCAGCGCAGATACAAATTCGATCTCATCATCACTGAAATCCCTGGCCTCCGCGGTATAAAGCGCCAGCACGCCGATGGCCTTGTCTCGCACCATGACGGGCACATCCAGAATCGATGCGATGCCCTCGGCCCTTTTCGCGTCGTGATTCTCCACGCGGGGGTCGCGGGTGGCATCTCGGATATGGAGGTAGCCTCCCTTCAGAATGGCGCCAACGATTGCTTTGGCTTGCATGGGCTTGGCGTGCAAATAGCTTTCGGATAGGCCTTTCTGAGCGACGGGAATAAAAATATCCTTTTCCTCGTCGGCTAAAAACAGGCAGGCGGCTTTGGCGTCCATCGTCTCAATGGCGCTCTCAACGATCATCGCGAGCAGCTTCTCGGTGGAAAGAACCGTGCCGAACGCCTTGCTGACCTTGCAAAATGTCTTGAAGTAGTCGGGTTGCTCTGTCATGCGTCCTCTCTCCTCGGTGCCTCGATTCGAGGCTGTCCTCTCAACGAATCGGGTCGGCGGCGGATACCGCCGGAAGCCATTGGGTGTTATCAAGAAGGTTCAGGCTGATCCCGTTCCTTCAGCCAAGCGGCGATCTTGGGCGCAAATTCCCTCTGGCATTTCGAGCTCACGTAGATGCCGATGTGTCCGGTGTCGAGACAGACATCTTCCGTATCCCGGCTTCCCACCGTTTGCGTCAGCCGGTTGCAGGCCTCCGGAGGCACCAGGTGGTCGAACTTCCCGTAGAAGTTCAAAACCGGCATCGTGACCCGGTTGAGATCAACCCGTTGCCCGCCGACCTCCATCTTGTTCTGGATCAACAGATTTTTCTGGTAGCAGTCCGTGATGAACTGACGGAAGGTTTCGCCGGGGACGTCAGGGCTGTCGAAGATCCACTTCTCCATGCGGATGAAATTCTCGACAAAGTTCTTGTCGTCCATCTGTTCCAGGAAGCCGATGTATTTGTCGATCATCAGCCGCGCCGGATTCAGCAGCAGAAATCCGAAGTTGAGCAGGTCCCCGGGCATATTGCCGAAGGTATCCACCATTTGCTCAGCGCCGACCGCTCGCATCCAAGTGTGCAGCAATCCCTGGTTGGTGTCGAAGTTTGTCGGTGTGACCGTGGTGATCAGGTTCCTGATTTTTTCCGGGTGAAGCGCCGCGTAGATCACGGAAAACGTGCCGCCCATGCAGATGCCCATCAGGTTGATTTTTTTGAGCCGGTACGCTCGGCGGATGAAGTCGACGATATCGTCCATATAGCCGTTGACGTGATCATCGATGGTCAGGAAGCGATCCTTCCGGGTGGGATATCCCCAGTCAATCATGTACAGGTCGATGCCGTGCTCCAGAAAGCTCCGGACGACGCTGCGCCCCGGCTGCAGATCGAGCATCGTTTCCCGGTTGATCAGAGCGTAAACCACCAGCAGCGGGATTTTTAGTCCGATCTCCCGCAGCGGCCGATAGTGCTTCAGCTTGACGCGGTCTTCTTCAAAAACGACGTCGTAAGGCGTGGTGGCGATGTCGGTCTCAAGCGGGCCGAGGAGCACATCCGAAGCCTTGCGGACCCTGGCATGAGCCTTTTCAGCATCTTCGGCCAGTTTCGCAAGGATGAGGTCAACGGGAATTTTAGGCTGATCCATAACGCCACCTCTTTCGGGGGGTGTGGCAAATCGGGGCGCTGAAGAAACCGCATCATGGCATCGAACATGACACCGGCGCAAGAATGCCCCGGCGTCCATCCAGTCCCGGAAGGATATCACTCCACGGGCAGATCGCGCAGTTTTTTTTCGAGAGCGCGGACACGTTTTTTGATTCGATAAATCTCATGGTTGACCTCGTCCATGTCCCGATGGGTGCAGACCGGAAGCAGCTTGAAAGCATCCTCCAGAACGCTGTTGCGAGCGGCCAGGAATTGATTGAATGCATCGATCGCCCGGGCCATGGTTTCGGTATACTGATCCGACTGGAAGAGGCTCATGTAGTGCCCCTCCAGTATCTTGATCCACATCTGATAGTAAGGCTTGAGGTCTTCCGGGAGCTTGCCGGCCTGTGTCAGTTCGGCCAGTTTCTCCTGCATCACCCGAAACGACTTGTCCACCGGGATGGACAACAAGTGCAAAAACTCGGCTAGGGCGGCCTGGAAAAGATTGAACTTATCCAGCGTCTGGTTTATCTTTTCCTGGTAGAACTTGGTCAGCCCGAGCTGCGGGATGTTGAGAAACTGCCGGAATTCCTTTTGGTAGACGTCCGTCCACCGGTTCAGGAATTCCCGGTCCAGGTCATCGAAGCTGTAAGGCTCGGATGGAACGCTGAGCTTCTGCATGCGGTCAGACCAGCGTTTCTGGAACTCCAAAAACCCCTCGAACGCCGTTTGCGCCAGCCGCATGGATACGTCCGGCGCAGCTTGAAATCCTTTCTGAAGGAGCTCCACAAAGCCCGGCTCGCTCATAGCCTTGGCGCTGACGTCCCAGAGTTTTCGGCTCGATGCCCAGGCCTCTTCAAAGCGCCCGGCCGGAGGGGCGGAGGCGGAGGAAGCGGTGTGTGCTGCGGAAGGCAGCCACATGTTGCCCATCGCGCTCCAGAAATCGAGGGCGATTTTCATCCAGGCGGTCGCCGCATCGTTGGCGGACGGGATTTCCGATGGCTTGCGGTCGGTCATGGACTACCTCGGGAAGGTGGCCGGAGCATCGCCTCACGAGACGTTTCCGGAGATGCATGTTGATCTGTTGCACGCGTTACAGCATGGCCGCTGCTATTTTTCATATCAAACTCGCCTCCTGCCGTCAAAGCGATTATTCGCCCACCCGGACGAACCACTCGATTCATGGCAGAGACCCGCAAGTACCAGGGAAGCTTTTACTCCAGCAGCCTCGCAAACTTGCTTTCGAGTCAGAAAGTACATATAAAATCAGCTCTGCCCTCCGGGGTCACCAACCTGATCGGAGTGGGTGATTTCGACCATCTGGGGCGTCAAGCGATTCAGGCGGCGGCTGCGCCGGCGAAAAAAAAACCTGGCCCGGGATCGCCCTGATCATTGCAGCCGTGGCTGTTCTTCAGGCGGATCGATACCAGGGTTGTCAGCAAATAACCGGCTGAAACGAGTCCTCGTTCGATCTGCCTCAAAACATCGGGGGAAACAAGCGCAGTAGACCACCTACCCACCAAAGGAGGAAATCATGGGACTGTTTGATTTCGTAAAGGAGATCGGCAACAAGCTTTTCAACCGCGAAGAAGATGCGGCTGAAAAAATCAGAAAGCACATTGAAGAAGCCAACCCGGGAATCGAGGGCCTGGGCGTGGAGTTCAAGAACGGAGTCGTTTCCCTTTCCGGGCAGGCCGCCAGCCCCGAGGCGATGGAAAAGGCGGTGCTCATGGCCGGCAACGTGCAGGGGGTTTCGGACGTGCATATCGACAAATTGCAGGCCCCCCCGGTTCAGGCCAAGATTGAGTACTACCTCATTCGAAAAGGAGACACGCTGTCGACCATCGCCAAGCAGTTCTACGGCAAGGCGAACGACTATCCCAGAATTTTCGAGGCCAACCGAGAGGTCATCAAGGACCCCAACAAGATCTTTCCCGGCCAGAAAATTCGTATTCCGCTGGATTGATTTAACGACCCCCATTCCGAACCTGCCCCCTACAACCGGCCCCGAGCCGAGCGTGGAGGGGGTAGCCGACTCGACTTGAAGCAGCATAGGAGAATGACGATGAATATAACCGATCTGTTGGGAGCTGTGATGCAGTCCGGAATGAGCCCTTCTTCCGGAAACCGTATGAAAAATGCGCTGGGCGGCGGAGGCGGCCTTTTGGAAAGCCTTACCGGGATGCTGGGTGGACAGTCCCAGCAGGGGGGCGGCCTGGGGTCGATTCTCTCTCAAACGCTCGGCGGCGGATCCGGATCCGGCGGCCTGGGAGGCATCCTCGGCAACGTGCTGAACGATGCCGGCAACGCCGTGGGCGGCAAGCAGAATCTGGCGCTGGGCGGCCTCGGTGCGCTGGCCGGCGCGCTTCTGGGCGGCGGAGGCAAATCCCTGGGCGGTGCCCTGGGCGGGGGGGTCATGGCCCTTCTCGGCACCATGGCGTACCAGGCGCTGAAGGGGGCCGGCAGCCAGGAGCCCGAAGTGCCGCTGGGGCTCGTGGAGCCGCAGACAGAGGCGGAGCGGCAGGCGCTCGAGCAGAACTCGGCGATCGTGCTGAAAGCCATGATCAATGCCGCCAAGGCCGACGGGCAGATTGACCAGGGCGAGGTCAAGCGCATCGTGGGCAAACTGCAGGAAACGGGCATGGGTCAGGAGGCCCAGCAGTATGTCATGAACGAAATGCAAAAGCCGATCGACACCCCGGCGCTGGTCGCGGCGGTCAAGGGTCAGCCTGCGCTGGCGGCGCAGGTCTACGCGGCGTCCCTGCTGGCGATCGAGGTGGACACCCCGGCCGAAAAGCAATATTTGGATCAGCTATCGGTGGGGCTGGGCCTTCAGTCCGAGGTGACCCAGCGGATCAAGGATATGGTCGGCCTGCGGGCCTGATTTCGGAGGAATTACGGCGTCGCTTCCGGCGCAGAGGCTAAGACTCCGGCCATTCCTATTTCCCCGGCGGCCTCGCCCTGGGGGGCTCCTGGCCCTGCTGCTGTCCGGCCGGGCGTCGGGCGGAGACGTGTGGGGCCGTATCGGCCGCGAGCAAGAGTTCCGCCTTCCGCGGCATCGTCCCGAGCCCGGCGGAGGAGACGTTTTCCCGGGAGGCTTTGGTGGAGGTGGAGGCGGATTTCTGGATATCTTCGGTGCTGAATCTGGTAGCGGAGGCGGAAGCATCGGCGGCGGCGGGTTTCGAACCGGAGGCGGTTTTTAAGCCCACCGCGGGGACTGCGAAATCAGCTTCTCCGGCATAGCCCTGACAGATTTAACGGAACCCTGCTATTGGAAGAAATTCATGTTAGGGGCGGAGGTCAACTCGGGTGGGGTTTCGAAGAATGCATTTAACGCCTCTTGGATTTGACTCATATTGACGGAGTTCTGCACCCGGGAGTAAAGGGTGTGGCCGAAACGAAAATTGGCTGAAAAATAAAAAATGAATTTCCGAAAGCGTAACACCGCCGCCTTTTCCTCGAAGTGAAGGGCGGTCAATTCTAGAAGCCGCTTCGCTGTTTTTTCAAAAATGTTCGGCCCCGGCCTGAATCCATCGCACCATTCCGCAAAGGCCCAGGGCCGGGCGATGGCGATCCGTCCCAGCGCGATCCCGTCGCATCCGGTCTGCTTCAGCATTCGCACGCATCCGTCCACACCGAAGACATTACCGTTTCCGAAAACCGGAATGCGCAGGGCCTGTTTGAGTCGACCGATGTATTCCCATTTCGGCGCCCGGGTCCGGCGGTCGGGAGCGACGCGCGGGTGGAAGGTTACGGCGTCAGCGCCGGCGTCCTCGAACCGTCGTCCCATGCGGATTGCGGCCTCTGGATCGTCGTTCCAGCCGGTGCGGAATTTGACGGTCAGGGGAATGCGCACCGCGCGACGGATGCGCTCGATGATCCTCCCGGCGAGGACCGGCTCCCTCAGAACCGCTGCACCGCAACTTTGGCGGCAGATCGCAGCAGTCGAGCATCCGAAGTTGACATCCACCCCGAAAAAGCCCTCGGCTTCGACACGCTCTGCGGCGGCTGCCATACGCTCGGGTTCACACCCCACGATCTGGCAGGCAAGCTGGGGCAGTTCTTCGTCGCGCCATCGAAAATGTTTGGAAACCAAGCGATTTTCGGTCGGAACCGTCTTGGCGCTGCACATTTCGGAAAACAGCAGTCCATAGCCTCCGAATCCAGCGAGCAGTTCCCGAAAAGCGATATGCCCGAGAAAGGTCATGGGCGCGAAAACCAGCCGTTTCGCCAGAGCCCGGCTCCCGATGGTCAGGGGCCGGTTCAGCAAGTCAGATAGGATTGCGTACTGGTCGGTGATGGAGTCGACGGGAATCATTGCGACGATCGGCTTTGCGCCCGGGTTTGTTTGTACTATAATTGCTTTCCGTATGACATTTCAACTCCGAAGAGTGCCGCCATGTCTATCCGCCTGCTGGCCAAAGACCTCTATCGACTGCAGCAAGAAATCGATAAGCTCGAAAAAGAGCTGGAGGAGGCTCCCCGCGACCGGCGCGAACACCTCCAGGAGCAGCTGCGCGCGGTACGAGCCGAGCGCAATCATCTGCGCCGCGTTCTGGACGGGCAAAAAGACTCCCCCTCGCGGCCGGGAAAATGAGGATCGCCACGGCGTTTTAACACGACCCATGCCAACTAATCCCCTCCTCAAGACCCTGGCGTCCGTGCTGGTGGTCGGATCGGTAACCATCGATCGAAATGTGTTCGCCGATCGAATCTTTCTCAAGGTCGGGGGGGTCGCAACTTACGCCGGGCTCACCTACCGGCGCCACGCGCTGTCCACTTGGGTCGTCTGCAACGTGGCGCCGGCTGATGCCGAAATCTTGGCGCCGCTGCGGCGGGAGGGTATACAGGTGCAGAACGGCAGGACACCCCGCACGACCCGTTTTGTCAACTGCGTGCACGCGAACCAGCGTACCCAGGAAGCTCCGTCGCTCGCCGAGCCTATCCGATATCGCCAGATCGCGACCGTGCTCAAAGATGTCGACTGCGTTCACCTGGGGCCGCTTCATCCCGACGACATCGACCCAGAGGTGTTCGGCCGCATCGCACTTTCGGACGCCCGGGTGGCGCTCGACATTCAGGGCCTGGTCCGAAGGAACGACCACGGCCGGATGGTTCCAGCCGTATCGGACCGTCTAGCGGCCGCGCTGCGGGCGGCCGACATCGTGAAGGCCAACGCGGAGGAACTCGACCGGGTCCTGGAGACATGCGGCGCCCGAATTGAGACACTCATGGATCGATTCGACATCGCCGAGTGGGCGGTGACCTCCGGTTCAAGCGGAGGGTGCATCCACCTCCGCGGCGGCTGCCGCTATCCCTACGAGTCTGCGCCGGTCGCCACCCCGATCGACTCCACCGGCGCCGGGGACGTCTTCCTGGCAGCTTACATGGCGGCGCGGTTTCATTTGCGGCAGACGGCGGTGGAAGCCAGCCGGCATGCCGCGCGTCTTTCCTCCGAACACGTGGCCGGACGCTATATCGCCGCTGAGCGTCTGGATCTTTCGCACCGGTCGATCGTGTTCGAAACAGCCCCGCTCCGCCGTTGACAATAAAGCGCAGGAAGGATAAAAGTTGGCCCATCGGCCTTGACGATACACGATGGCGGATGCTGCCTTCCGCGTGCGCAGCAGCCATAGCCTTCCAAAAATAATTGCAACCGGCCGATGACCCCTAATCTGCGCACCGGGTGAATGGATGACCAATTCTTCCCGCAGGTTGATCCCCGAAAAGTTTCAGCGTCGTTTCATGGCGCTGCTCTCGCCCCTGGTGAGGCTGCTGACCCGGTCGGGGGTGAGCCCGAATTCGCTCACCATCGCCGGGATCGTCATCACCACCGCCGGCGCACTGGCCTTCTTTCTCAGAAGCCCGCGCATCGGCGGATTTCTGGTCCTGCTCGGCGGTCTTTGCGACGCCATCGACGGCTCCCTGGCCCGCAACGCCGGCAAGGCCACCCGCTTCGGTGCGCTCCTGGACTCTTCGGTGGACCGCTATGCGGAATTCGTTATGCTGTTCGGGATCGGCGGATACTTTCTCATGGTGGATGACTATGTGAGCGCAGCCGCGACCTTTCTGGCCCTGTGCGGCTCGTTCATGGTCAGCTACACGCGCGCCCGGGCCGAGAGCCTCGGTCTGGGCGCTAAAGTCGGCGTGATGCAGCGGCCGGAACGTATCGTGTTCCTGGGAGCCGGCGCACTTATCCACCCGATCGCTCTCAAGATCGCCATTTGGATGGTAGCCGTCTTCGCCAACTTCACCGCCCTGCAGCGGTTGCGGTTCGCCTTTAAGCAAGATGCGGGTCCGCCTCAAGGAAATGAACAGACACCCGACCTCAAATCCGCTACCTTGACCAAGGGCGGCGCGTAAACGTCCTGGACACCCTCTGCCCGTCATTTCCCAATCCCTCGGGTGGTTCTCGTCCGAGCGATAGGTCGGCCGGTTTCGATCGCTCTCGCAAAATCGGCGCGTGACAACGGCCGCGGCGAACCGCCACCAATTTTTCCAAGGAGGAGCAAATGGCGTCCAGAAGGGATGACTATGACGTCATTGTGGTGGGCGCCGGCCCAGCCGGTCTTTTTGCCGCCTACCACCTGTGCGAAAATTCCGATCTGCGCGTGCTGATCCTCGAAAAAGGCAAGCCCTCCCTCAAACGCCATTGCCGGATCAACGACTACCGCGAATGCTTAAAGTGCAGACCCTGCGACATCTTGAGCGGCATCGGCGGCGCCGGCCTGTTTTCAGACGGCAAATTGAACTTCATCTACAAACTGGGCAAAACGGACCTCTCGCAGTTCATGAGCGTTTCGGAAGCCGAGGCCCTGATCGCTGAAACCGAGACGGTCTTCAACCGGTTTGGAATGGACGGACCGGTCTTTCCCACCGATATGGACCGCGCCCGAGATCTCCGCAAGCATGCCAAGCGCTTCGGCATCGACCTGCTCATCATCCGCCAGAAGCACATCGGCAGCGACCGCCTGCCCGAACGCATCGCCGCCATGGCCGCTCACCTGCGCGCACGGGGGGTCCTGATCCGCACCGCGGAGGAGGTGAAGGAGATTCTCGTCAAAGACGGCCGAGCGGCAGGGGTCGCCACCCGCCGCAGAGCCTATTCGGCCCGGCAGGTGGTCTTGGCACCCGGCCGTGTCGGCGCCGACTGGACGGGGACGATCGCCCAAAAATTCGGCTTGGGCCTCAAACAGCGGGGCATCGAGGTCGGCGTGCGGGTCGAAGTTCACAACGACATCATGCAGGACCTCTGCGATGTGATCTACGACCCGACCTTTTTCATCCAGACCGCCAAATACGACGACCTCACCCGCACTTTCTGCACCAACAGGGGCGGTTTTGTTTCCATGGAGAACTACAGCGACTTCGTCTGCGTGAACGGCCACGCTTTTCGCGAGCGCAAATCGGAGAACACCAATTTTGCTTTTTTATCCAAGGTGGTGCTGACCGAGCCGGTGACCGACAACCAGTCCTACGGCGAGGCGATCGGCGGATTGGCGACTCTGATCGGAGGCGGCAAGCCGATCTTGCAGCGTTTCGGGGACCTTAAGCGCGGCCGCCGCAGCACCTGGAACAGAATCCATAAGGGCTACATCCGCCCCACTCTCACCAACGTGGTCTGCGGGGACATCGCCATGGCGCTGCCGGAACGTATTCTCACCAACCTGATCGAAGGACTGAACAAGCTGAATCAGGTCATTCCGGGCGTCGCCAACGACGAAACTCTGCTCTATGCTCCGGAGATCAAGTTCTTTGCCACCCAGATCGAAACCTCCGACGCCCTCGAGACCGCCATCCCCGGACTCTATGTCGCCGGCGACGGTCCGGGGGTCGCCGGCAACATCGTCTCGGCGGCCGCCACCGGACTGATTCCGGCCAAGGCAATCCTGGCCCAAACCGCCGGAACCTCCGGCTCCCGGCGACCGTCTCCGGCGTCCTGAATGCCCCAGCCGCAGCGCAGGATCGAGCGGCATCTGCATCTGCCATGATTTCCGAAGGTTCCTTAAGGGGTTGTTGCATTGACAGGCCGACATGTTTTCATCTATTAACCAGGATGGCTTCCAGGCCGATTCCCGAATCCCCCGACCCTCTCCACAAGGGAGCGAAGGGGGATTTCATTCCGCATGCTCCGCTGCGGCGTGAAAAGGATACTCTCTGATAATGGCTTTTTCTGATCCGATTGCAGTAGTCGGGATGGCGGGCCTTTTTCCCGGGGCACTGGACATCGGCACCTTTTGGTCGCACATCTGCGCCAAGTTCGATGCCACCGCCGAAGTCCGCGAAGAGCGCTGGATTGCTCCCCCGCGCATCATGCTCAGCACCGATCTCCAGCCCGACAAGGCCTATTCCAGCCGCTGCTGCCTGTTGCCTGACTTCGACCTGGACTTAGGCGGCCTGGACCTGCCGGCCGGCATGCCGGCAGCGCTGGATCCGCTCCACCTGGCGGCTCTGCAAACCGCGCGCGACGCCCTATTGGGCAGCGAAGCCCCGAAGTTGAACCGCCGGCGCACGGGTGTCATCTTGGCCGCCCTGGTGCTGCCCACGGACGGCTCCTCGGCCCTTACACGGGAGATCTTCGGTCCAATGCTGGAGCACCACGTTCGGGTAGGACCGGCGGCGCGGTCTCTTCCGCGGAAGCGCGAATCTGCGCGCTATTTCAGGAGCCGGGTGGCGAGCCTGCCGGCGGCCGTTGTTGCCAAGGCCTTCGGACTGGGTGGCGGAACCTACACCCTGGACGCCGCTTGCGCCTCATCCCTGTACTCCGTGAAACTGGCCTGCGACGAGCTGCGAGCAGGACGCGCCGATGCGGTGCTGGCCGGCGGGGTTGCCCGGCCGGATTGTCTCTTCACGCAAGTCGGGTTCACCCAACTGAGGGCGCTCTCGCCCAGCGGCCGCTGTGCGCCCTTCGATCGAGAGGCCGACGGCTTGGTCGTCGGCGAGGGTGCGGGGATTTTAGTGCTCAAGCGGCTGCCGGACGCGCTGCGCGACGGCGATCGGATCCGGGGCTTGATCCGCGGAATCGGTCTTTCCAACGATTTGCGCGGGAACCTGCTCGCCCCCGACCCCGAGGGGCAACTCCGGGCCATGAAGGCGGCTTATGGCAGCGCGGGATGGTTGCCGTCGGAGGTGGATCTGGTCGAATGCCATGGTGCCGGAACTCCGGTGGGCGACGGTGCCGAGCTGACGAGCCTCCGCCACCTCTGGGGCGAGTCCGGCTGGCAGCCCGGCCAGTGCACCATCGGCTCGGTCAAATCCATGATCGGGCACTTGTTGACCGCGGCCGGAGCGGCGGGAATCATCAAGACGCTTCTGGCCATGGAGCACGGCGTTTTGCCGCCGACACTCCATTTCCGGCAAGCACCTCCCGAAAGCCCTATGAACGACGGCCCGTTTCGGATCCAGACCGAATGCGAGACGTGGCAGCAGCGCGCACCGGGCCGGCCTCGCCGCGCGGCGGTGAGCGCTTTCGGTTTCGGCGGCATCAACGCCCACCTGTTGCTGGAAGAATGGACTGCGGAAGGCGGAAGGCGGAAGGCGGAAGAAAACAATAAGAAGGGCGGCCAGATTCCGCTGTTCGGCGGTTCGCTTGAAGAACCGCCCGTGATCAGCTCCAGCTCCCCCGACACGCCTCCTTCCGCCTTCCGCCTTCCGCCTTCCGCCTTCCCTTCTCCACCTTCCACCTTCAAACTTCCCGCCCCCGCCATCGCGATCGTCGGGATGGCGGCATGCATCGGAAAGGCGGCATGCCTGGACGATTTCCACAAAGCGATTCTCAGCGGCGTGCCGATCCACCGGAAGCGGCCGGAGGGCCGCTGGAAAGGCTGCGATGCGGCGCTGCCCGACTGCATGCATCTATCTGGAAGTTTCATGGAGGAAATCGTCCTGGAACGCGGCGAGTTCCGCATCCCGCCCCTGGAAATTGCGGATATCCTGCCCCAGCAACTGCTGATGCTCAAGGTGGCGGCGGCCGCCATGAACGATGCGCAACTGCCGCTGGCCGCCGAGCGGCCGCACATGGGAGCCCTGATCGGCATCGATTTCGACTTCGAGGCTACCAATTTTCATCTGCGCTGGTATCTGGAAAGCGTCTTTCCGCAATGGCGCCGGATGCTCGTCCAGCAGCTTTCCGATATCCAAGCCGCGGATTGGCTGAATGCGCTGAAGGAGGCCTGCGGGCCTCCGCTGACCGCCAGTCGCACTCTGGGCGCCCTGGGCAGCATGGTCGCCAGCCGCATCGCCCGGGAGTTTCGATTCGGAGGCACGAGCTTCGTTGTGTCCGCCGAACAAGCCTCCGGGCTGCGAGCGCTTGAAATCGGCGTGCATGCACTGCGGGCGGGCGAACTCGACATGGTCTTGGTCGGCGCAGTGGACCTGTGCGGCGACCTGCGCTCCATCGCCGCTCTGGCGGACCGCGGAGCCCCTGCCCCGCTCGCGGATGGGATTCCGCCGGGGGAAGGGGCGACGGCGCTGGTGCTCAAGCGAATGGTGGACGCCCAGGCCAACGGCGACCGAGTCTACGCCGCCATCCGAGGCATCGGAGGGGCCGGCGGGGGTGGGCTGGGCAGCCGAATTCCGTCGACGGAGGTTCGCTTGCGGTCGCTGTCCCAGGCCGAAACCGAGGCTGGACCGTGGTCTTCGCCGTCCGTGCTTATCGACGTGCAGGGCGGCGGAGGGGCGTCAGAAAACCCTTTCGAAATACAGGCCATCGACGACCGGTCAACCGTGAATCCCGTTGAAGCGACTCTCGGTTCGACAACGTCCTTGGTGGGCAGGACCGGCGCGGTAGAAGGCCTGGCGGCAGTGGTCAAATCGGCGCTCTGCCTGCATCACGAAGTCCTTCCGCCGCTGCCGCCCATGGACCCGGTGGAACGATCGCGCTGGCAATCGGCCGGAGCAGAAATCCCCACCTGCGCGCAGCCTTGGACCTCCGGCCAAACCGGGCAGCGCCGGGCAGTTGTCGCCATTCAGACAAGCGACGGCAATTCACATCATGTAATACTTGAAGAAAAAAGCATTAACTACACCATACAAAATAGCTTAAACATATCGAAAACTAACGAAGATCCTCGATTCGCTGCCGCATGCAGCGAAAGTGCAAAGGAACGGACCAGCATCCCCGTCGCCGGAAGAAGGCTGATCCTGCCGCCGACACCCCGGCCGGCGGCTCCCGGACCCGCCCCTTCACAGACTCTTTCCGCGGCCCAATCGTCTGAAGACATCGGCGCGTTCGCGGATTGCATGGACCGACTGGCTACCGTGTCTGAAACCACGGCCCGAGTGCACCGGTCTTTCCTTGAGAAGACCACCGCAATGACCCGGGCGTATGCCGAGTCCGTTCAACTCCACGCACGACTCATTGGATCCGCCGGGATCCAAGCAGGCGACCCCGCGGAGCCAGCTGCGCAGCCCCCTCCCCCGGCCTTCGGCCGCGAGCAATGCCTGGAATTCGCGCGGGGGTCGGCGGGCCGGGTTCTGGGTCCGGAGTTTGCTGAAGCAGACTCTTTCGCCGCCCGGGTGCGGCTTCCTGATGAACCGCTCATGCTGGTCGATCGCATTCTGGAGATCCACGGCGTCAAAGCCTCGCTGGGCGCCGGCCGGATCATCACCGAGCACGACGTGCTCCCCGGCGCCTGGTACCTGGACGGCGGGCGCACGCCGGTGTGCATTTCCGTGGAGGCCGGACAGGCCGATCTTTTTCTGTGCGCATATCTCGGCATCGATCTCGTCGTCCGCGGCCGGCGCACCTATCGACTGCTGGACGCCACCGTGGAGTTTCACCGTGAGCTTCCGCGGCCCGGCGAAACCATCCGCTACTCCATCGAAATCGAGAAGTTCCTGCGCCAGGGCGAAACCTATCTTTTCCTGTTTCACTTTTCCGGAACCATCGAGGGCGCGCCGTTCATCACCATGACCGACGGTTGCGCCGGTTTTTTCACACCCGCAGAGGTGGTCCGCTCCGGCGGCATCATCCTGGCTGATTCGGAGCTGCAACCGTCGGCGGGCCGCACCCCCGCCGACTGGAATTACCCGGTTTCCATGGCCCGCGAAACCTACGATAACCAGGCCCTGGAAGCATTGCGGGCCGGCGATCTGGCCGAATGCTTCGGGAGGCTCTTCGCGGGGGTGGATTTGTCCGAATCCCTGCGCCTGCCGGGTGGCCGCATGCACTTGATCGATCGGGTCGTGGACTTGGAGCCGGAGGGCGGGCGCTTTGGGCTGGGCCGCATCCGGGCCGAGGCCGATATTCATCCGGACGACTGGTTTCTGACCTGTCATTTCGTGGACGACAGGGTCATGCCCGGCACCTTGATGTACGAATGCTGCGCCCATGCCTTGCGGGTGATGCTTCAGCGCATGGGCTGGGTCAGCGACCGGCCGCAGACTCGCTATGAACCGCTGCCGGGCGTCAAGGCGACGCTCAAATGCCGGGGCCCCGTCACTCCCGCCACCCGGCGAGTGATCTACGAGGTCGACATCAAGGAACTCGGTTACGGCCCGCAGCCCTTCGCCCTCGCCGACGCCAACATGTACGCCGACGGCCGCCACATCGTTCGTTTCCAAGACATGTCACTGCAACTGGCGGGCGTCACCCGCACGGATATCGAATCCTTTTGGGCGCGGCGGCGGAACGCACGCCCGGCGGCTGCTCCCGCCAAGCAGTCGAAAGCCGTTTTCAACCGACCTCAGTTGGAGGCGTTTGCGCGCGGCCGGCCCTCGCTGGCCTTCGGCGAACCCTATGCGCCGTTTGACTCCGGCCGCTTCATCGCCCGGCTGCCCTTGCCGCCCTACCTTTTCATCGACCGGATCACCCGGGTCGAACCCGATCCTTGGGTGCTGCGTCCCGGCGGCTGGGTCGAAGCCGAAATGGACGTGCCGCCGGACGCCTGGTACATCGCGGCCGAACGCAGCGCGGCCGTGCCATATTGCGTCCTGCTGGAAGCCGCGTTGCAGCCCTGCGGCTGGCTGGCGGCCTTCATGGGCTCGGCCCTCAAGAGTGAAAAGCCACTCCACTTTCGCAACCTCGGCGGCCTAGCCACACTGCACCGCGCGGTGCCCGCCGACGTCGGGATGCTGCGGGCCCGCACCCGCCTGACGCACGCCTCGGAAGTGCTCGACATGATCATCGAGCACTTCGACTTTGAAATCCTTTCGCCCCGGGGGCTCGTTTACAGCGGCTCCACCTATTTCGGATTTTTCACGCCGGCCGCATTGGAACGCCAGGAAGGCATTCGCGATGCCCGCCAAAAGGCTGGGGCGCCCGGCTCCGAGACTGGCACAGGCGCCGACTTTGCCTTTCTGCCAGAGCCGCCTTTGACGCCCGATGACCGCGACCGCAGTTTGGCTCCCGGAATGGCCGACCCGGCCGCCGCGCTGCGCATGATCGACCGCATCGATTTTTATTTGCCGGAAGGAGGCTCCCACCAACTGGGTTTTATCCGCGGGTCCAAAGCGGTCGATGCGCAGGAATGGTTCTTCCAGGCTCATTTTTATCAGGACCCGGTCTGGCCCGGATCCCTCGGCCTGGAATCGTTCCTGCAGCTTTTGAAGTTCGCGGCCCGGCAACGCTGGCCTCAGCTGGCGGCTTCACACCGCTTCGCGCCGGCCATCGGCCGCGCCCACCGCTGGACCTACCGCGGCCAGATCCTGCCGTCCAACCGCTGGGTGACGGTGGAAGCGTCGGTCACCGAAATCGTTGAAGGACCTTCCCCGGCCATCTGGGCCGAAGGGTATCTCAGCGTGGACGGCCTCCCCATCTACCACATGGAGGATTTCGGGATCCGGTTGCTCCCGATCCACGCTGCAGAATAAAGAAAGGCTTTCACCATCGCATGAAATACACCCGGGTTTGCATCGCATCCTTCGGCTACGAGCTGCCGCCGAACGTGGTCAGGTCCGCGGACCTCGAGCAACGCCTGGCGCCGATCTACGCGGCGCTCAGGATTCAGAAAGGGCAGCTCGAAGCCATCACCGGCATTCGTGAACGCCGCTATTGGGACCCCGACTTTCAGTTGAGCAGAGGGGCGGCGCAAGCCGGCCGCAAAGCCATCGAAGCCGCATCGCTTTCGCGCGACCGCATCGGCATGCTGATCTACGGCGCGGTGTGTCGGGAAAACCTTGAACCGGCATCGGCGTGTGCCGTGGCGGACGCTTTGGGCCTGCCGCCCGAGTGTCAGATCTACGATGTCTCCAATGCCTGCCTGGGCGTGCTGAACGGCATGGTCAATGTGGCCAACGCCATCGAACTCGGCCAGATTCGGGCCGGCCTCGTGGTGGCTTGCGAATCCGCCCGGGAAATTGTGGACCTCACGATCGAACGGCTGAACCATGAGAAAGACATGGAGGTCCTGCGCAAGACGGTAGCCACCTTGACCGGCGGGTCCGGCGCCGTGGCGGTACTGTTGACCGATACCGATTTGTCTCCCGACGGGCACCGCCTTCTCGGCGGAGTGGCGCGCAGCGCCCCCCAGCACCACCGCTTGTGCGTGTGGGGGCCGGACACCGGCATTCCCGGCGGCACCCGGCACATGGCCGAAACCGATTCGGTCCGGGTGCTGCAAAACGGCGTGGCTCTGGGGATTGAAACCTTTCACGAGTTCCACCGAACGCTGGCACTCGCCGAAGGCCAACCCGACAAGATCATCTGCCACCAAGTGGGCGCCACCCACCAGCGCGCCATCACAGAAGCGATCGGGCTGCCGCCGGAACGCGACTTCACAACGTTTCGGCACCTGGGAAACATCGGCACCGTTTCGCTGCCGATCACCGCCGCCATTGCCGCGGAACGCGGGTTTCTGACAGCAGGAGACCTGGTGGGCTTCCTGGGCATCGGCAGCGGTCTGAACTGTCTGATGCTGGGAATCAAATGGCGAAAGGACTGATGCAACCACGGCCGCCGATAGACCTGACCCCCTTTCGGCATCTCTTCCCCTTCACGTCCAGATACGCCGAGGTGAACGGCCTGCGGATGCATTATGTGGATGAGGGCTGCGGGGAGCCGATCGTGATGGTGCACGGCAACCCCACCTGGTCGTTCTATTTTCGGAAGCTCATCAGCGGATTTTCAGGAAACCACCGAGCGATCGCCCCGGACCATATCGGCTGCGGCTTGTCCGCCCGACCCGGTCCCTCCGAGTATGGCTTCCGCCTTCAAGACCGGATCGACGATCTCGAAGCGCTGCTCGACCACCTGGGCGTCGATCGCAACATCACCCTGGTGCTCCACGACTGGGGTGGCATGATCGGCATGGCCCTGGCCGTGCGCCACCCGGAGCGCATCGCCCGCCTGGTTCTGCTCAACACGGCGGCTTTCCGGAAGCCCGCGGGCAAGCCGCTGCCCCTGGCTCTTAAACTGATCCGCAGCTATCCCTTCCTGGCGACCCCTGCCGTGCTGGGGCTTAATATTTTTGCCTGCGGGGCCGCCTGGACGGCTTCCGCCAAAGGCCTGCGGCCCGACGTGCGCCAGGGTCTTCTCGCTCCCTACAACAGCTGGCGCAACCGTCTGGCGATTCTCCGGTTCGTGCAGGACATCCCCCAGTCACCGCAAGATCCTAGCTTCGCCGTCTTGGCGCAGGTCGACCAACACCTCCATCGGTTCGGCGCCAAGCCGACCCTGATCTGCTGGGGAGCTCGGGACTTTGTCTTCGACCGCGATTATCTCGCCGAGTGGTGTCGACGCTTCCCGCGGGCCGAAGTTCATCGTTTCAAGAAAGCCGGCCACTATGTTCTCGAGGACGTCCCGGATCGGATTCTGGACCTGATGACATCCTTCCTGAAACGCCATCCCCTCGCGCATTGAAAGTCGACGATGATTGGTGTAGATTTTGCGGCATTCCATCGAGGAGAACAACGGCATGTCGGATCCGGCCGAAAACGAACCGGCTCACGTGAACGTGGCTTCGTACCTGAGGGCCGCGGCACAAAGCCGACCCTTCAAACGCGCGGTCGTCTGCCCGTCCGGCCGCGACCGATCCGGACGAGTGACCTATGCCCAGCTGACCTTTCAACAGCTCGACCGTGAATCGGATCGCATCGCGCACGGCCTGCAATGTGCCGGCATTGGGCGGAGCGTTCGGACCATCCTGGTGGCGCGCCCCAGCATCGAATTCTTCGAGCTGATTTTTGCCATATTCAAGGTCGGCGCCATCCCGGTGGTCGTCGATCCCGGCATGGGCATCCGCCGCATGCTCACCTGCTTTCGTTCAACCCGGCCGCAGGCCTTGATCGGCGTGCCGTTGGCGCATGCCGCCCGCACGCTTTTCCCCAAATACTTCAAGACGGTAAAGGTTTGGGTCACCGTCGGCCGGCGCTGGTTCTGGGGCGGCCATACCCTGAAGAAGCTGCGCGCGCCGGCCTGGAAGCCGTTTGAAGCTGCGCGAACCGCACGGGACGACACGGCGGCCATCCTGTTCACCACGGGCAGCACCGGTCCCGCCAAGGGAGCGGTCTATACGCACGGCAACTTCGACGCTCAGCTGAGGCAAATCGCCGCGCATCTCGATTTCGAGCCGGAGGAGGTCGACCTATCAACCTTCCCGCTTTTCGCCCTTTTTTATCCGGCTCTCGGCGTAACGGCCGTGGTGCCGGACATGGATCCCACCCGCCCGGGCCGCGTCAATCCGGAGCGCATCATCGAGGCGATCACCAGCCAGGGGGTCACCAACATGTTCGCCTCCCCGGCCCTCCTGGAACGCGTCGGATCCTATGGCCGCTCGCGCGGGATTATGCTGGCCCCGCTCAAGCGCGTCATTTCGGCCGGCGCGCCGGTGCCGGCGCGCACGATCGAACTCTTCGCACCCCTGATGCCCGAAGGTGCCGAGATCCACACCCCCTACGGTGCCACCGAGGCCGTGCCGATCGCATCCATTTGCGGCAGCGAAATCCTTTCTGAAACCCGTCCCTTCACGGACAGAGGCTATGGAATTTGCGTCGGGAAACCGATCAACGACATCCCGGTTTGCATCATCGCGATCAGCGACGATCCCATCCGCCGCTGGAAGGACGAATGGGTGCTCCCCCAGGGCGAGATCGGCGAAATCGTCGTCCAAGGGGATCTCGTCAGCCGAAGCTATTTTGAAAACCCGCTGGCCGACTCGCTATCCAAGATTATCGACGGCAACGGATTCTGGCACCGCATGGGCGACCTGGGATGGATGGATAAAAAGGGGCGCATCTGGTTTTGCGGCCGTAAGAGCCACCGGGTGGTCACTGCCCGGGAAACCCTGTACACCATTCCCTGCGAATCCATTTTCAACACGCATCCGCTGGTGCACCGCAGCGCGCTCGTGGGGATCGGCCCTCGGCAGCATCAGGTTCCGGTGGTCTGCATCGAACTTCTGAAATCCATACGCCGCGCCGTCCGCAAAACCGTCCTGGCGGAGCTCCAGGAGCTGGCCGCACGAAACGATATGACGCGCGACATCCGGATCTTCCTTTTGCACCATTCCTTTCCGGTGGATATCCGCCACAATGCCAAGATCTACCGCGAACGGCTGGCGGTCTGGGCGGCGCGACGGGTGAAGCCGGCGGCCCTGCACAGCCGACGTCGGCCGGAGGCCAGATGACCTTGCCCGGACGTCCGTCCGAATCGGTTCTGGTCACCGGCGGCGGCGGTTTTCTCGGCCGGGCCGTAGTACACGCGCTGGCCTCGCGCGGAGATCGCGTGCGCAGCTTTTCGCGCCACTACCACGCCGAATTGGAGGCGCTGGGGATCGAGCAGTTGCGCGGCGACATTGCCGACGCAGGGGCTCTGGAGCGCGCCGCCTCCGGCGTGGACGTCGTCTTTCACACGGCCGCGAAGCCGCCGCCGTGGGGGGACTCCGCCGATTATCACCGGACCAATGTCCTGGGCACCCAAAACGTCATTGCCGCCTGCCGCCGGAGGCACGTTCCCCGGCTGGTTTACACCAGTACACCCAGCGTGGTCTTCGACGGCCGCGACCTCCGGGGGGTGGACGAATCCCTGCCTTACCCGGAGCGCCATACCAGCGCCTATGCCGCGACCAAGGCCTTGGCCGAGCAGGTCGTCATCCGGGCGGCCGACGAGCGGCTTCGGACCATCGCCCTGAGACCTCATCAAATCTGGGGCCCGGGAGATCCGCATTTCGTTCCGCGGATCATCGCCCGGGCGCGCCGCCTCCGGCGGATCGGCGACGGCCGCAACCGAGTCGATACGACCTATATCGACAATGCCGCCGAAGCCCACCTGCTGGCCGCTGACGCGCTCAAGTCCCAGCCGGGTTTGTCCGGCCGGGTATATTTCATCAGCCAGGGGGAGCCGGTCCCCGCCTGGGACATGGTCGATGCCATTCTCAAAGCCGCTGGCCTGGGGCCTGTGAGAGGCCACGTGCCGCACCGCGTGGCCGCAACGATGGGGCGGGTGCTCGAAAAACTCTATCAGTGGCTGCGTCTGACCAAGGAGCCGCCGCTGACGCGATTCGTCGCGGATGCGCTGGCCACCTCCCACTGGTTCGACATCGGCGCGGCGCGCCGAGATTTGGGCTACGCGCCGACCGTGTCCACCGAGGAGGGCCTGCGCCGGCTGGAAGCGTGGCTGCAACGCCGACCAGGAGGGAATCTCAAACGATGAAATTAACGGACCTTGCTCCGCTGGAGCTCTGGATGGAGCTGGAAAACGACATCAACACCCGCTCGGGCATGGACGCGAACGTCTTCGATATCAAAGGCTATCGGATTTCGCCCCAGAAACACTGGGCCAATGAACTTTGCCCAGCGATCAAGGACACGGACAAGGGCCAAAGCTTCATCTGTGCACCGGCCCACATGAACCTGGCCGCCCAGGCCATGCGCACCGGTGAAACGGTGATCGAGGAGTGCGACGCCGGCATGATCAAGCTGGTGGTGCCGATCTTCGCGGGAGAGGAGTTCGTCGGCGCGGTCGGCGCCTGCGGGATGCGCTTCGAGGACAGCGAAATCGACGCTTTCCTCGTCAACAAGATGACCGACATCGACGAAGACAAGGTCGAATCCCTGGCCGCAAATGTACCTTCCATCACGCGCGAAAAAGCCGAGGAGCTGGGCCGCTACATCCGCATGCGGATCGACGCGATTTTAGACTCCCGGTTCGATGCAAAATAGGTGGAAAAAAAACGCAGGCAAATATGGCGAAGTCGGAAATTGTCTTTCAGCTCAAGGTCACCCTCCTTGGGAGCAGGCCGCCGATTTGGCGCCGGGTGTTGGTCCCGAGCGACCTCACACTGTTAAAGCTTCATGATGTGCTGCAGGTTCTGATGGGATGGACCGACAGCCATCTTCACCAGTTCCATGCCGCGGGGGTCGTCTACGGAACTCCCGATCCAGAGTTTGGATTAGAGCGAAAGAACGAGCGAAAGGCTCGGCTCAACGACGTGTTGGGTCATCCGAAGGATCGAATGATCTACGAATATGATTTTGGTGACAGCTGGGAACACGAGGTGCTGCTTGAAAAGATCCTTCCGCGCGAGCCCAAAGTGCGATATCCGGTTGTAACCGCCGGCAAACGGGCCTGTCCGCCGGAGGATGTTGGCGGTGTCTGGGGGTACGCGGATTTTCTGAAGGCGCTCCGCGATCCCTCGCACCCGGATCACGAAGAGATGACCGAGTGGGCTGGCGATGGATTTGATCCCGAAGCCTTCGACGTTGGCGCGGCAAACCGAGACTTTCACGGCGGGTGGGCGCCCCCACCCAAACAAGGCGCCTGACGACATAGTGCAGAGGCCGTTCCGCTTTTAGGCTTGCTGCTCATCGCGAATTTCAGCATTGACACCCAGACGGCTAAATATTGCCTTCTGAAGGCTACAGATATCGATCGCGATTGGTGATATTGCCTTACGGTATGTGGGTTTTAAAGCAAGAGGTTCTTATGCC
>Ga0105099_10000162_pt1 | contig 43256 bp, 37 predicted proteins | sample PPLLak3cmMay2015_2_FD_79138 | JGI IMG/M metagenome (GOLD analysis project Ga0105099, IMG submission 79138) | Freshwater sediment microbial communities from Prairie Pothole Lake near Jamestown, North Dakota, USA - PPLs Lake P8 Core (1) Depth... | ecosystem: Environmental > Aquatic > Freshwater >... | reverse complement strand
GATGAGGGATAGTAATACTACGTGAAGAAAATGAAAATCAAGCTTCTGAAGAGGGAGACAGATAAAAATCAAGAAACAAAACAGATAATTAGTAAACTCCAAAAGGAAGAGAAAGTCAAGGCTACAAAAAAAGAAAGCAGCCTCTTACAGATCCCTGGATTCCAGCAATATTCTGCGTTGATGAAACTTCGGATTGTGGTAAGTACAATTTTTTTGCTCTGTTCAGTTTCTGTGATTTTGCTTTTTGTAGGTGGATGGGAGATCTCTGCGGTCCTACTTTTGATCGGTTATGTCATGCTTTTTATTCTTATGTTTAAACTTTTCAAAGTGAAGAAACTCTAATATCATAAGACCGACGAATTAAAAACCATCACATTTTAATATAGGTAAATGTATTTTGATTACATGATGCAAAAAGACACTTGGAAGCCAGAAGAGGTAACCACTTTTCTGAAACTGCCTGTTTATACCCGCGAAGGAGTCTATGTTGGTCATGTCAAAAACGTGTTTTTAGAGTTGGATGAAAAGAGAGTTGGTAGCCTACTTGTCACAAACACAAATCCAGCATTAGTAGAAGGTAGCGTTGATGTTGCAGTACCCTATCGATGGGTCAATGCGGTTGGCGATATCATTATTCTCTCTAATTTCCCGGGCAAAGTCGCAACAAAGAAAGACAAGCCTGATAAAACGAAAAAAACACAAGAAGGCGAACAAAAAATCGATGTGATTGAGTAAGCCAGGAGTTTCCTACGGTATCTTCAGGAGAAAAAAATCATTAATGAATCTTATTTTTTCCTTTTTTAATTCAAAATGATACATTTCCATGCAAATATTTTTATATCAAGTAAGTTATATATTAACATGTACATACTGCGTCCTTCTTCGAGTAAGAAGTGTACAACAATCTTTAAATACTGAGAAAAGAAAGTAATACGTGTAAAAACAGGAAAAATGGTGGAACAATGACAAAAAAATTCAAAGCGGTAAAAGCAAGTATCGTTACGGGACTAGTCTTTATCAGTGTTATTGTTGCTGCACTCCCCACCACATCAGCAGGTCTTATCTTCGATCTTCAAAGTGTATTGACAGTTTCATGGAGAACGAATCAGACTGAACAGCCGGTTGTACCACGTGGGGCATTACGATCGTTAGACTTAACCATTTCACATACCGTCACAAGAGGTGTCTTTGGTGAAGGCATGATTAGAGTGTATGCTAATAAGGTAATTGTAATATCTGTTGAAATTGTTGAGACCCCAACATGGGTTACAGCAACTATCGGACAAGGTACCTTATCTACAACAGTTCAACCCGGAGAAACAACCTATGTGTATACATCAATATCACTGCAAGTGGCAGATGATGCACCCGCATACGGACTAGGTTATATAAAATTAAAAGCAACAGCAAAAAAAGCTGGACTCATTGAAGGTTTCACACAAGAATTTACCCTTAATTTCGTTCCAGAATATAAACCGTTAATTCAACCAACCTTACCAGAGACCAATACCAAAAAAATAGGGCCATTGGATACAGCAGTTTTCCCCATTCAGGTAACCAACCTTGGTAATGCAAGAACTGTCGTATTGCTCACTGTTGTCAATACACCCAAAGACTGGAATGCAATTGTGACAGACCAAATCATCCTTGAGGAAGGAGAAGGATCTAGCAACACAGCATATCTTGTGATAAAACCACCAAAAAATTTCGGATATCACAATGATGAAAAAACCATTACGGTTTCCATGCAGCCAGTAAAATACGATGATTACACGAAAAAGGGCGAAATTATCTACGCAACATTCCTAGTTGAAAGTCGAGGGTTTTCAACCCCCGGATTCGAATCTATCGCGTTTATCGGTGCCTTAGGACTGGTACTTGTAATCATGACGTTCTTACGGAAAAGAAAATAAAAACTCAAAACATATACATCTTCCTTTAAAGCAATGGGGGAAATTCCTATAAAACTCAATAAAAGCATTAGTTTCGTCATCGTTGCATTACTCCTCTGCCCCATTATTTGTGCACAGGTTCAACTCACCGAGGCAGCAACTCCGAAGACAGGGTGGAAATTCCCTTTAATTAATGCTATCGGAGCTCTTTATGGATCGTTAGTCACGATAGTCAGCTTTGCCGAGGGATTCAAAGCTGTACCTAATAATATTACGATAGGATATAACGAAAAGGTGACAATACAACTTGGAAACATTGACATTGAGACCGGTAATTTTTCAGCAGGACTAACTCGATGGTTTTTAACTCAACGTATTTTGAGTTATTCTGTCGAATTTCCCGATGGTAATTCTGGTGGTTGGTTTGTCAACTTTGATCCCCCATTAATCATCCAGCAGGAAGGAGTCGCTGCAATAACCAATGTCTCGATAGCATTATATTCGCCACCGCAAGCAAGCGAGACGATTCAAAGTACGACACTTCGGATTAGAATTGCTGACACATGGGCGATCAAAAACTTATGGTTTCCAGAAGGGTTGGATAACACAATATTAGGGATTTTTAAAGGAACATATTCATTTCCTTTTAGTCCGCTTGGTTGGTTCCCAGCCGCATTATTCGGAGGATTTGGCAAAAACAGCGGAAAAGTCCTTACCGATTATTACTTTGTTGACCTCCTTGTGAAAGTAAAACCATTCCATTCTGTAAAAATCAATGCCTTACCCCCAGGAAAACTCTCACCAAACGACGTTGTCTCCATCCCAGTTCTAGTTCAAAGTTATGGGAACTACAATGATACCATCAGCTTCAGAGCAAAAAGTGAAAACGGATCTCTTCTTCGATTGACACAAAACAACACAATAACTCTTTCGCCTGGAGAACAAGGACAGTTATTCATTGGAGTCGCAAGTCCCAATAATTTCCTAGATACAGGGACGCTACATTCAATCACTCTTGAGGCATTCTCCACCGATCAACCAAATGTCACAATCGCAACACAAAATATCATGCTCGAAACCCAGGGTTTGTATGTCTCTGAAGAAAACGCTACATATATCTTTGGGGCTGGATTAATCATAATATTCGTTGTTATTATTTTGTTATATTGGCGACGAAAAGCCTCTGAAACGATTCGAAAGAAACCAGAGAAACCCTGGAAACTGCCTGAGGAACAACAACACCTTGCTGAACTCAAACGGACTGACAAAAACGCGTATGAGCAAGAACGTATCATGATGCAGGATGAATACAAATCAGCGCTGCTGTCGTACAAACAAGAAAAGAGACAGTTCCGAGTAAAAACCACGGAAGAAAAATCAAAAAATATCATTTCATCTTTTTTCAAAAAACTGCAGGCATCGTTCAAAGCCGCAGGAAAACCAAAGAAGAAACCAAAGAAAAAACAAGCTGTTCGTCTAAAAAAACAAGAGAAAAAACCAAAAGAACCTATCGTAAAACCCATCGCCCCAATCGGAGATATCACCAAGGATAAGGTATTGGCGAAAATAAAAAGAGAACAGGAAAAACAACTGCGTAAACTACAATAACCGAATCCTTTTTTTCTTTTTTTGATACAAGAGTAGTATCATAGATAACAGCAATAGACTTGCCAGTACATTCAACCAGAATCCAAGTGCTGGCCCCCAATCACATACCACAGGGATAACCATTTCTTTGCCGTGGACCGAAACATCGATCGTTCCCTGTCCAATGAAGCTTCCAACACCGACTTCTACGAAAGCAGACATCGCTATGATAAATAAAACCAACGAGGAGAGAAACAGAACCAATGCTCCAATCAGAAGGAAAATCTGCCAGTTTTTTTTACGTATTCTTTTTAAAGTGAAAGCGAAGATAGCAAGCCCAACAACGAAGACTGCAATAATCGGAATGATCATCATGATGGTCATAAAATTCTCAGGTATAAACGAAAGCTCTCCCGCGATTACCTGTGGTGCAGTTGTCGTTGAAACAAGATTGAATGGTATTAGATACAAGGTTGATGATGTCTGAATGTCTCCGGAGGATCCTTGCAATGTCCACCAGGGCGATACCAGTGATATCAGCAAAACACTTACTAGAAGAAGTAAAAGAGGATACAATAGTTCGTTCTTTTTGATGCCTACCACGAATCCAAGCAAAATTAAACTAGCCGAAACGACCAGACATAACAGTGGAAACACTGGCTCCTGTTTTGTGATTAGGTCCACATTTCGCTCACCAATCACTTTGAGGGATCTCTGACCAATAATCTCAGCCTGAGAAATCACTTTCACTACATAAAGACCCGGAGGAATAGAAAAAACAGCCTGAGAACCATTGCTGAGTATCTTCTGTGTCTTTCCCTCACGGCTCATCTCAACATTGACACCCTCTAGTACCGAACCTCGTGCATCAAATACATGGAATGAGACAGGATATGTCGCTGGAAACACTAGCGAAGCATCATCGGAAGGGATGGTCACTTCTTTGTCTATAACAAAGGACTTAAATTGGATTTGAAGCTGATACGTCGCAGGAGGTAACTCGGTAAATTGATAGGAACTCTTGGTGTTTTGTGTTGGTAAAATCACGGTGGGAGTCTGCATCGCAGCGCTTGTTAATCTTGGTGTGACATCAACATCTGGTGTTAAACCCCATAGGTCTTGCAGGGTAACCATCCAGTCGTACTGATCAAGGACCACTGATTTCTTTAGAGGAACTACTATTCGGTTGTATCGTAACCGTATTGACTCATTCATCACCTCAAAACCTTTATAGACTGCGGTGAGCTGATAGGAACCTTTACGATCGCATGGCGCAGTAAGATGAGCCGCTCCATCTTCATTAGTAGTATTCTGGGCAATCACCAGCCCATCCTTCAGTAACATCACTTCAGCATCATTGATACCAAGACCTTGCTGATCAACAAGGCTGACCTGACACGAACCCTGTGGTTTACAGAACACATGGATCGATGAATCTTCTGTAAGATCAAAGACCTCTACCCCAATGAAATGTCGTTCGTTGCCCACCCGGGTGTTGTCCTTAAACACTTTTATAACGTATCGTCCTGCTTCAAGTGCTTGGAAATGGAACCGTTTCCATAAGGAGATATTACGAAGGTCAAACAGATGAAGAGCATCTGAGATGCGTTCTTTTAATGACGATCCTTCTGAGGAAACCGAGCCTTTGAAGGGTAACCGACATGCTGTACCAGAATAGAGTAATTCGTTTTCACGATATGCTTCAACGGTTATGTAGGGGAAGTTGCGTCCTGTGATTGCTGAGAGCACAGATCCAAAAGGAAACGAGGGAGCAGTATGAACAGAAACCATGAGTGAGAAACGACCCACAGATGTTTCATCTTCATCAGTGTGATGGTCTCTTATTGATGGTTTGAGCTGTGCAAGGATCTGAAAAAGACGTGCTTCTTCCTCCGCGGAGTGATACCCATCTGTTGGTGAGGAAAAAAACTCCGCATCAAATTCAGCGATGAAGCCTTTTGGGATAACAGTATCTTTTCCTGAAATGTTTTTTTCATAGGCGTTTCGTGTGCATTCCACGGAAGCGACCGTGTAGTCCAAACCAGGCAGATGTGGATAATTCGACTCGTACGCCTTCAATTGTATCCCATCACGCTCGTCTATTCCTGCTTTGACAACAGAGGACGAACCGAAGATTAATGCATGGACATTGCCTGTAGCGCCTTCATCAAACGAGACCCATGCGTTCTGCCCTATATCAACATCATCTAGTGTTTGAATTAACCAAAGCACCGGGTTTTCTTGCGTATATTCTGGGTGCAGATCTACTTGATATTGCTCAACAGTGTTTTGTTCGGAATAGAAATGGGTATACGGATAGATTTCTCCAAAATTCAATTCTGAAATGGACGCGCTTCGTATCCCACCACACTGCATAGAGGCAAATAATCCATCGGTGTTGGCATCCTCATAAACGTGGCATTCTTCTAACGCCTCATGAATCACATGGACCTGGATGCGTTCAGAGGATGTCGGGCAATAATAGTATTTGTACACAGCGGTGGTCTGTAGGTCTCCCTCTGTTGATTTGCTGAGTATTTTGCAGGAGACCATAAGGTTTTCATCGCAGAGGATTTCTTTGGCAACGAGTTCTTGGCTTGTCGAACTATACTGCCACATTTCATCCCCGTAATAGTACGCGTATTCAAACGATGCGATCGCTTCTCCGTTTTTCGGGACTACTTCTGTTGAACCTTCTATAAGTTTTGTGACACACTGTGAGGTGGTATACCAAAGGAATTTGCCTTCTTGTGCCACTACGTAGGGGATGGCATCATGTTGAATGATTTTATAGAAGTGAGATTCTAAAGGATACCCCGGGATCGGCTCATAGAAATACGAGGAATCCACAATGGAGACATGATCAGAATAACTGGGGGGAGTGGTTTGTGCCTCATCGTAATACATGTAAAAACGTTCTTTTCCATCGGTCTGAGGCGGAATCAAAAAGACAAGATTACAGGTTGTAATATGAGTCTCGTCAGAATACTTAAGATCATAGAGTTGTGATTCCAGTTCGAGATCCTCCTTTGTGCTTTGGCAGATTACCCTAACAGAATGATGTGTTTCATTTAAGACCCAACAGGGAGAATCAAAGCGAACAGGAATATCGATAGGTTGGTATGCTACAGATACTTCGCTTGTGAGAGAACCCAGGAGTATTTCCTGGCGAAACGACCATGTCTCATTCCACCAGTCATCTTGCCCTGTAGAAACCTGATGTGGCAATATGGAAAAAAGGAAGACTCCTATCAGGATTGAAACACGTATCGTTTTTGCCACCATTGAAGCGACGAAACCTCCATTTTTTTAAAATAATTCTCTAGGAATAATTATTATCTGGTATTATATTATTCTTTTTACAAGAAAAAAATAAGGAAAATTAGAGAATCAAGCCTTTTTTTACCACGGTTTCAACCATATTCACCCCGAAATGGTAGGGAAGGAACTGATAGTTCGGACAATCCAGGATGAGAATATCAGCTTGTTTGCCTTTCTCAAGACTTCCGATGGACTGTTGCATCCCAATGGCACAGGCAGCGTTAAACGTCGATGCAGTGATCGCTTCTGCAGGGGTCATCTGCATTTTCAGACAGGCGAGTTGAATGATCATTTGCATATTTTCCGTCCAACAGTTCGGGTTCAAATCAGTCGCTAACGCAACAGGGACACCACCATCTATTATCTTTCGTGCAGGGGCGTACCGCTCCATCATCAAACAGAATGGTGTGCCAGGCAGAAGCACTCCGATGATGGATTTCTGCGCTAAAGCTCGTAACCCAGCCTCTGATGATTGTAAAAGATGATCCGCGCTGATCGCACCAACCTCTGCAGCAAGCAACGCTCCACCGGTTTCAACAATCTCATCGGCATGAACCTTCGGCAGAAGACCATACTGTTTCGCCGCTAAAAGGATCTTTCTAGCTTGGGTAACGGTAAAAACACCTTTTTCACAAAACACGTCACAAAACCGGGCATGACCTTTGGTCTTCGGAAGCATCTCTTTTATGATGGTGTTAACATAATCATTTGTACTCATGTGTTCTGGGATCGCATGCGCACCCAGAAACGTCGACACAAGATCCATGGGATGAATCTGCGCGAGTTTCTTCTGCACCTTCAGCAGCTTCAGTTCGTTTTCAACATCAAGTCCATACCCAGTTTTCATCTCACACGACGTAGTACCATGTCGCAGCATCGTATCAAGACGTTTCTTGCTTTGCAACAGCAGTTGATCCGGAGAGGCTTTCCGGGTCTTTTCCACGGTATAAAAAATCCCTCCACCACGTCGGAGAATCTCCAAATACGGGATGCCCGCAAGCTTCAGGTCCAGTTCAAACTCTCGAGATCCGGCGAACACCACATGGGTATGAGGATCGACAAAACCAGGCATCACCAGTTTTCCAGAGGCGTCTATCACTGTTTCTGCTTTGTACCGAAGATTTCGTCCCGCATCGACGATCAGACCATCCTGAATTGCAATCGAACCGTTCTTGATGATACCAAGATTCCTCATCTGGCCCCGTGTTCGTGGTTTTTTTGGTCCTTTTAAGGTAAGCAGCTCACCTGCATGAGTGATTAGGAGATCGACCTCTTGCATAAGATGTTCCCAAATGGTTAAATGAAGGACCTTTGATTAAGGTTTACGGTGACCACCTATGGCTCGGCTCATAGAATGTGTTCCTAATTTCAGCGAAGGAAAAAATAAACAAACGATTGACACGATCCATACCTTGATACTGAATCATCCAGACGTTACATTGCTGGATTTTACCCCTGATGCGGATCATAACCGTACCGATGTCACCTTGATTGGTCCCCCTGAAGCAGTCAAGGTCGTAGTCTTAGAAATCGCTCTGAAATGTGTCGAACTAATTGATATGAATAAACACAAGGGGGAGCACCCACGCATGGGGGCAATCGATGTCGTCCCCTTCATCCCAATCACAGAAGTTGGTATGAGTGAATGTGTACAACTAGCCAATGACTTTGCAAAGGAATTCTCAGAGAAAACCAACGTCCCCTGTTATTTGTATGAAGAAGCAGCGAAACGAGAGGACCGACGAAACCTTGCTGATGTACGACGAGGAGAATATGAAGGACTCAAAGCAGAGATTGGGAAAAACCCTCAGAAAGTACCGGATTATGGCCCAAATAAAATACATCCCACTGCAGGGGCGACCGCTGTCGGAGCACGATTTTTCCTTATCGCCTTTAATGTCAACCTTGGTACAACCAACATAAAGATAGCAGATGAGATAGCAAAAGTAGTGCGTCATAGCAGCGGGGGGTACCGGTACGTGAAAGCAAAAGGTTTTGAGATTAAAGAAAAAGGCATCGTCCAGGTCTCAATGAATCTAACGAACTACCAAAAAACATCGATCTTTCGGGTGTTTGAGACTATAAAAAACGAAGCAGAACGCTATGGGGTACCAATCATCGGTAGCGAGATTGTCGGATTACTCCCTCTAGAAGCATTAGTTGATTGCGCAACCCATTACCTCCGATTGGAGAAATTCACCGTCGATCAGGTCTTAGAAAAACGACTCTTAGAAATAAAGAAGTGATTCCCATGACAAAACTCGTCAAACAGAATATAAAAATGTTCCTCGATGAAGTTGCTTCCAACAGCCCTGCACCAGGAGGAGGGAGTGTTGCTGCACTCGCAGGAGCGCTTGGAGCTGCGTTAACATCAATGGTCTGCAACCTCACCAAAGCAAAACAAGGATATGAATCCGTGCAGGACGAAATCGCAGAGGCATTGGAGAAAAGTGAAGAACTCAGGAAGGATCTTACGGATCTCGTTGATGAGGATACCGATGCGTTTAATGAGGTCATGAAGGCATTAAAAATGCCAAAAGAAACAGAGGATCAAAAAGAGCAGAGAAGAAACGCGATGCAAGCTGCCTTTAAACAAGCAGCGGAGGTCCCCCTGCAGACTGCACGAAAATGTGTTCAGATTCTTGATGTCGCATATATCGTTGCAGAAAAGGGTAATAAAAATTCGGTTAGCGATGCAGCAGTATCAGCCTTGATGGCTCAGACAGGAGTGCAGGCTGCGATGTTGAATGTGCGGATTAATCTAAGTTCTATAAAGGACACCGAGTACACCCAGCAGGTTACGACTGAGTTACATGAACTCCTGCAAATCGCTATGCAAAAATCCACGGAAATCCTTAATATTGTGGAAAAAAACCTCTAAAACAGCTAGGATGAGCTGCGATGGCGACTTCAGTAAAGAATCTTTATGAGATTTTATTAAAAGCTTTTGGGCAACAACACTGGTGGCCTGTCGATAAGAAGTACCACCAGAAACAACATAGCGACCCTCGTTTTGAAATCATTATTGGTGCGATTCTTACTCAGAACACAGCGTGGACGAACGTTGAAAAAGCTCTTGAGAATCTCAAGAGACAAAGAACCTTCACCATTCCTGCATTGACACATGTTGAGGAAATAAACCTCAGAATCATGATACAATCCTCCGGGTTCTTCAATCAAAAAGCACAGCGACTCAAGTTCATCGCATCATATCTTGAAAAAGAATACACAGGGGATCTGCAGAAGTTTTTCTCACAGGACACCTCAGACATCCGTCTTGAGCTTTTATCCTTACCCGGGATTGGTCCTGAAACAGCGGATTCTATTCTCCTGTATGCCGGTGATCATCCTGTTTTTGTTGTTGATGCGTATACAAAACGGATATGCCGACGGTTCCCATTGCCGGTATCAACTGATTCCTATGATGATATCCAACATTTTTTTGGAAATGAGCTTTCATCAATAGTCCCAGATAACCTACGAACATCCACCTACAAAGAATTCCATGCGCTGCTTGTAAAGCTTGCAAAACAACACTGCTGGAAGAAAAAACCAAGCTGCAGCAGCTGCCCTCTCATCAACTTATGCGAGAAGCTCCTCTAGTTTAACGCGTAAGACCTCAGCAGGGATGTCTGGAAGAGAGATAAACTGTGAGTTCCCCACCTGGCCTTTCCCTGAAGGCTTTAGTCTGATGAAACCAGCAAGTTCGATTTCTTTCAGATAGTTCCAAAACATCGTATGAGCCCTTGCATCCTCAGAGTACTCCTCGCAGGTGATCGCATAGGTTTTCTCCACTTCCCCTGTGTTTGCATACGCTGTATCCTCCTTTTGCAATCGTTTGGCAATCGAAAGCAAGGTGAGCAATTGATGTTTGCCCAGATTCTTTAACTTTGTCTCAGTAACGACCGAGTATGTTTCTGCTTTAGCGGCACGCACGTGCTCAGGTATCACCTGTTTTACGTGTTTCTCATCAGCATACATGCCTGCTTTCCAGAGGAGTTCAATGGAAAAGCGTGCGTCTCCGTATTCACTGGCGATATCAGCGATAAGCTCGATGCTCTCAGAACGAACGGTGTTTGCATGGAATGCAAGACGCACTCGCTGTTGTATGATATCATACAACTCGTCACGGACATATTTCTCCAGGACGATGGTGTTGCTGCGTTTAAACGTGCTAAGTGCTGCTGCTTCCAGCTCAGTGAACACATCCTTTTGTGAAATCATGATAACCGAGACAGAATTCCCGGTTTTTGTAGTCTCATCATTAAACCGGGTGAGATCATAGATCAGATTCGATTTTCCTTTTTTTACCAACGCATCAACCTCATCAAGCACAAGAAGAAGCTGCGATTCTTTCCGCTGAAGATGCGTACGAAGGATTTGTAACATCTCCTGCACTGAAAAACCCCGGTCAGGGAACCGTGAATCAAAATGACTTAATATGCCAAGCAAGACCATTGCATCGGTGGATCGTTTTCTGCAATTGATATGTACATATTCGAGTATCTTGCCTTGATTTCGCGCAATCTGAACAAGCGACTGACAGAAATATTTCGTCATGGCTGTTTTACCGGTTCCGACAGGTCCGCGGATGAGCACATTTTGTGCGATGTTGACAAAAACCGGTTTGAACATCTGAGCAAGTTTTTTGAGTTGCTCGGTTCTATGGGGTAGCTCGCTTGGGATGTAATCAAAATCAAGCACGTGAAGATCCTTAATGACAGACGATGAGAATAATTCATCTTCAATAATACTACCCATAGCACAGGGTAATGTCTGCTGTTAATAAAACTTTATCTCCTGATATGGATAAAGATTATACACCGGTACGATATTGTGATTTCTTACCATGGGAGATGAACCTTCAGTTCAAAAGTCAATTGAATTTCTGAAAAGCACGTTTCAAGCCTATTATGCATCAAATACGATAGAGCTTCCAGATCGCTTTGGACGTAGGGAATTTGCTTTCCTGCTTTTCGGCGGGAAAGGGATGATTCGACACCTGGGTTTTGAGAAACGAGAGATGATTTGGAATTTCCTAGAGGAACGAGCCCCGCAGCATGCGTATTATTCATCGGCGTATTACCAGCATCCTGATGCTGCGAAAATGCCTGATAAACTCTGGATGGGTGCTGAGCTGATCTTCGATTTGGATTCTGATCATCTCCCAAACGCGGATAAAATGGGGTATGTCGAATCCCTTGTTGAAGTAAAAAAAGAATTTATTAAATTGATTCATGAGTTTTTACTGGGGGATTTCGGGTTTAAAGAAAAATATATGGAGCTGTATTTCAGTGGAGGGAGAGGGTATCATTGTCATGTAAAGGATCCAGCGATTCTCGATTTGGATAGTAACGAACGACGGGAGATTGTTGATTACATCACAGGACGTGATCTGCAGGATTCCCTTATCTTCCATGAACAGGCTACCAGTAGAAAAAGCTATGGAAGTTTCTCGTTTGCTGGCGGAAAAAGCCTTAAGATGCCCACCCCGGATCAAGATGGATGGAAAGGTAGGATCAGTCGAGGAATCATTGATCTGGTCAATGAAATCAAAAAAAGTGAAAATCCTGAGAAAAAATTAGAGGAATACGGGGTGAGTCCGCATGATGCAGAACGACTTGTCCAGGAGCTTTCAGAGGAGAGAGTGAGACGGATTAAGGACGGGTTGCTTGACCAGTCAAAGACCATCAGGAAGTTTTTTTTAAATAGTGCGTTACGAAAAACAGCAGTGTCTCTCAGTGCCGGAGAAACTGATGAACCGGTCACCTGTGATGTGAAACGACTTATCAGATTACCGTCATCGCTTCATGGGAAAACTGGGTTGAAGGTCGTGAAAATAGAAGTGGATGATTTAAAGGACTTTGATCCCCTTCAGGATGCAGTCGTTTTATCTGAAGACCCTGTGAAGATCCTTGTGCAACGAGAGGTGACTATTGAAATGAAAAACCAGAGATATCATTTAGAGCAAGGAGCACAAGAAGTCCCAACCTATCTTGGGGTTTTACTCATAGGACGAAAAGAAGCAATACTTTTGTAATCTTCCGCTTGTTTTCCAGGTTATCGCTCTTGATATTGTTTAAACGAATCGGATGCTCTCCAGGTTGAAGGGGGCTGCGGTGTTCATGTTGAGTCGCTTATGAATGGTCGATGACAGATCAACGCATTTTGATTCTTCACCATGGCCAAACACGACCCGTTCCGGACGCGGTGACATATTGTTGATGAACCCGACAAGTTGCCTTCGGTCGCTATGTCCTGAGAACCCATCACAGGTTTCAACGTTCATCTCAACGGGTAGGCTGGCGATGTTACCTCCGACATTCATAGGTATTTCCTTTGCACCACGTTGAACCCGCCGACCGATGGTTCCCTCGGCTTGATACCCGACGAAGACCAGCGTGTTTTTGGCTTCACCGCACCAGTGTTTGAAGTACTCCATGACAGGACCACCGTTCATCATACCACTAGTGGCAAGCACCACGCAGGGATCTTTCTCCCCAAGGATTTTTTCCCGCATCTCGCCGCTATCGACGCGTTTGAAAATCTCTGAAAGTAAGGGGTTGTCCCCCTGTTGGAATATCTGGGTTCGAAGTTTGTTATTGAGATACTCAGGATACGCAGTATGAATCGCGGTCGCCTCCCAGATCATCCCATCAAGATAGACGGGGACCTCTGGGATTTCCTTCATTTTCACCAGGTTTTCCAGGACGATCATGACTTCCTGGCTTCGCCCGACAGCAAAAACTGGAACAAGGACTTTTCCTTTTTTCTTAACAGCGGTGCGAATGATATCTTTCAACCGGTCTGTTGCTTCTTTTCTGCTTGGCTGGAAATCATCGTGTCCTCCATAAGTTGATTCGATGACCAGAGCCTCTGCACGAGGAAAATGGTTGATTGCTGGATTGAATAACCAGGTGCGTTCAAACTTAATATCACCGGAGAATGCGATGTTGTATAATCCGTCACCGATATGGAAATGACAAATGGAGGACCCAAGGATATGACCCGCGTTATGGAAGGTGAGTCGGATATCAGGGGTGATATCGGTCGTATCCCCATAGCCCATGACGATACAATGTTTAATCACATTGCGAATATTCTCAGAGGAGTACGGAACCTTTTTTGCATCTGCAGCTGCTACTTTAATATAATCCATTTGTAGCAGGGTCATCAGGTCTCGTGTCGGTGGTGTACAATAGATAGGCCCATCATATCCATATTTGTAGAGGATCGGGACAAGGCCACAGTGATCAAGATGTGCATGAGTGATGACCACCGCATCAATTTTTTCCAACGGCAGAACCTCAGGCATATGAATGTAGGGCGATCCGTTGTTATCCGATGAAACATCAATACCACAGTCGATCAATACTTTGCTATCCTGTGTATGTAACATCGAACAGGATCGACCGACCTCTCGAAACCCACCTAAGGCGATCATACGGATGAATTTCTCCCCTGTTGAAGAGCCACGATGGATCTTCCGACCTATCTTCCGTAGAATATCCTTCCGTTCATCGCTCATTGAACGGAGGTACCCGCGTATCTCCTGTACGGTTTTTGATTGAATCGGTGGTGCTCGAACAATGCTGGGTGCCCAGTTGATCTTTTTGCGTATCTCGTTTAAGAGTTGGCCTTCCCGCCCTATTGCAGCTCCAGGTTTTAACGCTTCAATGGTGACTTCGCCGACATCAGGTTGAAAATAAATGTTTGTTATTTCTGCTTCCTTTGGAATGATCTGTCTTATTTTCTTCTCTGCGATATCAATATCAGTGAGAACCGAAGGATCAGGACGGACCACAATGCGTTTCTGCAGACTTTTCGCCATATTCTTTACTAAATCCTTGTTATTGGCAAATTTATCTGGTGTCTTTGTGTAAATAACCAGGAGTGCGCCTTCGAATTCCACTTCGGAGATGTCAACACTTGCTGGTATGGAGCTTCGTATCTTGCCTCGTATCTCTGCTAAAACATCATCAACGGTCATAATCTACCCTTTTTAACGCTTGTAAAACGAATCCTTAAACATGTTTCTATCTGATAATTATCCTTTGAGAATACGGATTGTTACTTCCCCATCTTCTGCAAACGTTTCTTAATTTCATCTTCAGATATCATCTTGAATTCTTTCTCAGTGATCACTGCCACATCAGCTCCGTTTCCCGAGGCTGAATCTCGGCCCATCGCAGCAGTAACCGCTCGTAACGCAAGATCAATACCCTCATTGACGGTCAAATCATCGTGGAAAGAGTCCTCTAACACACCGAACGCATAAGGTGAACCAGATCCACCGGCTGTGTATTTATCAGGGATAGAACCACCAGCTGCATCCAATGAATAGACATGTCCTCCGGCAGAATCCCATCCACCAAGAATCAATTGTACATAATAGGGATAGAATTTCCGGGAGTTCAAGATATTTGACATGAGAGTCGCTGCGCTTTGCACAGACATTTCTACATCTCGTTTTAAGCTATACAATTTCGTCTCTGCACTCAGATACCGGGATAGAACTTGCAGGTCACCGACAAGCCCTGCCGTCGCAAGTGCGAGATGGTTATCGATTTGATACAGTTTTTTTGTGCTTTTATGGGCAATGAGGTTCCCCATTGTCGCTCTTCTTTCTGTTGCGATTACAACACCGTCTTTACAGACCATTCCAAGAATTGTCGTACCAGTTTTCTTTAAATCTTCTGTCATAAATTACTCTCCAGTAAACACCAGAAAAATACTGGATAACGAATCTCATATCTTTTATATATACTTTGTGGAGTGTTGATGTGAGGAGATTCGTATATCACGATCTCCTCTTTTTCATTTAGATGATTGATAATTGCTTTCCTAGTTTTTCGAATTTATCTAATGCAAAGTCTAAATCCTTCTTTGTGAGACCTGCGTTCATCATGGTTCGAATGCGAGCTTTATCCCGTGCGACCATCGGGAATACAATGGGGAGTGCAAAAACGCCTTCATCATAGAGTTTATTACTGAGTTCTTTTGCTTTTCCAGAGTCTCCAACAATGACTGGCGTAATGGGTGTCTCACTGTTCCCGGTGTTAAACCCTAAGGAGTTTAGTTCTTTCTTGAAATATTTTGTATTATCCCAGAGTCTTTTGACATGTTCTGGTTCTGTTTCAAGCACATCGATAGCTGCAAGCTGAGCACCAGAGACTGCAGGGGGATGTGATCCTGAGAGCAACCAGGTTCGTGATTTGTTATACGCGAAGTTCACCAAGTCTTGACTGCCGGCGATGAGACCACCGACGACACCAAATGCCTTACTAAACGTTCCCATCTCCACATCAATTTTTCCTTCGATATGGAAATGCGCGCCAATACCACGGCCATCCTCTCCGATGACCCCTTCTCCATGAGCATCATCAACATAGGTCATCGCTCCAAACTCATTGGCTAGTTTTACAATCTTATCCATCGGGGCGATGTCTCCATCCATGCTGAAGACTCCATCGCTGATGATGAGGATCCGACGATATTTCTTATCCGCATCCTTCAACACCCGTTCAAGGTCACTCATGTCACGATGTTTGTAAATCGCCCGATCAGCTCTGGTGAGCCGGACACCGTCAATGATGCTCCCATGGTTAAGCTCATCGCTGATGACAATATCGCCTTCACCAACAAGCTGGGGAATCAAACCTGAATTTGCAGCAAAACCGGTTTGGTAAATCAAGGAAGATTCTGTTCTTTTAAATTTTGCGAGTCGTTTTTCGACTTCGGTATGAATTTGCAGGGTTCCGGCAATCGCTCGAACAGAACCAGACCCGGCACCATATTTCTTTGCAGCATCGATAGCTCCTTTGATAAGGCGTGGATGGTTGCTCAGATTAAGATAGTTATTCGAACACATCATGATAACTTCTTTACCGTTGACAATAGAATGAGGCTGAGAACCGCTCTCAAGAATTCGGATGTTCCACTCAAAATGATTTTTTACTAACTCATCGTATTCGTCTTTTAAAAATTTATTTGCGTTTCTTTTTGTAATTTGTGTCATTATGTTACCTCCAAGAATGATACGTCCCCAAGGGGGTCAGGAAATAAGATTCCGATATTAAAAGCTGTTGGTTTGAAGCTTCACAACCCTGCTGAGACGGTATCCGATAATCACCAGGAGGTATCCCTGGTTTGCGAAACGATGATCAAGTCGCTTATCCCCGGTGTCAACACGCAGAACAGGAGTATGAATCAGTTTCGAGGGAGCTGAGACGACGATGATATTTTCTATCCCTATTTTGTTAATGACCGTAGGGCTGAGTTGAAGGTTCCCACGGCCAAGGATAAAACCCTGCGCGCCGATGGGGCTAAGAAGAATTTTTACGTTAGGATATTTTTTTAAAAGCTGGAGAATTTGTTCTTCGTTGACGTCCTTTGCCAGGAGCTTTTTTTGATATACTGCATCAATGCCTAGCAAGGTGTGTTCAATATTGAGCTTCTTTGCAATATAGTCAATCGTCCCACCTGTACCAAACAAAAACAACCAATCCTGATGTTTTTCTAGTTCGTCTTTGACATGGTCTGCCAGTTCGTCTTTTACTTCATCGTCTGAGACTGATTCAAAACAAGATTTCCCCACTTGTATGTAGGTTGGTTCAACGATGCCTTTTGCGATGCCATACAATCGAACCTTCCATTCCCCTTTCCGGTAAAGTTCCTCATCAACGTCCATGATTTCAGCATCACCAATGGTCAGTCGTTTATTGATGAACTCCCAGAGCATTTTCGCGGTCGCATTCGTAGTGATTCCAAAGACACCAGAATGCATTTTGACGCCAGATGGCACGCCAAGAAGTGGGATCTTCTTATCGATTATTGTGAAGATATCTCGTGCTGTCCCATCACCACCACAGAAGACGAGTAGATCTGGAGGAGATTCAATGAATTTTTTACAAGCATTCTTGGTGTCATTTGCTGAGGTGGTAGTTCCAGACGGGGAGTAGACGATCTGTTTATTTTTTATTCCGACAGTCTCTAGTTCATTGTTTCCCATGTCTCCGTCGCAGGTGACCCAGACAATCTCTGCGTGATTCGATGAAAACTTGGAGAATTCACGGAGCATCTCTTCAGCTTTCTGTCGAGCGATAGGGTGGGCGCCTAGCTTGACTGCTTTGTCAAGGACGTCATCTGTGCCTTTGAGTCCTACTCGGCCACCCATCCCAGCAATGGGATTGACGACAAAACCAATTGTTACGCTCATATCATGAAAGAAAGATTGTTCTCAATAGGATTAGGATTTAAAAATTGATTGGTTCAAATCAGTGACTTTTTCATTTTGGGATTTTCCCGCGATGTATTTAAATAGATTGAAGGAGAGAATAGAGGAGTGGTGAGGAAGGGCGACGTTCGGTGGGGTCTTGTCTTCCCGATCTGCGCTCTTGTCTTCCGGTGACGCTGGTGTCGCGTGTCTGCGTTGCGTCGGTGTGGCGCGTGGCTGCGTGCTTCGTTTCCCCTCCTTCCTTACCTTTTGGGGCGGTGAGGTTCTTTTCTGAGGTTTTGACGCATGTGTAATCAGATGGTTTCAAGATCGATGAACCCTTTCGTATATGTTTTGAGAAATGTTTTTGCATCAATACTGTAGAGCTGTGCAGTGCACATCAAAGAGTATTCTAAGCACGCAGCATTTTTTACTTCACTGATGACTTCTTTGGTAATCGCTGAGGTGAAATGAAAATCTTCAGAAAGGAACAGATCGACACCGTTCTTAAGAGTTGAGACTAGAATGTTACAATCATTTATCACGTGCTTTGAGTCAATTCCATGGTTCTCCATAGAACGAAGGCACGTTTGACCCAGGGTGTCAGAAAGGAATCGGTTTTTAAAATCAATGGCAGTCGCATGGGCACGCATCCAACGTTTTATTGCTTTCTTGTATGTCGATTCAGTGATACGACCCCAGATCTTCAACTGCTCTAGTTCAGAGGCGACCGTTGCTGTCACGAAACAAGAAATACGGTCACGTGCTATTGCTTTAATGACTTGATCGATGGATGGATCATCCTTGAGTAAGAATGACGTGTCAAACGAAATGCTTCGTATCTGTAGTTGTTCGACCATGTGTTCCTCCGAAGAGTCTCATTCATAAGTATTATTGTGTTCTTTAAAAAGATTAAGCGGACCTATGGGGATTTGAACCCCAGTATCCGGCTCCGAAGGCCGGAAGGATATCCAGACTACCTCATAGGCCCATACTGAAGAATGGAATATTACATGTACTATAAAACTTAGATTGGTTCTCAGTATTGATAAAAATCTAATCAGAGAATTGAAATCAAAAAAAAGAAATAAATAAAAAAAAAAAAAAGCTGTGGGAAGCTTTCTTGTTTACCGGACAAAGTCGATGTTTCCGACTTTGGGGTTGGTCATGACTTTTCGTTGGGGAATCGTTGGTGCTGTCGGGTTCGTGCGTCGTTCCGGTCGTGATGTTAACAGATTTGCTGATTGAACACCGGTCATGATTGCCATGACTCTGCATTTTCCTTCAAACCCAGGATCCACACGTGCTCCTAGGATAACATTGGAGTAACAGTCCATATCCTCGGTGAGTGCTTTGGCGACGTCTTGAACATATTTTAGACTCATGTTGGGTCCGCCAGTGATGTGAACAAGTGCACTGTGAGCGCCATGGTAATCTACGTTCAGTAGTGGGTGATTCAAGGCTTCTTTAACGATTGTGTCTACTCCAGCATCTTCATCAGCTTCGCCCCAAAGCATGACAGACAGACCGCCAGAATCCATGACCGCTTTCATATCAGCAAAATCAAGATTTATCAATGATGGTATTGAAATGGTTTCGGAGATTCCCTTCACGGTTTCTGCGACCAATTGATCCATAACTGAAAATGCTTGGTTAATTGGGAGGTTTGGTACGAATTCAAGCAATCGGTTATTATCAAGAACAACCGTGCTATCTGCAGTAACTCGCAGTTTGTCAAGGCCTTCATCTGCCTTTACTAATCGAGCCCGCTCCACATTGAACGGAGTGGAAACCATGCAGGTGACAATTGCCCCGAGTTTCTTTGCAATCTCTGCAACGACAGGGGCTGAACCGGTCCCGGTACCACCACCCATTCCCGCGCACACAAAGACTAAATCTGCACCAGTGAGCATTTCCTCAAGTGCCCTGCTTGATTCTCGTGCAGCGCGTTCACCTTGTTCGGGGAATCCTCCAGCACCAAGTCCACGGGTCAGGCTTTCCCCGATGAGAAGTTTTTTATCGGCATCGACAAGATCAAGAGCTATTTTATCGGTGTTGATAGCAATGGTTTCTGCTCCTTTTACCCCTAATTTGTGAAGTCTGGTGATGGTGTTTCCTCCGGCTCCACCGCAACCAACAATTACAATACGAGCATTACCAAAGAGTCCGTTATCAACCTTCTGCTTGCTTTCCTCATGTACTTTATTTTCTATAGCAGCCTCAACAAAGGACTGCATTTGCATTTTATTTTCGGCCATTTCTTCGTCCCTCCTATTCTGGTAGTTGGGAAGGCCGTCTGGAAAAGACGGCCTTCACTAAAGGGGTGCATCCCATCCCCTGCTTTTACATTGATATTATTTTTTCATGTAAGGTTCTATAGCAGCGGCCGCAGCTTCCAATTCTTGAATTTTCTTGAATTTGTCGGCTTTTGCAAGAATACGGGTTGTGTGATTTTCTATATATTCTTTTACCGCATGCCGTAATACCTCAGATCGCGTTGAAAATTCTCCAAGTCGAATTAAAAGGTCGATTTGTCTAAGATCGATTTGAGGCAATCGGATTGTTATGCGGTCGTTTTCCATAGTTCTCCTCACATTCATCGTGCTTGTCATAATGATGTCATTGTTGCGTCAGATACGCATATTGCCGGCGTCAATAAACGCCGAACGACATCATTTGTCAGACAAACATAGAACGAAAACGTACTTGTGTTTAAATAATTTTCTATATTTCAGGTTCAATACGACAGACCAAGCAACGTGTTTTTTTTATGAAAAAATGCTGGTTTTATATCTGGAGATCTGCAAAAAAATTGATACAATGCATAGAGGTATGCAGGTACTAATGCACGTACTGACACGTGTAATGCATTTTTAATTTTTAATTTCTTATAAAAAGCAGAGGACCTCATGGCACGACACGACCGAAAGCAACCGTACCAGAAATTTTTTCTATCTTTACCTTCACGGTAGCTCCCTTAATCGCCCCGGGGATATAGACAACGTATTTATCAAAAAACGCAACACCATCACCCCTTTTGCCAATATCCTTAATCGTCAGCTCGTAACTCTCCCCTTCCTTGAAAACCTCGCTTGGAACCACTGTTTTCCTCTTTTTCATAGAGCCGATTGAACGGAATGCGCCACAGGCATCGCAACGAATTAAAAGAGTGCGATCCTTTTTTAATAAATGGGTATCAGGGCGATTGCATTCAGAACAAATCACATAGGTATTAACATATTCATCGAGTCTATCTTGAATCGTTTTAATCGGGATTTTCCCCTGAAAAATAACACGACCGCTGGAGATGTCACCAGCAGTACCAACACTACCAAGTAAGAATTTCAAAAAATGATCTGCATCACGACTTAACACATCAATGATTTTATCAAAATTTTTCAAAACCGTGGTGTTCCCTTCATAGAACACATCGACTTTTGGGACTTTAAAACGATCATCATTGACACGTTCTTTTACCGTCGCACTATGCACTCGTTTCAGTAATTCATTATAGTTTATCTTAGTCATATTGTAAGATGGCGAAATACAAGGACAGATAAAAATCTTCCGTAAATGAAAAAAAAAAAGAAGGAGGGAAAAAAAATGCTGTCTATCGCTCTATGTTATTGGGGTAGATACGAGCGCCCATGACCAAGAAACCATCTTTCATTGCTTTTTCTGCGAGGTCTACTTGCGTTGTATATATCTTTTTATTTTCTTTTGTCCAATGCCATATGAATTCGGACATGAATAACTCTCCCCCAACCAATGTGGTTGTAAACGAAGAAATCAACACAGCTTTATATAATTTTTTAAAAAAAACAGTACCGTTTATGCAGGTATTACCTTCGAGAGGTAGGTCCCATCATCAGTAAAACCTAATTTCCGATAGTATGGTTTGACGCCGACTCCACTAAGCACATACAATCGTTTTTTTCCAAACTGCTCAAAACAAATACGTTCCGCTTCAGAGAGAAGTTTTTTTCCGAATCCTCGATGCTGATAAGCCTCGGAGGTCCGCTTCCCAAGGGACGTCTCACGTCCAAGAACCTTAAGCTCCCGGATAATCATACATGGCTCTACTTGAAGTTCGGGACGATGCGGATGAACAATATCTCGTAATCGAATATAGCCGACGATAACATCCTGTGTGCTATCCTCCAGAGAAATGAAAAACTCATCTCCGCTGCTTGCCTTGTATCGACGCTGTACACAATGAAGAGACTGATCAGTGACATTCTGTGTTTTCTCCCGGGAGACATGTCCAATTTCTCGACAGCGGATACATCGGCAGGAAGTATGACGTTTCTGCATCTCCGCCTCAACATATTGTCGTAGATTGCTTTTTTTAATTCCTGTGCAAATCTCCTGGGCAGGGATGTCTCGTTGTATCCGTTGGATTCGGACCCATTCAGGGACATCCTTTTTAACCGTAGCGATAAGATGTGAGGCGTGTTCTGTCGTAAGCGGTTCATATGCTCCATCTTTCCAGAGATCATACAGTGGTGTGCCTTTGATAATGAGTGTCGGATAAATCTTTATCATATCAGGTTTGAACCGTTCATCAGTAAAGATAGTATGAAATGAGTCGAGGTCTTTTTTTTCTGAACTGCCTGGGAGGCCAGGCATCATATGATAACAGACCTTCAGACCAGCATCTTTTGCGATATGTGTCGCAGCAATAGAATCAGAAACCGTATGTCCTCGTTTGATCCTGTATAAGACCTCATCATCGATGGTTTGGACTCCTAATTCGACTCGGGTAGCCCCAAGATCCAACGCGTAATCAACCTGTTGTAATCGAAACCAGTCCGGGCGGGTCTCAACAGTCAGGCCAATGCATCGAGATGCAGCGACCTCGTTTTTCTTTTTCGCATGGTCTAACGAGGTTGATCGTTGATTATTCAGAGCATCGTAGCATCGTTTCACGAACCATTGTTGATACTCTGGGATGCGAGCAGTAAACGTTCCACCCATGATGATCAAATCAACTTTATCGGTCACATGTCCGATGGCATGGAGCTGTTCGACGCGACTGCGGACCTGCAGGAACGGATCGAAATTATTACAGCAGGCACGCATGGCAGCGGGTTCATATCCGGTGTAACTTTGCGGTGTGTTCCGCTCAGGGCCACCAGGGCAGGGGACGCATCTTCCATGCGGACAGGTCGCTGGTGACGTCATGGCAGCAATCACAGCAACACCGGATAACGTACGGGTCGATTTTTTCCGAAGCAAGGAATGCGCTACTCCGTTCTCCAGCTGATCGGCAGGGAGGTTTGCAAGGATTTCACTGTCGCGAGGTATTGTCCGAAGTTTGTATTTTTTACACAAGATAACCTTGACTTTATGCAGTTCGTCTTTTGACTGGATTTTCTTTGAAAGAATCTGTTCAATGATATCCTGGTGAAACGACATTCGTTGGCGGTATACTACCTTGAGGTAAAAAGCCTTCGTCCTATGAAGAGAAAAAAAATTTCAGAAGAGTGTATTAATTTTGAATATGAACGATCTTTTTTTTGTTATTTATGATTCCTAGTCAAACTCGTAAACACCGAGAATTTCGTAGGTAGGGACATATTGTAGTACAATAATTCCTGTACAATTCGTTATCATATCACCTGCAGTCACGTTCCCCTCCAGGAAAAGATCGCAGCTACCGGCTCCGATCTCAGAGATATCACTCCAAAGAATATCATCAGCAGTGGTGTAGGTAACCGTCAAGGTATTATTCGCTTCATCCTGTTGAAAACCGATATCAGGTGTCTGAGGAGGCTTTTCGGATGGATCGATAAAACCGAGCAGAATTCCTATTTTCATCCATCGAAGCAGTCGTATACCCCAGGTCGTCGTACGCATAAGAGTGAATTTTGACTGGAATTTGATGAACAAAAGAAGACTGATTAACAAACGGAACACTCGATAGTTATATATTTTCCAAAATATTTTTTCAAGGATTGTTTGATTGTCATCACGCTGCCGGGGTTCCTGATTTTTTTCATTTAAAATGGACCTTTGATGGTTTGCATCCAATGGTGTGTTTTCGATATCCTTCACAGCGTTTTGAAATTTCTCAGAAAGCCCTGGATAGTCGTTGGAAAGAATCAGGATAAAAGCAACGAGTGCTTCAGTATCCATATCTTTAATCTGTTCATATGAGATGAGTGCTCTTGTCGATTCTCTGTCTACTGAGTGAAATTCAATTGCATTTGTCGCTGGCACAAGCGCGACTAAAAAAACAGCCATAATACTTCCTAAAATGATCCGTCTCTTCATCTATTATCACCGCATTATAATATATACATATATCATATAAATATTACTACAGGTCCTTACGAATCCCAAAAGCCACGTGTTTTCGCGTACTGCAGCTCTGCTTGTAAGATGTCCCGTAAAAATTTTATTTCCTGCTCCTCAGATTTTACTAGTTCAAGTTTATTGAACCGACCGAGGATCCGTGCTGCTGTATCAGGACCGATCCCACGTCCCACCAGTGCAAGGACAGCAAATTTCCCATAGCTTAGGACGAGGCTTGCGTTTTTATGTAAACGTCGGACCTCTTTGTTTTCTTCCGCGCTTCGATGTTTCTTTGAAATCAGTGGTAGAAACTTTTTATTGTACCGTCGAACCACTGCGATTTTAATCGCGCCACACCGAGAACACGTTGGTTGTAAAGAAATCCGACCTGCAACCGTATTCCAGGAGCGATGACAATTGGTACATACCATGGTGACATCTGCATCCTCCAAACGTTTCTTCAACGCCATCAGAATCGATCGGTCTGCACGCTGAGGAACCATTAGTCCACGGATTGTTTCAAATCCCGTAAGTGCTATCGGGGATAATCCTTGGATATGGATCGCGATATCACCGTTCTGTATTTTTTGTAATATCTGAACCGTATGTTCGATATCCATACGCTCCCAGAGAAGTTTATCCAATGCCTCTTCAAGGATTAACGATTGTTCAAAAAGACCGAATAATCGTTTCATCCCTACGGTCTTATAATCAAAGTCTTTTCGTAATGCACCGAATTTTCGCGCAACATGAACGAGTTGCCAGCGGAGATACGTGGAATTTTGTAGAATCGTTTTCATCAGATATTCTAACGTGTCCGGTTTAATGGTACACAGGATTTCTTTGATACGTTCAGGTGGGATACGGCCTGGTAGTTCGAGATTAATTCGATATGCATCGCTATTAATGCCGATACTTTCACCGATAGCTTGTGCAAGCATCGCAGAAATTAACCGCCCCAACGTCTCGTTAACTTTCGTACCAAAACAAGTGTTTAGGACCATGGTTTTGTCCTCGACATCGATGGTAACTGTGGCATCATCAGGGACAACAAATCCTGCTTTTTTTTGAGTTGCGATGTATGCGATGAATTTCTTCATGGTTTCGGTATTACTAGGGTATTGGGTGAGTTCTTTGTTGTCAGCAGCAAATCTCCGTAACATCCCGACTTCTTGAGCGACTTCAAACGGTACTGGGATGTCCTCACCGACCCATGAGGGGATCGTCCCGATTTCTTTTATCGGCGAGACTAACAACTCGTTGTCTTCTCGCTTGATAATCATCCATGGTCTTCCACGCAGGATAAATTTTTCTCCCTCAAACCCAGAACTTAGAACAAAGCTTTCATCAAGGGTGCCTATGGATTTCCTCGTACTAATATCGATAACCGGATATGTTTTTTCATCAGGGATCATCGAGATGTTATCAAGGAAATAATGCCGTGAATTTGTTCGTTTCACTATGATTATTTCGTTTTGTTCTTCCTCTAACCATATCGACCTTTGATCCTTTAATTGAGACACCACCGATTGAAAAAGATCCCATGAAAGAGTTGAAAAAGGGTAGGACTGCGTGATGATTTCATAGGCGGTTTTTGCTTTGATTCGCCCATATTCCAATGCAAGTGAAATTATTTGGTTGGAGAGAACTGAGAGCGGGTTTTGCCGTACCAGAAACTGTTCTAACGTACCAGTCAGTGCCCGACGAGCAATCACTAAGCTTTCTGAAAGGTCTTCAGGGTTTGTTGCAAGAACCATCCCTGTGGATGTCTGGCCGACCCGGTGGCCTGATCGACCAATCCGTTGGACGAGGCGGGTGATTTCCCTTGGAGAGTTGTATTGAATCACAAAATCAGTATCACCCACATCGATCCCAAGCTCAAGAGACGAGGTGCATACTAATGCTTTCAACGTTCCGTTTTTAAACTCGTTTTCTGCCTCGATGCGCGCATGTTTTGATAATGAACCATGATGAACACCGATTTTCTGATCATCATGCCAGAGGTGAAACCGTGATGCAAGAATCTCGGCTCCGTCTCTTGTGTTGATGAATAAGAGGGTGGAAGTGTGTTCATCGATGAGTTCTTTACACCGCCGTAGCAGCGCAAAGGATGTTGGTTCCATGGATAATCGTTCTGCTAATGGATAATCCTGTTTTTTAACAGATGGCATTTCGACTCTGATATCTATATGTTTTGTGACATCGATTAGGAGAATTTCAACGGGACGAAACAATTTTTTTTCTTTCCCACCGAGATATCGTGCCACTTCACCAGGAAGACCAACGGTGGCGGAAAGACCAATTCTCTGGAACTCATGACCTGCCTGTTTTGTAACTTCCAGCAATCGTTCTAAACCGACCGCAAGCTGGGCTCCTCGTTCATCATTGGCCAGCTCATGGACTTCATCAATGACAACCCAACGAACGCAGCTGAGATGCTTCCGCAGACGTCTCCCTGTGAAAAGAATCTGCAATGTCTCAGGAGTCGTTATCAGCATATCTGGTGGGGACCGCGCTTGTTTGGCTCGTTCGCTGTCCGGGGTGTCTCCATGACGGACCGCTACAGAGATGCCAAGATGTTTTCCCCAGTCGAACGTCCGACGGAGCATATCCCGGTTTAATGCTCGTAATGGTGTAATATAAAGAATCGAAATCCCTCGTACGGTTTTCTCGGGAAAGGAGGATTCTTTTGTAAGCAAATACTGATGAAAGATGGGAAGCAAGGCTGATTCTGTTTTTCCCAACCCAGTTGGGGCTATCAAAAGCACATGACGGCCGCTGAGAACAGAGGGTATTGCCTTTTGTTGTGGTTCTGTTGGATGTTCTATGTTGTTCGCAGAGAGTAATTCTTTAATGCAGGGATTTAGAAGGTCAAAAACTGATTTCATGGGCAAGGATGCATTCTCATCCTGTATTTAGTATTTTTTACTAGGAAAAATCTCCTCAGTTTGTTATAAAAAATAAATAAAAAAGAGCAAGATTCTTTATGTTATTTCTCTGTTTTTTTCATCGCAAGACAGATTTCAATCGAGGAGACATTTGATTTTCGGCCATCCTCATTGGTCACAACCTCAGTTCCAATCTCGATGCTTTTTACCTCGGCGTTGGTTAAAAACCGGTTGTGGGTTATTTCTGCTGCATCGACTGCCCTGCTGATTGCATTTCCTCTAGCTTTGAGCACCACTTCGGTAAAGTTCCCTGAGTTTAAAAGCGCCATGATGGCGATGACATAATTCATTGGTGGTTTATTTCCGACATAGATAATGTTACTGTCGGTGTCTATTTTCCTTTTCTCATCCGTAGACATACCAAATCTTGCTCCCCGGAAAAATGGTTTGCTTCTTGGTCCTCTGGAAAATGAAAAGTCATTCCTCTTTAATAAACGTTTTGTTTTTTTTAGAGGAAATCGGGATGGTGTTTGATTGTTTTATCCGTAATAATGCCCGCTTGGTTCTTTCTCCTCATCTTGCCCTTCATGGGGTTTTACGTCAAGAACATCAATAGCCAAAATCGCATGTAGCGGGACGATACGAAGCTTTTCCCCGCCGTCTTTGTGTTCTGAGGACAGTTCAATCATAAGACCTGCTTCTTCGATCCCTATCGTGGCATACCCGCGAAACACTCCCTCTGTTTCCAAAGAGCTATCCCGTCCACCTATGGATAGAATCTTATAGCGTGATCCTTCACTGAGTTTCCAGTCTTCTTTTTTATCCATTGCTTCACTTCCTTTTTGTTTCGATGAGTCGTTGAAGATGTTCGACAGTCTTGCCGTAATTCTCAACTGCTACTTTAATATGTGCTTCAACGAAATTCCAGGCTTTTTCAAAATTCCCGTATCGCAATCGATAGGCTTTTTTCTGTTGTTTTGAGACTTCATCAAACACGGAGACTTCCTCAAGGATATCAAACCCTTTCAGTTTGTTGAGGTGCCGATAGACCGTTGGTCGAGAAGTTTTCAATGTCGCCGCGATATCATCAACAAACCATGCCTTCGTTGGATGTTTAAGGAAAAAATCTGCAAATATCTGATACGGAATCAGAGGATCAGAGCCTTTCGAAAGATACCCGATTTGTTCGAAGAACATCTTCGCGGCAGTATCAAAATCTTCCTCACCGGTGAGCGGCGTGTTGCTGACAATTTGCATTTCGAAACCCATAGGTACACCCGTAACATCCCTGAATACGTTCTCCAATTAATAACGTTTCTTTAACACAGAAAAGGAAAAAAAATTATCTGGTAGTGTGATCGTCTTTACTTTAAAGAAGAGGAAGATACGTATCCACTTCCCATTTCGTCACTTGTAACCGATAGGCATCCCATTCTTTTCGTTTCACATGAATTAAATTCTCAAAGATATGGTCACCCAGTGTTTCTCGTACCAGGCTACTTTTGCTCATCACCGCTACCGCATGTCCAAGACTTTCCGGGAGCTGCTCAATACCGTATTTTTGACGTTCCTCTTCTGACAATGCATAGATATTCTTCTCAACAGGGGCTGGTGCCTCAAGTTTATCTTCGATTCCTCGTAAGCCTGCTGCAAGCATCACAGAGAATGCTAAATAAGGATTGCAAGCAACATCAGGGTTTCGAAGTTCACACCGCGTGCTTTTTCCCCGTTTCGAAGGGATACGGATCAACGCGCTGCGATTCCGGTTCGCCCAAGCAATATAAGTTGGTGCTTCATAGCCAGGAACCAATCGTTTGTAGGAATTCACGGTTTGATTTAACACACAGGAAAACTCTTTGATATATTTCAGCAGACCTGCAATAAATTGGTACGCCACAGGACTTAACTGGTTTTTATCCGTAGGGTCATAGAATGCATTCGAGCCGTCTAACGTAAAGAGCGATTGATGGGTATGCATACCAGAACCACATTGTCCATAGAGGGGTTTTGGCATGAAAGATGCATGGAGATTATGTTTTGTTGCAATGACCTTTGTAATATATTTGAGAGTAATCACTCGGTCAGCTGTGGTGATGGCATCTGCGTAATTAAAGTTAATTTCTTGCTGACCATCCGCACATTCATGGTGAGCGGTATACGGTTGGATTCCAACAGCCTCCAACGCTAAAGAAATATCAGCTCGGACGCCTTCAGCAAGATCACGATGTGATAAATCAAAGTACCCGGCGGTGTCATTTGGAATGACGGTTGAGTTTTCACCATTTTTTTTAAACAAAAAAAACTCACATTCAGGGCCGGTATTGTAGATGTAGCCAATTTTCGCTACTTTTTCTACCATTTTTTCTAAAATATATTTAACATCACCTTCGAATCGTTTCCCGTTTGGCTCATAGATATCACAATTGAGTTTTGCGGTTTTTCTTTCTTCAACGCATTCGGGGAGAATCACAAAACTTGAAGGATCTGGTTTTGCGATTTTATCTGATTCTTCAATCGTTGCGTACCCAGCGATTGATGATGCATCAAAAGGGACGCCTTCATCTAAGGCAGACTCAAGCCCATTGACCGGTATGACAATGTTCTTAGGCATTCCAAGAATGTCAATAAATTGTAAACGAACGAAAAGGACATTATTTTCCCGTACCATTGCTAAGACAGATTCCTTGTTTAATGATTTCATCGTGTATGTACTGATCATGTTCCTCACCTGTTTGATCTTATTTTTAAGGACAAAAATGATTCATTTCTGTCATTTAGTCTGTATAAAGATTCCGTATTAATAACTTATCGAAGGTCTTATTTTTTCCAATATAAATAAGAGGCTTTCCAGGTATTATCTGTATATACTGAAAAGTTTTTCGAAAGACAGCGTATAGGAATATTTAACTAGAGGCTCCGTATTAAATAACTCTATAATCTAGTTAAGAAAAATAATTCGAAGGGGGATTTATATGAATAGAAGAATAAAATATATAATAATAAGCCTCATCGTCAGTGCATTGTGCATTCCGACAGCATTGAACGCCACCGGAAATACTGTGTTTTTCAAACCAGATAGTAACGTCGTTAATGAACGATGTATCACTTTACCTGATTCATCAGTTCTCGTCAAATTATGGGATGAACAACTTGACAATGGTGAGATAGTACCGTTTTATTCAATCAGTTTAGATAGTGGAAAAACATATGTAAGAACCGTTCAACCATCCTACGAAATTGGTCTGCGGTATGCGTATTTCGATCCTTTGACGGGAGAACCATCCATTGAACCACTTTTAACCGCAAGTGAGGATACCCATCTGTATATTGTCCAGTTTTTTACACAACCACTTCAAGAATACCAAGCAGCGATTACTGCATGCGGTGGCATCGTGCGTCATTATATCGCTCAATACGCCTATCTTGTAGAGATGAGTAAATCAATACGAACAGAGGTTGAAACACTGCCGTATGTACGTTGGATTGGGCTTTATCACCCCGCGTACCGGCTTGAGGAATTTCTGCTTGAGAACCTCGAAAACGCTTATCAAAGCTATCCCCTCCAACAATACAACATCCAGGTGCTTTCAACAGAACAAAAAACCATTGTTACTGAACGAATCAAATCAATAGGTGGAAGAGTCAACAAGGGGGATGCAGGGAAATTCCTCATTGAGGCTACCTTATCACCCGATCAACTATTCCTGCTCATACGCTGGGATGAAGTGTTGTTTGTCGACCGTTGGAGTCCCTATGAAGCTGATATGGATATCGCACGGGAAATCGGGGGTGCAGACTATATCGAATCTATTGCAGGGTATAACGGAAGCGGTGTCCGAGGGGAGGTTTTCGATGCGGGATTTAATCTCGCTCATGTCGATTTTCAATCACGTCCATTAATCCTCCATGGGAACGTCGGCAGTGATTCCCATGGTGCCTCAACCTCAGGGATCGTCTTTGGAGATGGAACCGGTAACCCAAAGGGTCGTGGGATGTTACCTGAAGGACAAGGGATTGTCGGGGATTATAATTATATCGGACTAGAGGGAACGAATCGATATCTCCACACAGGAGAGTTGGTTCAAGATCCATACTATGGTGTGTTTGAGACTTCAAGTGTAGGAAGCGATCGGACAACCCAGTACACCACGATATCCGCAGATACCGATTCAGCGCTCATTGATTTTGATGTGCTTCATTGTCAATCACAAAGCAATGCTGGTGATCAGATGTCCAGACCACAGGCATGGGCGAAGAACATCGTCTCTGGCGGAGGTATCTACCACTATGATACATTGATAAAAACCGATGATGAATGGAGTTATGGGGCAAGCATTGGACCTGCCACTGATGGGAGAATTAAACCTGACCTCTGTTCTTTTTATGACATGATATTTACCACAACCTCAGGGAGTCCGACCGCATATACTGATGGCTTTGGCGGTACGAGCGGAGCAACACCCATCATCGCTGGTCATTTCGGGTTATTCTATCAGATGTGGTCTGATGGTATCTTTGGAAACGAGGTTGACCCGGAAGGAACGGTTTTTGAGAACCGGCCTCATATGACGACGGCAAAAGCGATGATGATCAACACAGCGGATCAATATCCTTTTAATGGCACTACAGAGGATAAAACCCGCATGCATCAAGGATGGGGGATGCCGTCTGAGAAGAACTTATATGATTTACGAGATAATTTCTATATCATAGATGAAACAGATGTCCTTGAACCCTTTGATGTATCAACCCACATGGTTGCGGTTGAGTCCGGTTCACCATACCTGAAGGTCACAATGACCTATGCAGATCCTGCGGGAAATCCCAGTGTTCAAACACAGCACCGAATTAATGATTTAAGCTTGAAGGTCATTTCTCCATCTGATGTGATATACTGGGGGAATAATGGTCTTAAGAATGGTGTATGGTCTCAGCCAGATGGAGCTGCTGATACGAAAGATACGGTCGAATGTGTCTTTGTACAGAACCCTGAAGTAGGAACATGGACCGTTCAGGTGTCTGCAGATGAGATAATCCAGGATTCTCATATCGAAACACCAGAATTAGACGCAGACTATGCCTTGGTGGTTAGCCCTGTGCTCTCCGCACCGTTCCCACCAGAGATCAACGGATCAACGCAAGGGGATGTTGGACGGCAGATGGATTTCACCTTCGTCACCACTGATCCAGGCAATTCAAACCTGTTTTACTGGGTCGAATGGGGAGATGGAAGTCATCAGGAATGGTTTGGTCCCTCTGCCTCAGGAGTTCCTGTTCTCCTCTCACATACTTGGTCGGAGGAAGGTAATTATTCAATCACTGCGAAAGCAAAAAATCTAATAGGTGCTGAAAGCGATTGGTCAGAAGCCTTTGATATCACGATCATCGCTCCCCAACTTGAGATAGGTTTGGTTTCTGGCGGTTTTTTCAAAATTAAAACAGTGGTCAAAAACACTGGTGTCATCGATATTACCAACGTACAATGGAATATCACCCTCTCAGGTAATGTATTTATCGGGAAACAGACAAGTGGGAGCCTGTTAAGTATCGCACCTGGTGGAGAACGAACGATTAGTTCTGATTTGATTCTTGGGTTCGGAAAAACCAGCATCACCGTTTCAGCATCACATTCCTACAGCTCGGTGACCATGACCCAGAATGCAACGATTCTGTTGTTCTACATTAGAATGTAAGAAGAAAGTTCTTTCCTCATAAAAACACAAGGTTCGTGTTTTTATTCTTTCATTTCGTAGTCTGAACAAAACATTTACATAGGGTTCTGAAAATCAATCCTGTAATGAAAAGTAAACTACTATGCCAATCATGTCATGCAGAATATTCCTCGTCTGAACCGAGATGGAACTGTACCTGCGGCGGGTTATTGACACTCGATTTTCATGCACGATTCCCAATAAGCAACATCAAAAAAAGAAAACCAAATCTCTGGCGATACCGCGAAGCACTTCCGATCAACCAAGATCGCCATATCATCTCGTTTGATGAAGGATTCACGCCCCTCATCCAAGAAGAGGTGTTTGGTAAAAAAGTTTTGTTAAAACAAGAGCATCTTTTCCCAAGCGGATCGTATAAGGACCGCGGTGCATCGGTGTTAGTCAGTAAGATAAAGGAACTAGGACTTAAAAAAGTCGTTGAAGACTCTTCAGGCAATGCAGGTGCTGCGATAGCTGCGTACTGCGCAAAAGCATCAATCGATTGTCATATCTACACCCCAGAAAAAACCTCCCCAGAAAAACTCATACAAATCAAGCAATACGGTGCACATCTGCATGTTGTACAGGGGAGTAGAAAGGATACCGCACTAGCTGCATGGAATCATGCTCAAACAACCTATTACGCAAGTCACTATTGGAACCCTTATTTTTTCCATGGAACAAAAACATGTATCTTTGAAATCGTTGAACAACTTGGATGGAAAACACCCGATGTTCTTATCATCCCAGTTGGAAACGGAACTCTCCTCTACGGCTCGTATATCGGTTTAAAGGAATTACAACAAGAAAATATTATCGATAAACTCCCAAGGATTATCGGCGTACAAGCAGAGAACTGCGCTCCATTAGCAAATGCATGGAAAAACAAGGATGAGCCAACATCCGGTAATTCTCCAAAGGAGACAATCGCAGAAGGTATCGCGATAAGCAATCCTGTACGAGCAAACGATATTCTGCATTCCGTAAAAGAAACAAACGGAGATATACTTACTGTAACGGAAAAAGAGATTCTCGATGCACTTTATTACATACGAAAAAAAGGATATTATATTGAACCGACGTCCGCTGTCGTTCTGGCAGCCCTTAAAAAACATCATCTACACAAAAATCAGGTGGTTGTTCTACCATTAACAGGCCATGGGTTAAAGCATAAGGAATGAAAAAGAAAAAGATGGTGCTTAAGCACCAAGTATTTTTGCGACTTCTTTGTCATCTACATCCGTGATGTACGGCAGACCACTGATGTCCGCTGATTCCTTGGTAAGGCAGGCGATATCATCTCGTGAGATGTAGTCCAAGGTGAATTTTCGACAACCAGCCATGATCTGTCGTAACCCTTGATGCAAGCGTTCCATATACGTATATAGACCAATAGCACCAGTGGGGAGTTTGTCAAAGTCTTTTCCATATTTTTTCTTCAATTCCGGGGCGGTCACAAAGATTTCCTCAGGAGTATTGCCGAAACGTTCAATGTACACAGGGACTATGGATTCGTTGATTTTCTTGCCTATGGTTTTCCCAACCATCGCTGCAGCAAGAGGCCCTCGGGCCATACCAATAAGCTTAAAGTAGGGAGCACCAAGAGCAAGACCTTTGAGAATTTGATCTTCGAAGGTAAATCCACCTGCAATCGCGATATCGGGGACATACTCCCCGTTCTTGGCGAGCTTATCGACATACTTGTACAGCATCGAATGAAGTTCAACTGGTGGGACGCCCCATTCATTCATCATTCGCCAAGGGCTCATTCCGGTACCACCACCGGCACCGTCCACTGTCAGTAAATCAATTTTTGCTTTCGATGCAAATTTCACTGCCTGTGCTAGTGCGACTGGCCGGTAAGCACCTGTCTTTAGGAAAACGCGTTTCGCACCACAGTCACGTAGTTCCTTGACACGTTTCATAAATCCAGCCTCGGAAACCATACCGACACGAGAATGTCGTTCAAATTCTCTGAAACTTCCTTTTTCAAATGCAGCGATGATATTTGGATCAGTTGGATCCGGGAGTACCACATAGCCTCGTTTCTTTAATTCCTGTGCCCTCTTGAGTTCTTTAATTTTTACTTCACCGCCAATGTTCTTTGCGCCCTGTCCCCATTTCAATTCAACAGCATCAACATCCAAATCTGAAATCGCATATTCATGGACGCCAAGGCTGGTATCTTCTACGTTAGCTTGAACAACAATGGCACCATACCCCTTCTGCTGCCATTTCTTATAGAGATTCACTCGCCATTCGAGGTCAGGTGAATGCTTCACTTTCCCTTTGACGAACTCCGCGTCAGGATCCATACCACAGACATTTTCACCAATCGTCAAGGGAATACCGGTGATTGCCGCACCAACCGCAAGACCTTCCCAGTTATTTTTCGCAATCGCCGTAGAACCAAGACCTGGAATGATCATCGGCATCTTCACCTTCAGAGGATTTTCCTTACAGATAGTCCGCTCTAGGTTCACATTTGAGAAAATCGCCCGATCGCTATTCGTCTCTATACCCCAGGCACCAACAACACCACCAAGGATCGTGAAATGAGATAAGTCAACGGGGTATACCTTCTCACAGGCCGAGGTGATAATCCCAAACGGCTGTGGGTAAATAACCTCATGACCACGATAGGCGGATTTGCCTATTTCACACATGCCGATACACCCATCGACACAGGTCGCACACATCCCACTGAGTGTGTTAATGGCTCCTTCAGTTCTGTTTTTACTTAGCGTTGCAGCAGATGCATTTATTTTTGTTAATGACATTCTCTTTTCCCTCCAATCATCTATTTCTTCTCCATTTTCTTTTTCTTTCGTCCTAATTCCTCATAACACCATCCGCAAGTTTCAAGGAAGCACATTTTGTTATCCTCTTCCTTTAAACATACTGGTTGAACATTTAAACATGCGTTACACAGATCAGTCTCTGCATTTGGTCCTTGACAACGCAGCTCACATGCAGGGCAAATATACATACAGCCACCGCAGGTTCGACATACCTCTGATTTCATATCAAAGGGGGTGGTTATTTTACGGTTCTTCCCGCGGTTCACAAACCCGATTGCTTTTGCCATCATCTGCTCCTCACACATCCGTACACAGAGACCACAAAGGATGCAATCGTTCGTTCGATCTACCTTGAATCGCACTTGTGTTACTTCCATAGCTGACGCAAGATCTTGGACGGTTTTTGAGGAGGGGCACATTGCTACGAGCAACTCGACAAGTATCTTCCGGGCAGTGACGACCCTTTTCGAGTTTGTTCGAACTAACAATCCTTGCTCCGCTGGATAGGTGCATGATGAGACAAGTTTTGCGTTTTCTCCTTTGCCGATTTCAACAACGCATAGGCGACAGGCACCATAGGATGATAATCCGTCCATATGACATAAGGTTGGTATTTCTATTCCGTAGAATCGTGCAGCATCAAGAATCGTTGATCCTTCTTCAACCTGAACAGGGATTCCATCAAGTGACATCTCAATCATCACGTCACCTCCAATGGTTTTTCTTTTTGCAGTTTTTCTTGTAACTCAAGCTCAAGGTCGCAGCGGAGGCATCGTTTTGCCTCTTTTTTTGCAAGCGCTTGAGTAAATGATAACTCCACTTCGTCGAAACACCCTCGTCGATCCTTAGGTAAGAGTGTCTTTGGTTTCTGCATCCGGTAACTGACTGGTTCTGCCTCCGGGTCAAAAAACGTATCAACTTTCTTATGCTCCCGCCAGGGATATTTTCTGGTTCTATCTTTTGTGAGATATTGATCAATGGTAACTGCGGTACGCTCCCCTGATGCAATCGCGTTGATGACGGTTGCAGGACCTGAAACGACATCACCTCCAGAGAATAATCCAGGAATACTCGTTCTGCCGTGTTTGTCTGTTTTAATCGTCCCGTCACGGTTCGTCTCTACATCAAGCCCGGTGAACAATCCAGACACATCGGAAAATTCTCCAATCGCAGGGACCACAATGTCCGCATCAATGAAAAAATTGCTGTCTTTGACAGGCACTGGTTTTTGTCTTCCTTCGGTGTCGAATTCCCCTGGTCGCATTTTAATGCATTCGATGCTTTTTACCTTACCTTTTTCACCGAAGATTTTTTCAGGAGCGGTGAGGAATTTGATTTGTACACCTTCATGTTCGGCGGCTTCGATTTCTTCGACGTACGCTGGCATTTCTCTGCGGGTTCGACGATAGATGATGGCAACGCTGCTTGCACCCATGCGTAGCATGGTTCGTGCAGCATCGACTGCTGAATTTCCACCTCCGATAACGACTACTTTCTTGCCGGCGGGTGACACAACGGGTTTGTCCAGATTGATGTCGGAGAGTAAATCAACTGCTTGAATAACATTTTCCAGGTTCTCCCCAGGGATACCCAAATTTCTGTCACCATACATTCCGACGGCTACAAAAAATGCCTGATACCCTTGGGACCATAACTGGGAGATAGTGATATCTTCTCCAACTTGGGTATTCAACTTGATATTCACACCAAGTTTCTTTATGTTATCGATTTCTCGTTGCAAAATGGCTTTCGGTAGTCGATACTCCGGGATTGCGACCGCCATCATTCCACCAGCAACAGGGAGTTTTTCAAACACGGTTGGTTTGTATCCTAATCGAGCTAGGAAATAAGCGCAGCTCAGACCAGCAGGTCCTGCACCGACAATTGCTACTTTGAAAGGCATGGTGAACGTAGGGAGCTTGATTTTTGGATAATCTATCCCATTTTCTTCGTAATCCCCGATGAACCGTTTGAGTGATCGGATTGCGACCGGTTCATCTATCTGATTTCGTCGACATTTGAACATACATTGATGATCACAAATACGTCCACAGACGGAGGGGAATGGATTTGTATCAAGCGCTAGTTCAAGAGCCTCTGTAAAACGCCCCTCGCCGATTAATGAAATATATCCTGGTGCGTTCATACCAGCAGGGCATGCATTCTGACACGGTGAGATATAAAGATCTCTGCATACTCCCGCTGGACACTTCCGGTCCATGATATGGGTTTCGTATTCAGCAGAGAAAAACTTTATTGTTGACAGCACCGGGTTTGCAGCGGTCTGACCGAGACCACACATCGATGTATCTTTTACGGCAGTAGCAAGCTCCTGTAAGAGCTCAATGTCTCCTTCTTTCCCTTGTCCCTTTGTAATATCGGTGACGATTTCGGCCATCCGTTTCGTTCCTTCACGACAGGAGAGACATTTCCCGCAGGATTCATCCTGAAGGAATTCAAGGAAATACCGGGCAACATCGACCATGCAGGTGTCCTCGTCCATCACCACCATACCACCAGATCCCATGATGGAGCCTACTTCCTTGAGCTTCTCGTAATCTATAGGGGTTTCGAGTAGTTCTTTAGGGATACAGCCACCTGATGGTCCACCGGTTTGGACCGCCTTAAAGGATTTACCCTCAGGAATACCACCGCCAATACTATAAATCATTTCTTTAAGTGTGATTCCCATCGGAACTTCAACAAGACCGGTATTGTTAATCTTCCCAACAAGTGAAAATATTTTGGTTCCCTTGCTTTTTTCAGTTCCAATACTCGAATACCATTTTGATCCTTTGTTGATGATATAGGGGACATTTGCCCAGGTCTCAACGTTGTTGATGTTCGTCGGCTTCCCCCAGAGTCCTTTTTGGGTCGGGAACGGTGGTCGTTGTCGTGGTTCTCCTTTTTTTCCTTCAACAGAGGCAATAAGAGCGGTTTCTTCGCCACAGACAAAAGCGCCCGCGCCTCGAACAATCGAAAGATCAAAATCAAAACCCGAGTCAAGGATATTTTTACCTAAGAACCCCCATTTTCGTGCAAGGGTGATTGCGTTTTTCATAGTTTGAACAGCGATAGGATATTCGTCTCGAACATAGATGATTCCCTCGTTTGCATGGATAGCAAACGCACCGATCAACATTCCTTCCAAGATACTAAAGGGGTTACCTTCAATAAGACTCCGGTCCATATACGCACCGGGATCACCTTCGTCTGCATTGCATATGATATATTTTGTTGAACCTTTTGCGTTTCGACATGATTCCCATTTCACCCCAGTGGGGAACCCCGCGCCGCCTCGTCCGCGTAACCCTGATTTTTTTATTTCATCAATGATTCTTTCCGGGGACATAGTAGTCAGTGCTTTGACTGCAGCGGTATATCCACCAATAGCAATAAAATCCTCAATTTTATAGGGGTCAAGCAAGCCGTTGTCAGCAAAGACGATGCGTTCCTGTCCTTTGTAGAATTGTACGTCTTTTTCCAAGGTGATTTTTTTCCCGGTTAATGGATCGTTGTAGAGTAAACGGTCAACAATTTTACCTTTGAGAAGTGTCTGTTCAACTATTTCTTTTACATCTTTAGCTTTTACTTGTTTGTAGAAAATTCCTTTTGGATGAAGGACGACAATAGGTCCTTTTTCACAAAAACCATGACAGCCCGTTACTTTTAGGTCAACTTTATCCTTGAGTTTTTGTTTTTTCAGTTCTCGTTTAAATGCGGAGATAACGGTGCTACATCCTGAAGCATGGCAGCCGGTTCCACCACAGAGTGTGACGATAGTTTTTCCGTTCCGTGTGTTTTTCGTAATGGTTTCTCTGACATCCTTGAGATCCGAAGCGGTTTGTATTTTTTTCATTTTTTATCACATATCCGGATAATTTTAAGGTTGTTGAACCATGCGTTATTTCTTTTTCTTTGAGTATTTTTTTAAAGTCGAAGCGACTTTTTTTGTGTTCATCTGCCCATGATATTTTCCGTCGATGACCACAAGCGGCCCAAGTGCACAAGCACCAAGACATCGAACCGTTTCTAATGTGAAATTTTGATCCGGTGTTGTCTCATCAACACCTATGTGTAATTCATTTTGCAATTCTTGTAAAACTTTAGGACCACCTCGGACATGACAGGCGGTTCCACAACATGCTGTCACAACATGTTTTCCCCGTGGTTTCAGACTAAATGACTTATAAAATGTGGCAAGGCTATACACATCGATGAGGGGAATGTCTAGTTTTTCAGACACATATTTAAGGGTCTCACACGGCAGCCATCGATGTTCTGATTGTATATCTTGAAGAATCGGTATTAACGCAGATTTTTTATTATCATGTTTTTTAAGAATTCTGTCGATATCTGCTGTCCTCATGAAATTTGTCCCCCGTTAGTTGATTTTTGAATCTTTAATCTCTATTAATACCTTGCGATAAAACCGGGGAATTGAGAGGTTTATTCCTAACAGAAAATCATTGAGGTGATATCATTTTTTCCCTTTTTTAATACATAGATTTTAATAATGGAGGCTGATACGGACCACGAACATTTGGAGGCTATCCTTATGGATGAAAATTTGAAAACATTCATGGAAAAAGTCATGGAAAAAAATCCTGGTGAAAAAGAATTTCATCAAGCGGTTCAAGAATTCGCAGAAAGCGTCATGCCCTTTATAGAAAAAAATCCGAAATACAAAAAAGCAAAAATTCTGGAACGACTCGTAGAACCAGAACGAGCAATCATGTTCCGTGTCCCCTGGGTCGATGATAAAGGGGAAATCCAGGTGAATCGCGGGTATCGAGTCGAATTTAACAGCGCAATCGGACCATACAAAGGAGGTCTGCGATTCCACCCGAGTGTCAACCTCAGTATTTTGAAGTTCCTTGGTTTTGAACAGATTTTTAAAAACAGCCTGACTTCGTTACCGATGGGTGGCGGAAAAGGCGGTTCTGATTTCAACGCCCGAGGAAAATCAGACATGGAAATCATGCGGTTTTGTCAATCCTTTATGATGGAATTATTCCGTCATGTCGGCCCGAATACGGATGTTCCCGCTGGTGATATCGGTGTCGGTGGCAGAGAAATCGGATATTTATTTGGGATGTACAAGAAATTAAGAAACGAGTTTACTGGTGTTTTAACTGGAAAAGGCATGAACTGGGGCGGCAGCCTGATCAGACCTGAGGCCACGGGATATGGTGGTGTCTACTTTGCCTCCGAGATGCTCAAATTGAAAAATGATAGTTTCAAAGGCAAGACCGTGACACTCTCTGGTTTTGGGAATGTCGCCTGGGGTTGTGCATTGAAGATAAATGAGCTTGGCGGTAAAGTTGTCACGCTCTCCGGTCCAGATGGATATATCTATGATAAGGATGGAATCAAAGGAGAAAAAATCGAATATATGCTAGAGATGCGCGCCTCAAACAATGATCGAGTCGAGGATTTTGCAAAGAAATTCAATGTTCCATTCCATGCAAATAAGAGACCTTGGGACGTGAAATGTGATATCGCAATGCCGTGTGCAACCCAAAACGAGCTAGATCTTGACGATGCAAAAATGCTTGCAAAGAACGGCTGTATGTTAGTCGCTGAAGTCTCCAACATGGGATGTACCTATGAAGCCGCGAAATTCGCCACAGAGAAAATGATGTACGCTCCTGGCAAAGCAGTCAATGCTGGTGGTGTCGCAGTCTCTGGTCTTGAGATGGCACAGAACAGTATGCGGCTGAACTGGACCGCAGAAGAAGTCGACAAACACCTCCATCAGATCATGAAGAACATCCACGAGGCCTGCGTGAAATACGGAAGAGTCTCCAAGGATAAAATCGACTATATCAAAGGAGCAAATATCGCTGGATTTGTCAAAGTCGCTGATGCGATGCTCGATCAGGGAATCGTGTAATCACACGATTTTTTTTCTTTTTTTTCCTAACTATCATCTTCCGATTCCATTGAATCCAAATAGTTGAGTGGACCGATGAATATGAAAAAAACTTCGGTGAAAATACGAAAGGGATCTGAGGAAGACCTTAACGAGTTTTTTGAGTTATATTGGATTTCATCACTGGAGCATACCCATTATAGCGGGAATCTTGACACCCTGAAACCAAAAAGTCAATGTAAAAAATATATCATCAAGCGGCAGAAAAACCTTCTACAAGACCCCGATCAATTTTTTTTTGTTGCACAGGATAATAATAAAATCATTGGCATGGCGACAGGCCATGTTGGGGAACGTGACGAAGCGGTTGTATATGCTATCGAACGTATGGGGTTTGTCGATGAGCTCTGTATCCATCCGAAGTATCGAAACAGCGGGGTTGGTCGTAAACTCATCGATATTCTCATTGAGGAGTTATTTAAACATGGAGTGGATTTCATTGGGGTTGGCGTCGCATTTAAAAATCCCGCGTTCCATTTTTATAAAACATTAGGGTTTTCACCTGAGGGCATGTGGCTTATTCAGGAAAAAAAATCTCAGAAGATGAAAAAATAAGATATTGTTCAAAGAATTTCTTTAAGTAATCCTGTCTTCTGCGGCTATCAAGGGGACAGTTATTTTAAATTTGGATCGGAGGGATAATACAGGTGCTCAATGAACTCCGCTTTTTCATGGGCTTCTTTGTAGGTTATCCCCTGGGTGACCATTAAATCAAGTTCTGCATACTCATGAGCAAGAATGCTTTTACGCCGTTCGAGATCTGCATAGACGTTTTCTCTGATCCATATCTCGTTTTCTGGGATTTTATATCGTAAATGGACCGGGAGTTCGTTTTGAGGAACTAACCCATGTAGCGCGATATAATCGCCCATCTCTTCATTGCTTTTTACAATCACTTTGAAAAATAACCAGGGTTCATGGGTCCATACTGATTTGATGATTTGCTGACAGGCTGCTTTTTGTGTCGCCCCAAGACGGTCTGCGGAAGAACCAGTATGAGATGATTCCTCATCTGTTTTCTCCATTGTTTTTCCTTTTTCTTGTGTTTCGCTCTCATCAGTCATAGATAAATCCTCAACATCGAGTCTATCGACATTGAATGTAATTTGTAATATCCCATCATCTCATAATAGGTATTCCATTTGGATTATTTAAAAATATATCATGAGGTGATAGACACATGTTTTTATTGCTAATAAAATGTTTATGCGATATGAAGGCCATTCTGATAACTATAAAAAAATTCTAATAGTGTCAGCTGTTTGATTGTTGGGATTATATCCTAATGAAGTGACGATATGAAAGTGGAAGAGGCAGGATTTCATAGCTCACGAATCCAAGATGATTTCGAAGGAACCTACGACCAAGGTACACAAATTTACCATGCCCTCATGCCCTATAGAGTAAAAGACATTCTAATTGTTTCTAGTTTGTATGATGCGTTTACCATCGAAGAAGAAGGATTGATCGCAGAGCTTGTTATTGGACAGTATCAGCATCTCCTGCTGAGCCAACCACCGCGGGTAACCAGAGTTTTTTCAGGGGAGAAAGCAATTCACAAAATCAAGGAACACCGATACGATTTGATAATCACTATGGCGAAAAACAT
>Ga0105099_10000161_pt1 | contig 43270 bp, 28 predicted proteins | sample PPLLak3cmMay2015_2_FD_79138 | JGI IMG/M metagenome (GOLD analysis project Ga0105099, IMG submission 79138) | Freshwater sediment microbial communities from Prairie Pothole Lake near Jamestown, North Dakota, USA - PPLs Lake P8 Core (1) Depth... | ecosystem: Environmental > Aquatic > Freshwater >... | reverse complement strand
TACCGCCGCAACTGCGGAAGAGGATTTCGTTTTCGGTTTGGCTATTTACCGCAGTGACGGGGTGCTCTGCTTCGGCTCCAACACCAACCTGGAACGGTTCACCTCCCGGCGCATCCGAGGTCAGGGCCGGGTGCGGGTTGACCTGCCGAGGTTGGACCTGAACACCGGCTCCTATTTTCTCGACCTGGCCGTCCACAAGCGCGACGGCTATCCCTTCGATTACCACCACTTCCAGTACACTTTCCAGGTGGTCGCCACCCGGCACTCGGTGGGGATCATGGAGATCGATCACCGCTGGACCTTTTCCGATAATATCGAGATCGACCGGTCATGAAGATTTTTTCCGATGCCGCCGCTCTCAACGAAGCGATCGTCGGCCTCACTGGCCGAAAGATCGTGTTCACCAACGGCGTTTTCGACCTGCTCCACCCCGGCCACATCGAGTTGCTCGAATTCGCCCGCGACCAGGGCGATTTCCTGATCGTGGGGGTGAACGACGACGCCTCGGTGCGGCGGCTCAAGGGGGAGAAGCGGCCGATCTTTCCCTTGCCGGAGCGGCTGGAGGTACTGGCAGCGATCCGCTTCGTCGACGCCGTCATTCCCTTTGCCGAGGACACGCCGCTGGAGTTGATCCGCAGCCTGCGCCGCCTCGACGTTTTGGTCAAGGGCGGCGATTACGCTCCGGACGAGGTGGTCGGCCGCGCCGAGGTCGAGGCCTGGGGCGGCAAACTGGTCATCTTCCCATTCCGGACCGCGTCCTCGACCTCGTCCATTATCGAGCGGATCAGTCAGCCTTAACGGCGATCTCCAGGTGGAATTACGGTTTCCCTTTTGTATCTCTTCCTAAATTCCCATTGCCCCCAACCCTCTTTTGACTTCTTTCTCCCGATTCGCTAGAATCATCCCCTTACAGGAGACAGACAGGAAGGAACATGGCCAGCGGAATCGAGAGTAGAAACCGACCGGATCGGCGGACGGGCGGCGCCGGCCGTCCCGGCCTGATCGTTCTGCTTTCAGCGCTTATGACGGCCGGCGGAGCAGCGGCGGCAAAAGGGGGGGACATGTGGCTCGGAGCGTTCCAACCCTTCCCCGGGGCTCACCGGATATGCGAGCAATTCATCCTGGGGTCCAGCGACGGGAAAAAGGTCGAGATCCACTTCGAACTGTACGGCTCCCGGCGGGAGCCGGAGGAAACGGCGAGGTTCTACGAGAAAGCCTATGGGATGACAATCCCGGAGGGAAGCCGGACCATCACCGTCAAACTCGAGAACGGCCGCAACCTTCTGTCCGTTCATCCCGTCGCCGCTTCCTATCCGCAGTGCGGGAAACAGCCGGACCCGGAAGACCGGACCGTGATCGTCGTCTCCGTGATGATGGACCTGGAAGGAAAATGAACTCATGAGTCGAGCCCAAATCAACCATCAGGACCGCTGCCGGTGATCTTCCCCTCCCCGATCTTCCTGTTTCTCTTCTTCCCGCTCCTGATATCGCTCTACTTCCTGTTGTCGGCCCGCAGCCGCATCCCCTTCCTCCTGCTCTGCTCATTTTTCTTTTATTACTGGGCCGAAGGCCGCAATGTCCTGCTGCTGCTGGCGCTGATCCTCGTCACCCACGGGTTTGTTTCCCTCATCCGCAGGAGTTTGCAAACCTGGATGCGGAGGCTATTTCTCCTGATGGGGATCGCCGTCAGCCTTGCACTTCTCGTCTATTTCAAGTACCTGCCGTTTCTGACCGGCGCCAAAGGCCGTCACCCCCCGCTCCCCCTGGGGATCTCGTTCATCACCTTTCTGGCCGTCTCCTGCCTGATCGATTCGTACCGCTCTCCCCGGGAAAAATCCAGCTTCTCCCGAACCGCTCTCTATATCTCTTTTTTCCCGGCCATCTCCTCCGGCCCCATCACTCCGTGGCGGGAGCTGCAGCCGCAATTCACCGGCATCGGTCCCCGGGCGGAGCTTCTCGATACCGGCGTGCGGCGGTTCATCGTCGGCCTGGCCAAGAAGGTCCTCGTCGCCGATGTCCTGGGCAAAACCGTGCAGGCCATTTTTTCCATCCCCGGGCCGCGGCTCGATTTCTTTTCCGCCTGGGTGGGGATCGTTTTCTACACCCTGCAACTATACTTTGACTTTTCCGGGTATACCGACATGGCTGTGGGCATCGGCCGGATCCTGGGCGTGCGGTTGCCGGAGAATTTCCGCTATCCCTACGCAGCCCGCTCCATCACCGATTTCTGGACCCGCTGGCACATGTCGCTGACGCGCTGGCTGCGTGATTACCTCTTCCTGCCGTTGTCGTTTAAAATGCTGCGGATGCTCCCGCAGGAAAAGTACCTTGGAATCCGGGCCGAATCGTGGGCCTACGGCATCGGTATGTCGGTGACTATGGTCCTGTGCGGGTTCTGGCACGGCGCCGCCTGGACCTTCCTCATCTGGGGAGCGATCCAGGCCCTCTTCATTCTCTGCGAGCGGTTCTGGTGGGGAAAAATACTGCGCCGCTCCAACCGCCTGCTTCAGCACGGCTACGCGCTCCTGGCGGTGATGGCGGGACTGGTGTTCTTCCGCAGCCCCACCGTGGCGGCGGCGGCCGGCTACCTGAAAGCCTTGTTCGGGTTTTCCTCAGCCGCCACCCGGTTGGCGAACCTGGTCATCGATCTCGACCTCGAAACGACTCTGGCGGTCCTGGCGGCCATTCTGGGCAGCTTGCCGGTCGTCCCCCGGCTGATCTCCGTACTGCAAAAATGGAAGCGCCAGTTGCCGGGAAAATGGGGCGAATGGTGTGCCCGCGGCTGGAACCTGGTGCAGTTCTTCGGGTTCACAGCACTGCTGGTTTTAGGGCTGCTCTACATGGCCAATTCCACCTTTCAACCCTTCATCTATTTCCGCTTCTGAACCATGAAGATACATCGTTGGATTTCAAACTGGATTGATGGATCGGGATACATCGAAGGTTGCAGACTCGGCAGACATTTACCGTTGACGCTGGTCTTTTTTCTGTTCTTGCTGCTGCCGCTGGTCGATCAGTTTGCTCACTTGTCCCGGTACTGGCCGGTGAACGAGAACCGGAAACTGGCACCCAAACCGAATTTTCGGCCGGCCGCCTTCTGGGGGTACCCGCGTGGTTATGAACGGTACCATGCCGACCACTTCGGCATGCGCTCCCTGTTCATTCACGGATTTTCAGCGTTCCGCCTGAATTTTCTCAAGGCCTCCTCGACCCGGACCGTTCTGATCGGGAAAAAAGGGTGGCTCTACCTGGCACAGGAGGAGGAAGGACGAAACTGCATGGACTATTTCCGGGGAGTGGACCCCTTCACCAGCAAGGAGATGGCCCATTGGACGCGGATCTATCGCCAGCGGTGGGAATGGTTGCGAGAACGGGGGATCGGCTACCTGATCGCCTTCGCTCCCGATAAAACCACCATCTATCCCGAGTTTCTGCCGACAAGGATCCGCCGCTTCCGGGGGGAATCGCGTCTCGACCAGATCATCGCCTACATGCAGGATCAAGCCGATCTGCCGGTGCTCGATCTCCGGCCGGCGCTGCTCGCGGCCAAGCAGAAGCGCTTGGTTTTTTTCCGGACCGATAGTCACTGGAACCATTGGGGCGCTTATTCCGCCTATGCGGCCATCATGAACCGACTGGCCGACGATTTTCCCGGTTTGGCTCCCACACCGCTTTCCCGTATCACCTTCAAGACTCAATCCCATTCCGGGGATCTGGCCGGGATGCTGATATCGGCGGCAACGCTTTGGGAGACGTACACATACGTTCTCTCCGATTTTCCTGCGCTGCCTGAAATCCAACTCCCGTCTGCCGCTCCCGGGACCGAATGGTCGGCCACCGAGCAGGATGCACCGCAGAAACCCCGCTTGGTGATGCTGATCGATTCCTACGGAGACTTCCTGAAACGGTGGTTCGCACCGCATTTTCAAAGGGTCATGTTCGTACTGGACCGCCGCCGGGTGTTTCCCGTATCCCTGCTTCTGGGAGAAAAACCGGATCTGGTGATCGAGGAGATTTCGGAGCGGTTCCTGCTGGGGTTTTCTCCGGAGAATCCCGGGGAGATCGGGCGGCGCTGACTTAATCAGAACCGCCCCTCTCCCCCAGATCTCACCTTCCAACTCATCCCCCGCCCCCCTTCAGCCGGTGTTGCAATTTAGCCTGTTTTTATATATAATGCGCCTTCGGTTTTCCTTGGTTTCCCCCAACGGCCAAAACAAGAGATTTTGGATATACATTTAACTTTTTGGAGGCAAGATGAACCTATTTGGTCTCGCCAGACACGGACTCAACCCGTTCGAACAATGGTCGATCCTGGCGGTGGTGATCACCGCCTTCATCAGCTTGATCTACGCCTGGCTGCTGCGCGGCAATGTCATGAAAAAGGACAAGGGCACCGCGAAGATGCAGGAGGTGTGGGATGCCATCCGCATCGGCGCCGACAGTTATCTGAACCGGCAGTTGCGCACCATCCTCCCCTCGATCGCGGGCCTGATGGTCATGCTGTTCTTATCGGTCTACGTGGTTCCGCCCACCCTGGAAGCTACCGAAGTCTTTCCGGTCCATACCCGCCTGATCATTGCCATCGGCCGGACCCTGGCTTTCATCCTCGGCGCCTCCTTTTCGCTGATGGTCGGCCAGCTGGGCATGCGCATGGCCATCCAGGCCAATGTACGCGCCGCCTCAGCGGCCCGGCGCGGGTTTAATGAATCGTTGACCATCGCCTACTACGCCGGTACCATCACCGGTATGCTCACTGACGGTCTCGGTCTCTTCGGCGGTACAGTGATCTTTATCATCTTCGGTAAGGCAGCTCCGGATGCCCTGCTCGGCTTCGGCTTCGGCGGCACCCTGATCGCCATGTTCATGCGGATCGGCGGCGGCATTTACACCAAGGCGGCCGACGTCGGCGCCGACCTGGTGGGCAAGGTCGAGAAGGACATCCCCGAGGACGACCCCCGCAACGCCGCGGTCGTGGCCGACCTGGTCGGCGACAATGTCGGCGATTGCGCCGGCATGGCGGCCGACATCTTCGAAAGCTATGAGGTGACCATTGTCTCCTCGCTGATCCTCGGTCTCGCCCTGATGAATTTCGACCCCACCCACAGCATGAAATGGATCGTCTACCCGCTGATCATCCGCGCCATCGGCGTCATCTCCTCCATCCTCGGCACCTTCACCGTGCCCATCTGGGAACGCTTCCCGATCAAATTCCTGCGCGCCCACGACGCCGAGGGGGCGATGTTCCGCTCCTATGAGGTTTCCAGCCTCAACACTGTCGCATGGTCGTTCCTGTTGGCCATCTGGTATGCCCATGACTGGCGCCTGGCTATGCTCACCTCGATTGGTGTCGGCCTGGCCGTGGTCTTCAACCCGCTGACCTCCTACTTCACCTCGACCCGGAAGCCACCGGTCAAAGAGATCGTCAAATCGACCCGGACCGGCCCGGCGACCACGATCCTCTCCGGCCTTTCGGTGGGGATGGAATCGAGCGTCTGGGCGCTGGTGGTGATCTGCATCTCCTTCGTCTTCGCTCTACTCCTCTACGGCCGCATGGGCAATGCCCTGTACGTCCTCTACGGCGTGGCCATGATCGGCATCGGCATGCTCAGCCACACCGGCAACAATGTGGCCATGGACTCCTACGGTCCCATCTCCGACAACGCCAACGGGATCGGTGAAATGTCCTGGCATGGCATGGAGGATGAGGAAACGAAAAAGGCGCGTCAGATCATGGCCGACCTGGATGCGGTGGGCAACACCACCAAAGCCATCACCAAGGGGATCGCCATTGCCTCGGCCGTCATAGCCGCCGTCTCCCTCTTCGCCTCGTTCATCACCGATGTCGGCAATGTCCAGCGGCAGATAGGAACGGCCGTCCTCGATTCGATCCGTATCTCCGACACCAAGGTGTTCGTCGGCTTCCTGCTCGGCGGCGCCCTTCCCTGGCTCTTCAGTTCGCTCTCCATCCGCGCCGTTTCGAGGGCGGCGGGCCAGATCGTCGAAGAGGTGCGCAAGCAGTTCAAGATCCCCGGGATCATGGAAGGGACGAAAAAGCCCGATTATGCCCGGGTGGTCGGCATCTCAACCCGGTCGGCGCAGAAGGAACTGGTGCCTTTGGCCCTGATCGCGGTGGTCATGCCCATTCTCGTGGGCCTGGTTCTCCAGGTCGAGGCGGTCGGCGGTTTTCTCGCCGGTGTCATCCTCAGCGGTCAATTGCTGGCGGTCTTCATGGCCAATGCCGGCGGCGCCTGGGACAATGCCAAGAAGTCGATCGAAGACGAACCCCGAGATCTCAAGGCCAACACCGGCAAGGGCTCGGAACGGCATAAGGCGAGTGTGGTCGGCGACACAGTCGGTGATCCGTTGAAGGACACCGCTGGTCCGGCGCTGAACCCGATGATCAAGGTGGTCAACCTGGTAAGCTTGCTGCTGGCCCCGATCATCGTCAAGTACAGCGGCCAAAACGCAGTTTCCTGGATCGTCGCCGGCATCCTGGGCATCGGCCTGATCTGGGCGATCCTGCGGAGCAAGAAAGAGATCCCGGAACTGGATTGATTCTCAAGACGAAATAGCAAAAAAGCGCTGCCGGTCCAAGGCCGGCAGCGCTTTTTTTTATACTCGGGGTGCCCGATCACCCAGCTTATCCCCCTGCCCCTTCTTTAAAAGTGAGGACGAGTTGATAGCGGGAAGAAAAAGGATGGACTGACTTTGCTAGATCAGCTTTTTCAGTATTTCATCGATGGCGTAAAACGTTTTCTGAGGGATTTGATTTTGCGGATAGTATTTTTCGATCAAGTGAAAAACATCTTCCGCTTTCTTGACCTTCAAATACTTCAACAAAATTCTAATGTCATCTATGTCGGAGCTTTCCGCGCCGATCCTCATGGACATGCATTTCATGGCCAGTAGATATTTGGGTTCCGGAGTATATACGGACAAGCTTTTATAGCGAATGAAAAGATTCTGCTGGAATGAATCGCTTGTAACAAAACCCTTGACCGAGTCGTTCAGCCATCCTTCGGGCAGACGGTGCTTTTCTGCGATCTCTTTGCTGATGGTGAAAATTTCTTTTTTAGGCCGGAAAATGGCGTCCACATCCTTGGTTGATGAGCGGCTATTGAACGCCAGGACCATGGCCGCGCCGCCGAACAACAGGATTTCCCCTTTTAAGTTCTTTCTCTCCATTATGTCCGAGAGTTCTTTCAGGTATTGCAGAATTTGTTTTTTGGAAAGTGTAGTCATACGCGGTTCAATACATTATTGGAGACAAAGATGTTTCTTCGTCTGAAGGAGACGGGGCTTTCCACCAGCAGGAAAGACTTGAGCGATTCCAGGTCGCCGACAAAAAAAGGTTCTTTCAAGAATAGATTCTTGTCCTCCACCCAATCGGGGATGCGGAGTTTGCTTCTGACACAGAGCTCTTCCACCAGTGCAGCGACATAAGCTTTGTCCCGGCTTTTTTTCAGGTTTGGAAAGGGGAAGGTTTCGATCATTTTAACTTTTTCCGCTTTGGTGGCACGATTGAAGGTATCGATATAATCGGCAAGCAAATAGCGGAATTGATCCATGGTTTGATTATATATTTTACATCCCGCATGATCAAGCGCAATGCCACCATTCTCACTCTCATTTTGAAAGAAAGGGGGCTTGGGGTTAGTTTGGGGAAAGAGTGGCTTTCAGATAATCGGATCGAGCGATGACGGTTCCGGCGGGATGTCGGGGATTTTCTGGCGGAGGCAGGAAAAGGCCAGCAGGTAGACCCAGGAACCGACGAGGGCGAGAACGCCGGCGTAGCGGATGGTCAGCGGTGCACCGATCCACTTGGCGGCGGTCCCCATGATCAAATAACCGACCGGGACCGTGCCGAAGAAGGCGAAGAGGTAGAAGGAGAGGACCCTGGCTCGCATCGAGTCGGAAACATAGGTCTGCAGGAAGGTGTTGGTAGTGGTCATCTGGGTGATCATTCCCAGGCCGGCACCGGCCATGATCAGGACGGCGATCGAATGGTTTCGGGAAAAGGAAAGCAGCAAAAGGCTGACACCGAAACAGGTGGAGGACCAGCCCGAGAGCTTCCAGTAGTCGGCCGTATGGCGGCGGCCAGCCAGGGCCAGGGCGCTGATCAAAGCGCCGGTTCCCAATCCGCCCATCAGGAACCCGAGCGTATGTGCTCCGCCTCCCAGCGTTTCCTTGACCAGGACCGGGAGGAGCACGGTGAAGGACATCGAGGTGAAGGAGACCCAGGCGAAGTGGAGGATGAGCAGCCGCAGCGGTTTTATACGGAATGTATATGCGAATCCCTCCCGGAATTCGCTGAAAATTCCGCTGCTCAAGGCTTTTTTGGAAGGTTGCGGCGGCAGGCGCATGGCCAGCAGGGCGAAGATGATGGCCAGGAAGGAGACACTGTTGAGCAAGAAGCAGATTCCCTCTCCGACCCAGGCGATGACCAGACCGGCGATCGAGGGTCCGATCAGGCGGGCGCTGTTGAACATGGCCGAGCTCATGGCGATGGCATTGGGGAGGTCCTTGCGGCGGTCGACGAGTTGGACCAGAAAGGCGTGGCGGGTGGGGGAGTCGGCGGCCATCAGAACTCCGAGGATGATGCCCAGAATGAAAATGTGGCTGATGCGGATCCAATGGCCGAGCACCAGGATGCCGAGAGTCAGGGCCAGCAGCATCTCCAGCAACTGGATGACGATCATGGCCCGGTAGCGGTTCCAGCGGTCGGCCAGGACGCCGGTGATCGGGATCAGGAGCATCGTCGGCACCTGCGAGGCGAAGGCGACCAATCCCAGGAGAAACGGGGATTTGGTCAGCCGGTAGACCAGCCAACTGAGGGCGATCTGTTGCATCCAGGTGCCGATCAGGGAGACCCCCTGCCCCAGGAAATAGAGGCGGTAATTGCGCGAGGAAAAGGCCCGCCCCATTTGCCGGAACCGAAAGGAGAGCGAGAGGAGGGATATCGGGCGCATTCACCATTATGTCATTTTTTCCCCATGGCAGCAAGGGCGGGGGATGCTGTGAAATATAGCAAAATCGGGTATAATGGCGGAATGCGAAACGGACCGACGTCGAGCGGACCGGCCACCGCCCTGGGATTGGTGGCGATCGTTCTCTGGAGCGGTTCGGTGGCCCTGGGGCGCAGCCTGGCCGAGCAGCTCGGAGCCTGGCGGGCGGGGGCGTTGACCTACCTGCTGGCGGGACTGATCCTGCTGGTAGGGAGGCTTTTTTTACCCCGGCGCAGTCAACCGCCGCAAAAGCGACGACTCCGGTACCTCTTCGGTTGCGGATTGCTCTTTGTCCTCTACATGGTTTCCCTGTACCTGGCCCTCGAACGGGCGGCCGGGCGCTCGGAAGCGATCGTCGTCGGGTTGCTCAATTACCTGTGGCCGGCGTTGACCTTGCTCTTTTCCCTGTTCATCCTCGGGTATCGTTCGCGTTGGGGCCTCGGCCCGGGAACGTTGCTGGCTCTGGCCGGCGTTTACCTGGCCATGACCCAGGGGGGGGACCGCTCTCTGTCAGCCTGGATCGGCCAGTTTCCCCGACACCCCCTGGTCTACGGCCTGGGACTGCTGGCGGCCGTGGCCTGGGCATTGTACTCCACCCTGTCGCGCCGCTGGGGCAGCGCCGACGCCGGCAGCGCCGTTCCCTATTTTGCCCTGGCCAGCGGATTGGTTTTTCTCTTAATCGATCTTTTGAGGCCGACTCACCGGCCCTGGCAGTCGCAGGTGCTGGCGGAGATCGCCGTATTGGCCCTGGCCACGGCGCTCGGGTATCTCTTCTGGGACAAGGCCATACGCGTCGGCAATCTGGTCCTGGTCGCCTCCGCCTCCTATCTGGCTCCGTTCCTCTCCACGGTGGTCAGCAGTTTCTACCTCCATGTGGTTCCGGGTCCCCGCCTGTGGCTGGGCTGCCTGCTGATCATCGCCGGCTCGCTCCTCAGTGCCAGCTCGGTACACGCCCCCGATCCGGCCCGGTAACCCATCTGGAATTTTCCAAGGTAAGTATGTCATAATAACCGGATGAATGTGATTATTCGAATATCTTTTTTACTGCTTTTTTTCGGAGCGGCCGGCATTCCCGTCCCGGCCGCACCCATTCAATCGCTCAAACCGGGAATCTATCAGCAAGAGATGAACCGGGAGGACGGCTCGATTGTACGGTATGGCCTGTTCATCCCGACTCGGATCGAAAATGCCGAAAAGATCCCCCTGATCATTGCCCTCCATTACGGTGGGCAGGTGACCCCCTACTATGGCCTTTCTTATATGAAGCTACTGGTGGAGCCTTCGTTCCGGAGGTTTGGTGCCATTATCGTCGCCCCCGATTGCCCGTTTCAGACCTGGCGGACGGAACGGTCGGAGACCGCGGTGATCGATCTGATTGAATACCTGAAAGGCTCCTACCCAATCGATGACCGGTGCATCGCCCTGACCGGCTTCAGCCTGGGCGGCATGGGGACCTGGCATCTGATCGCCCGACATTCCGACATCTTTTCGGCAGCCATCGTCATGTCGGGGCGGTCTGATCCCAAAGATCTGGAGATGATCACTACGACCCCGATCTACATCATCCACAGCGATGCCGACGAGGTCCTGCCACTGGCCAATGCCAGGGAGTCATTCACTGCCTTGAAGCAGAAAGGAGTTCCGGTTTACCTGAAGATCGTCCGCGGCATCGGCCACTACCGGACGGCCGATTTCATCCCCGCCCTGGAGAGCGCCAGAACCTGGCTGAAAAAAACCTGGAAAATCAAATAGTTTCAGTACATATCCAGTCATGATTGGAATTGAAAATCCCGTCTAATGAACGACTGATTATGATACAATGGTTTTTTAATTCATGCAGGAGGATTTGTATGAGACGTATCTTTCTGGTTGTTTTTTCCATCCTTTTTGTTTTCCTCTCTTCCGTTTCGCTCTTTTCCCAGGCGCAGCCGACCCCGGTCGCCCGGTTCGATTTCGACCAGGGGCCCGCTTCCCTGCAAAACTGGCGCAGCGCGCCCGGTTCCGGAGCCACCGTAGCCCTCGATGGCGCCGTGTTCCACTCGGGGACCGGCAGCGTCCGGGTTAGCCACGGAGATTGGACGGAATCGTCAGTCGTCTCGCTCCCGGTCACCCTCAAGGTCGGCCGGGGCTACCGGTTGTCCGGCTGGATCCGCGCCGAGAAGGCGGTCACCGACCCGATCTGCCGCTACCCGACGCCCGTGGCCGCCTGCCTTTCCATGGCCTCGTTCCCCTTCACCAACCACTCCTCGGCGGCGGGCGGTACCAATGACTGGCGCCCGGTCGAAGCCCAGTTCATCGCTACCAAGGCCAGCGATGAGATCCGGCTCCACCTCGGCTACAACGGTCCGGCCCGGGGGACCGTCTGGTTCGATGACATCCGCCTCGAGGAGATCACCGATATCGCCTCCTTTGTCCCCGCCCAGACAGTGGTCCGTTGCGGCCCCGCCTTCCGCTTCACCGACCGGGGCTGGACATTCCTCCATATCGAAGGGAAACCCTACAGCCGGGGCTACCAGCACGGGTATCTCATGGCCGAGGAGATCGCCGCTTACACGGACAAACTGGCGGTGCAGACCAACCAGCAGGATCCGGCAAACGGCTGGGAACAGTCAAGGCTGCAAGCCGATTCCCTGATGCTGCGGCAATTCGAGGAGGAGTATCTCCTGGAGATGAAAGGAATCGCGGACGGCGTGAAGGCCAGGAAGGTGAAGGCGAAATGCAAACGGGCCGATTTCGACCTGCTCGATGCCATCACCCTGAACTCGGCCATCGATCTCGGCCAGCTCTCCGGAGCCTTGCGGAAAACCGTCCAGCCCCTCTCGGGAAAGACCTTTCCCCCCGCCGACGAGATCGATTTCATCGAGCGGCTGCACAAGTGTTCGGCCATGCTTGCCAACCGTTCCGCCACCGTTGATCAGGGGATCGTCTTCTTCCAGATGTTCATGTGGGGGGGGTACACAGGGGTCCACTGGAATGTGATCTGCGACGTTGTTCCCGAACAGGGACGCCGTCTGGTCTACGAAACTTTTCCGGGGGGTATCCACTCGGGGGCCGATTTTTATTTGAACGACGCCGGCATCATGATCGGCGAGACGACTACGCAGCAGACCCCCTTCGACAGCACCGGTCTGGCTCAGTCCAACCGCATTCGCAAGGCGGCCCAGTACGCCACCTCCATCGACGAGGTGGTACGCATCCTCACCACCCGCAACAATGGCCTTTACACCAATGATTGGCTGATTGGCGACGCCCGCACCAATGAGATCGCCATCCTCCTTCTGGGTACCAAGAAATACAAGCTCTGGCGCGGCCTGGACCGCGATTTTCCCGGCGGCACCACCGATTTCCTGTGGAGCGTCAATACCAACAAGGATCCCGATGTCCGCAAGGAATATGTCCCCGACCCCGACAACGCTCCCTTCGACCTCACCTACAGCCCCTCCAACCGTGATATCGCCATGGTCAGGTTTTTTCAGAGCCAAAAGGGAAAGATCGATTATCTGTCGGCTGTCAATCTGATGGCCTCCTCGCCGATCAACCGCCCCCATGCCTGTGACGGCAAGGTGACCTCCAGCGAAATGGCCAGGGAAATGGTGTTCATGGGGAATTTCGGAAAAACGACCCTGCGCGAGAAGATTCCCGGCGAAACACCCCGCATGGCCGCCCTGCCCGATGCCATCCCCCATCTGACCCTGGGGTACTCCACCTTTGCGCCCAAGTGGGTCACCGCAGGCATCCAGGTGCAACAGATCGTTCCGGACACAAAAAAACCGGAATCCAAGCCCGACCTCGGTCTGGTCAAGGATTCGTTTACGTTCAAACCGGTCGACCTCTGGGTCAACACCGTCTACGCGGCCAGCGACAAGGAAAATTGGTTCGTCAGCGCCACCGCCGCCTATCACTCCCTCCTGCGCCGACTCCCCGCTTCTCCCGGTGATGCCGCCGAATACCTGCGCGACAGCCTGACCGATCTCAATTGCCGGGTGCAATATACGATCGCCAGCGAAGGGAATCTCGTCCCGCTCCAAGCGCACCAGATTTATGACCGGACCGGCCATTACCAGATTCCCCGCATCCGCGGACTCTTCCTCTTGCACCAGTTGCGACTCTATCTCGGCAATGACCGGTTCTCGGCGTTGATGAAAGATCTGCACTCCCGCTTCAAGGAGCGTCCGCTGACCCAGGCCCAGTTCGTCGCCGCCCTGAATCAAACGGCCGGCAATCGGAACCTGGAGCCGGTCGTCCGCCAGTGGCTGGAAACCGACCGGTTTCCCGAGATCGATCTGCAGGCGTCCCTGGTGGCGCCTGTCGGCTCCGAAACCGAATGGACGGTGCGGCTCAAGATCGGCCAAGAGGCCGGAAAAACTTTTGTTTTCCGTACCCTGGTCGAGATCGAAACCGCCAAGGGGAAATCCTGGCGTCCGATCGAAGTCTCCGGACCGGAGCAGACTTTGGAATGGCGGACAGCGGAGAAGCCGCTGACCCTCCTGTTCAATGCCGCCAACGATATCCCCGTTCTCCGGGAGAATTATTTCACCTTCGGAAATTTTGCCGACACTTTCGCCTCGACCTGGATCCTCCACGGGACGAGCCGGACCTCCGATGCCCAGCACACGATGGGGCTGCGCCTGCAGCGGATTTTGGCTGATTCGTTCAGCGAGATTCTGCCGCCCCTGAAAAAGGAGAGCGAAACAGATGCGGCCGATTTGTCCGACCATGACCTCATTCTCCTCGGCGGTGCAGCCGACAACCGTCTGGTCGCCGAACTCGCCCCGAAGTTGGGGATCGCCATGGGCAACAACTGGTTTTCTTGGAAGGGAACGACCTATGGCCATGAGGACGACGGCCTGGTTCTGGTCATGGCCAATCCCTGGAACCGCGAGCGGATGCTCACGCTGATTATCGCCAACAGCGCTCTGCAACTATTCCGCATGACCGAGAATTACCTGCGGGTGCCCTCCTGGGCGGTGTTCCGCGCCGGTCGCGTGGTGGCCAGCGGGTATCATTCGCCGGAACGGTTCCAGATCACACTTCGTTAGGAGGCAGGGAAAAAAAGAAGGTCGCCCCTTCCTCCAGATTGCCTTCACACCAGACCCGGCCCTGATGGCGGGCGATGACGCGCTGGACGATGGCCAGTCCGACGCCGGTCCCCTCAAAATCCTGGGGATTGTGCAGGCGGTAAAAAACCTGGAACAGTTTATCGGCGTATTTTTGATCGAATCCGACGCCGTTGTCGCGGATGAAATAGACCGGTTGGCCGTTTTCCGGGTGGCTGCCGATGACGATCCGGGGATCGGATCGGCGGGAAAACTTCAGGGCATTGTCGATCAGGTTGATCCAGACCTGGCGGAGCAGATTCGGGTCTCCCCAGGCGATGGGAAGATCGCCGGTTTCGATTCGGACCGTTCGTTCCCGGATCGCCTGTATCCGTTCGTCAAGTATGATTTTGACGATCTGCCCCATGTCGACCTCCTGCTTGTGGACGTCGAGGCGTCCGAGCCGGGAAAAATTGAGCAGATCGTCTATCAGGTTGCTCATTTGCCGGGTGTTCTGCTGGATGATCTGCAGCAGTTGCAACGCTTTTTCGTCGAGAGTGTCGGCATGATCTTCGCGGATCATCTGGGTATATCCGTTGATGACGCGCAACGGAGCGCGCAGGTCATGGGAAATCGAGTAGGAAAAAGACTCCAATTCCCGGTTGATTTGCTCCAACTCCACGGTCCGTTCCCGAACCCGAGATTCGAGTTCGATGTTCCATTTGCGGATGTCTTCGTCGGCACGCTTGCGCTGAATGGCCGCTGCCACCTGGCCCGAGAGAATTTCCATGAACTCCTTTTCCTTTTCTTGAAACATCCGTGCGGTGTCGTAGCTCTGCACCGCCATCATCCCCAGGATCTTCCCCTCCAGGATGAGCGGGACACCGAGCCAGGAGACGCAGGGAGTTCCGATCCATTCGATTTTTCCCTGGGCCGCCAATTCTTCGATCTGCACCTGGTTGAGACATTTCCCTTTTCCGGTTCGGATGATGTATTCGCTGAGCCCATTCCCTTCCGGGCGGAGCTGGGGCGGGGAATCGTTTTCATCGATAAAAAACGGGAAACTGATCTCCCGTTTTTCACGATCATGGAGGGCGATATAGAAGTTTCGTACCCCGAGCAGGTCGACCACGATCCGGTGAATTTCGGCGAACAGGGATGGGAGGTCGGTGGCGGTTACGGTCGCCCGGGTGATGCTGGCCAGGGATTCCCGCAACTGTTCTGTTTTTTTTCGTTCACTGATATCGCGGGCATACCCGCAGATATTGATCACGTCGCCCTGGGCGTCTCGAATGGGCATTTTCAGCACATGGAAGAAACAGGCTTGGCCGTTGTGATCCCACATCTCCTCGGTTTCAACGATATTGCCGTTCAAGGCCAATCTGTCCTGTTCCAGGGACCGAACAACCGGATCGGGTGCGAAGATCTCCGCCTCGGTACGGCCGATGATCTTGTCGGCCGCTTTGCCCAGGAACCGTTCCATAGCCGGGTTGACTAGTTGGAAACGAAGGTTCCGATCCTTGATGAAGATCAGGTCCTGAGCCGATTCGATGACGGCACGAAACAGCTTTTCAGTGGCCGTTAATTTGCTTTCGGTGGCCTGTTTCTCGCTCAGAATGTCCAACTGGTGAAAAGCCAGGCTGACATCATCGGCGACCTCCAGGAAGAGGGCCTGCTCCTCGCTTTCCTCGGCCAACTCGATGGGGAGGGAAATGCCGAAATAGCCATACAACCGCTCCCGGAAACGGATACGGGTGACGAAGACACCCTGGGAATGGCCATTTTTCCGGATGGAACAGGCCGGGCACTTTTCCGTTGGGTTGATATAGATTTGGAGGTTCGCTTCCTGCATCAACCGGCGGATGCAGACGGGCAATCGGTTTTCGTTGAACTGTTCGATCAATGCCGATACCCCCGGTTCGATCCCGGTGGAATCGCCGGCTACGGCGCACCCCGCCTCGTCGAGGAGAATAAACCAGATCCCGATATAGGCCTGGGCAACGGGGAGAGACTTGCAAATCTGGGAAATCATCTCGTAGCGGTTTTTTTCCCGATCGAGGATGAGGTTGATCTCCCGCAAGGCCATCAGAACCAGATTGAGATGAGAGAGTTTCTTCTCCATCCGATTTTTATAGAGGGCAATCTCGATATTGGAGTAAAGTTCCCGTTCCTCGAACGGCTTGAGTACATATCCGAACGGCTGGGAGATCTTCGCCCGTTTCAACGTCTCTTCGTCCGAATAAGCGGTCAGATAGACGACGGGAATGTGCAGTTTCTGGTAGATATGAGAAGCAGCCTCTATCCCGTCTCCTTTTCCCTTCAGGACGATGTCCATCAACACCAAGTCGGGCTGCTCCTCCGCTGTCTTGATAATCGCTGCCGCCGCCGTGGAAACGATTGAGGTGATCCGATAACCATATTTTTCCAGTGTGTGTTTGATGTCCTCGGCGGTGATCCGTTCATCTTCGACGATCAGGATTCTCGGTCGATTCATGAGGCCTCCAGGGGAAAATCCAGACGGAAGAGCGTGCCGTTTTCTCTTTCGAACTCCATTCGGCCGCCCAACTGATCGGTGGCCAGAATCCGGACCAGATGCAGCCCCAGCGATTCGGTCGACTCGATGTCGATGCTGGCGGGGAGGCCGATGCCGTTGTCACCGATCAGAAAATTGATCCGATCGGAATTTTCGGGAGCCGTAATGTGGATCGAAATTTGTTTCTTCCCCTTTTCCCAGGCAGGTTCTGGGAATGCGTGCTTGAGCGAATTGGAAATGAGTTCGTTGATGATCAGGCCGCAGGGGATCGCGGCATCGACACCGATATGGATGTCGTCGACCTGCAGATCGAGGTGAATGCCGGTAACCTGGTCCTTATAGGTGCGGATCATCTCCGTCACCAGACTCTTGACGTAGTCGCGGAAATCGATGTTGGTCAGGTCCGAGGACCGGTAGAGTTTTTCGTGGACGAGGGAAATGGAACGGATGCGGTCACGGCTGTCCTGAAACAGTTTTTGGATGCTGGGGTCCCGGATCAGGCCGGCTTGAAGCTTCAGCAGGCTGGAAATGACCTGCAAGTTGTTTTTCACCCGGTGGTGGATCTCCCGCAGCAAGACCTCCTTTTCCTTCAGTGAGGCCCTGATTTTTTCCTCGGCCCGGTTTCGCTCGGTGATATCCTGGCCGGAACTGAGGGAAGCGATGATCCGGCCGTCCGCATCCCGGACGACCGTGTTGTTCCAGGCGACCAGCCGTTCCTCGCCGCGGCTGTTGAGGATTGCGTTTTCATGGTAGGTATAAGGATCGATCTCATTGCCGATGATCCGGCTGAATACTTTGCGGATTTCTTCCCGTGGGCCGGGGGGGATGAAGTGATCGAACCAGTTTTTGCCGATGATCTCCGTTTCCGGATACCCGAGCAGCTCGCATCCCTGCTTGTTGATGAGAATGACGGTGCCGTCGCGGTTGATGGCCACGATGCTGACATTGGCGATATCGAGGTAGGTCTGGGCACGATCCCGTTCCCGGCGGATTTTTTCCTCCATCTGGACCCGATCGCTGATGTCGACGATGATCCCGATTTGACCGATTCTTTTCCCGTTGGCGTCGCTGAACGGAGCTTTGGTGAACAGCACCTTTCGGCTTTCCCCGCGGCGGTCTGTAACCGAGCCTTCGCAGACCTCCCGCTCCGATACAGGGTCCGCTCGGCTATCGGCGAGTGACCTGGAGTCGATCAGGTCGGGGACACCGAATCCTCCCATGGTGCGGCCGATCAGTTCCTCGCGGGTGACGCCGAAGAATCTTTCGAATTCTTTGTTGCACCCGAGGTAAACTTCATCCAGGTTTTTATAGTATACGGGGTTGGGAATCGTATCCAGCAGGGTTTCGATGAACCGATACTGCTCCCGCAGTTGGGCTTCCGCTTTTTTCCGTTCCGATATGTCGCGGATGATCCCCTCATGGAGAATGATGGCACCGCTCTCATCACGGACATGAAGACAGTGATCCTCGACCCAGATGGGGCTGCCGTCCTTGCGACGTAGCCGCACCTCCATGATTTTCGACTCACTGCCGCTCTGCTCCATGAGCAGCCGGCGGCGCTCCTCGGGATCGAAATACAACCGGGATGGGATATCCAACTGTAAGAGTTCTTCCCGGTTGTCGTATCCCAGCAGGGTCACCATAGCCGGGTTTACCTCGATGAATCGGCCCTCGGGAGTGGCGCGGTAAACCCCGTCGATGACCCGTTCCACCAGGGTACGGTAGCGCTCTTCGCTTTCCCGGAGGGCATTTTCGGCCTGTTTCTGCTCGGTGATGTCACGGATGACCGATTGAACGGCCGGTTTCCCCTGCCATTGGATGCACTTGCTGCGAACCTCCGCCAGAAAATAGGATTCCGGTCCACGCTTGGCTCTGTAAATCTGGCTTTCCTGGACGATCTCGCCGGTGATCAGCCTCTCGATCCGTTCTTTCCCCCAGGGCCAGTCGTCGGGATGGACGAGCTCGAGAATCGGTTTCCCCGTGATATCCTCCATGCTCATCCGATGCAGGGAGCAGAATGCATCATTGCACATCGCCACCTTCCCGTCGACGATGATCATATTACCGACGACATTCTGGTGGAAGAGCATCCGGTAGGCTTCCTCAGACCGGTTGAGGTTGGCTTCGATCTCTTTCTGGCGGCTCATGTCCTCCATCATCCCCAGGAAATTCAAGGGTTGATCGGGGTTATGCTGCAGGAAGAATCCCCGGCTGCGGATCCAGATATAAGTGCCGTTCCGGTGGCGCATACGGAATTCAGCACTGCGGAACGGATCCTTGAGCGATGAGTCGGCCAGGTGGTGCACTGCTCGGCGCCGGTCTTCCGGATGGAGCCAATCGATCCACTGACGGATGGAGCCATCGACTTCTCCCAGCGGATAGCCGAGGATCTTCTCGACGCTTTTCCCCCAAATGATCCGCTCATTGGTTGGGTCGAATTCGAAGGCGATCTGGCCCGAGGCTTCGACTGCCAGCTCGTACCGGCGCATAGAATCCTGGAGAGCTTCTTCCGCTTTTCGAAACGAAGTGAGGTCGTGGAGGATTGTGAGCACCTGCTCGATCCGGTCTCCGATCATGATCGGGACCTTGACTGTTTCGGTATAATATTTGGCGCCGGAGAGGGTGATCTTGTCTTCGGTGACCAGTGCTTTTCCGGTTTTTAATACCTGTTTGTATTCATCGCGATTTTTTTTGCTGAAAAAAGGGAAGATATTGAAAATGTTCTTGCCAACGGCCGTGGTATCGAGGTGAAGGCTTTCGCACCATTTGGCGAACGATCGGTTGTAGAGGGTGATGGAGAGCGTTTCATCGACGACATAGATGGGGTCGCTCAAGGCATCGATCGTCGCCCGGTTCAATCGTTCCGAAAGGCGCAAAGCCTCCTCGGTCCGTTTCCGGTCGGTGATGTCCTGGGTGATGCACAGGGCGTTCGTAACGATATCGTCGTGAAAAATAGGCGTCAAACTGTTTTCCAGCCACCGTCGTCCACCCCGGGGAGGGGTCAGGTGGCATTCGAAACGGGCATTGATACCGGCTTCGAATACGCGGTCCAGGCTATCGGAGATTTTTTTTGCCCCTTCGGCATTGACGAAATCGAAGAGTGAATTTTCCTGCTCCTCCTCGAACAAATCGGGCAGAATGGAGCGGTTGCGATAGAGAATCGTCCCTTCCCGGTCGACCAAGCTGATTCGTTCGGGGGCGTTCTGGACCAGCAGCTGCCATTTCAATTCCGATTCGCTCTGGAATACTTCCTGGCGGTGGCGCCGGGTGACGTCGCGGGCGATGGCCATGAGTCCGGTCAGTGACCCCTTTTGCCGGACCGGGAGCACCTCTATTTCAAGAATCACCGGTTCTTTTCCGGGACCGGGGAAGCGGATCTCCCGGGGCTCCGACGCGATTCCTTCGCGTGCTCTGGCGAGTATCGCATCGGCTTCGGCTCTCTGCACGTGGTCGACCAGCGATTGAAAAAGGGGAGGCCGCTTTCGTTTCGGCAACCGCAGCAGTTTTTGCAGGGACGGCGAAAAATAGAGCAGGTGGCCGCGGAGGTCGAGTTGAAAAATAAACAGGGTTCCGCTTTCGGCCAGAGTGTGGAAGGTCTGCTCGCATGAAGCCCGTCTCTCTTCCAAATCGGTCCGGTCGCTGATATCGTTGACAGTCAGCTTCAGGGCTGGTTCGCTGTCGAAGTCGATCGTTTTTGCCCGGACTTCCAGCCAAGCCGACGGCAACCCGCCGCCTTGCCGGTAAAGGGTCAGGACCGAAGCGGGTCCGGGATTTACCAGTGGCAGATCCAGAAATAACTTCACTTTTTGCTGATCTCCGATCGGCAAATTTTTCAGGAGCCAATCGATTCCGATCCGGTCGGGAGCGACCGCATCGCCCCGGAAGAGGCGCTGTGCCTGCCGATTACTGAACCGAAGCCGGTCCTTCTGCCAGATGAGCAATCCCTGGTCCGAATCGTCGATAAACAGGCGCAACAACTGATCGATCTCTCCTGTCCGTTGTTTTTTTTCTGTTTTGGCCTGATTTTGGACTAATCGGAGGCTGATGCGGATCAGATGCTCGGGAGAAACCGGTTTCTCGAGGATTTCGAAAAGTCCGGAATCATCCTTCATAAAGGCTGGGCGGGGGGTTTGGGCGGGTGCCAAAAGCAGAACCGGGATGGAACGCTCGGAGCGAATTGTGCGGATGGTTTTTTCGAGTGCAGCGCCTGGAAGAAGGGTTGTATCGATGATGGCCAGATCGGCGGAGAATCGGGAGAGGGCAGGAATAATCTCCTCACTTTTGGTGACGGTTTCGTTGATATCGAAGGGGGAGGATTTCAGCACCGATTTCAGGAGTTTGGAAAGAGAGTGGTCAGCGGTGCCGATCAGTATTTGATAGTTTTTCATCGACTTTTCTCTCCGTCCGGTTCATTGTACTCGATCACAGAAAAAGAATGCAATTCTTTTGGTGAAAAATCAACGAAATATTCAATAATAGTGGATATTTGGATTGTTTTTTTTTGGCTAGTGAGTAAAAAAAAGTGGGCCGCCCGATCGAGTGCCTATGGAGTTTTTTCGGGAGGAATACTATAATATCGAAAAATCTTCCAGGAGGTTGAGAATGAGCGCTTATACCTTCGAGGAACTGAAAAAAAAGACCGTGGCCCAACTGCGGGAAATTGCCCATGGATTGGAGAGCGAGACGGTCAAGGGGTACAGTCAGCTGAACAAGGAGCACCTGTTGGCCGCGGTCTGTCAAGCCTTGCATGTCGACATGCACGCCCATCGCCAGGTGGTCGGACTCAACAAATCGCAGATCAAAGCCAAGATCCGGATGTACAAGGAAAAACGGAACGAAGCCCTGGCGACCCAAGACCACGGGCAATTGAAGTTTTTCCGCCAGCGGATCCATGAATTGAAGCGGCAGATCCACAGGGCGACCACCCTGGAATAGATTCGGACTGTTCGGAGAAAACACCGCTTTCAGCTGGTGATCAATTTAGTTTGACGACGGCGATGAAATAATTGGCCGGAATCCCCGCAAATTCGGGAATGACCACGGCCACGCCGACCCGTCTGTCTGCTTCCCTCGTTTTGACCAGCGTGTCCAGGGTAGGGCTTGGCTCCTCCAGCGCTTGGAAAAAGAAGACTCCTATATTTGCCTGATATTCCTTTTTTAGATCCCGGTGAAACCGAAACAGGTTTGTAGTGCGGGGTGAAAGGCCCGCCAGATCAAGGGCGCCAGACTGCAATTGCTTGGCGACATCCTGCGCCAATTCTTCGGCTTCCTGACCGAGCCGGGTATGGTTTTGAAGGGGGCGCATTCTGGCCGACCGGCGGATCTGGTTGATCCGGGTGCACAGAGCTTTGCAGGTGGCTTCGACGCCGATTTGTCGTGCGGTCATTTTTTCATAGAACAGGGTCGCCAGCGCGTATGTTCCACCGGGATAACGCCGGTTCCGACCGAAGGCGAGACCCAAGCCGCAGGCATCGGCATCCCGTTCTTTCGCCTCCCGTCGCAGGTCGCCAATGATCGCTTCCGGGGATTGAAAGTAGTACTGAATGATCTGGCATCTACCCAGATCGGGGAATTTGGGATCGAGCGGACGATCGGTCAAGCGTGCCCGGGCTGTGGCTTGGAGAAGTTTATGGGCATTGACGATCGGGGTCAATCCGGGCCCCCCGGCGGTGGGAGCCTGCAGTCGTTCGTGTATCGTTTTTTCGGTCTCGCCGAGGTCGGCGGGAGCGAACAACTGGGCGAATTCCTGGGTGATGTACCAGCGGCTTCCCCGGTGCAGGATGGCGATCCCGCAGTGGGTATGACTTTCGGTCAGGATGGTGCGGCGATGGGGCGGGCTGTCCATCAGCCCCTTGTGGATCAGCCGGGTGACGAAGGTTTCGCTTTCGGCCACGTTTTCTCCGAAACTCGAAAAAAAGAGGTTTTCATCCGCCAATCGCTCTGCCAATACCGGATAATCGGGGAACTCGTGGGCGATCAGGCTGGCAGCGGCCATTTTTTCATTGTGCCGGGCGGCGATGGCCGTCAATCCCGGATTCATCTGCAACCGAGACAGGGTATAGCTGATCCGGTCGCGGTTAAGCCAGTCGAGCAAACGGGCCGCCATCTGCTCTTCGGTCAACCCCAAGTCTTCCAATTCTGCGACTGGATGCTTCTGCTGGGGATGAATGGGCGCGGAAACGGCGTAGGACATGAGAATCCCGAGGGCAATGGACAGGAATACCAGCATGTGCCCGTCTTTTCCTTTTTGTTGTCGGGCCCATCCACAGATGACTATGTTTCTTTTTCTCATCCTTTCCCATTGCTGTCAGGCATTTTCGTTACCAACTAAACCGGTTGAAAGTGTTTCCGAAAAGAGACAATTTGCGGGGTAGGGTGGTCCCGGGCCGCAGACTCGGCCGCGGCCCGGGGAATATGGGGGAAGTCAGATAATGCGGAACTGCAATCCGGTGGAGACTCCGATCCAGAACCGGTGGGTCTTGATCCCGTCGGTCCAGCCGTACCAGGGGGTCTGATAGAACGGCTCGGGAATAGTCAGGGCGGAGTTTCCGAGTTTATGAAAAAAGTTCAGGGAACTTCCGACGAAGAGGTCGATCCGCGGCAGCAGATGGACAGCCGCCGAGGCCTTCAGGGAACCGAGGAGACCGGTCTCCCGGAACATCCGGTTTTCGGCGTAGATCGTTTTTCCCATGATTTCCAGGTTGGTCTCGATCCATTTGCCGTTGGTCAGGATCACTCCCAGGCTCATCCCAGTCAAACCTTGACGGAAGGAGAGGTTGGAGCCGATGAAATAGCTGGAAAAAAACCGCTTGTTGCCGTGACGGAGGCCGATACTGGAAAAACCGAGTTCGTCGATCTCGAACCGGGTCTGGAGAAAACCGTTGCCGACTATGTTCAGGACCCCGAAGGAGCCGCCTTCATTTTTCTTGGCGATGTTGACGACTCCCAACTGTGTCCCTTTGACCGTCCCGGCGATGTTCACAACACCCAGTTGCAGGCCCGATACCTCCCGGGCCAGGTTGATATTGGCAAGTTGGAGGCCGTGGATCGACCGGCTGATGTTCATTCCGGCGGAAACCTGGGCTCCGGAGACATCCCGGGCGATGTTGAACCCGGCGCTGATCTGGGCGCCGTCGAGCTTCTCCTTGATCACGTTCGCACCGCTGCTGATTTGAAAACCCTTGATCGAGGGGGCGAAGTTGAAACCGCTGCTGATCTGGGCGCCGACCGCATGATCGAATGAGAAATTGGCTCCAACTGCCACCTGCACCCCGCGCAACCGTCCGGCTTTGGTGAAGACGGTGGCGATCTGCAAACCCTTGACGTCTCTCTGGAACAGGGAGGCGCCGGAACTGATGCTCAGGCCATCCAGTTCCCCAGCGGCAGTGGAAACCAGGGAGAGGGCGAATTTCAACCGGCTGTCATCGCGACCGTTTTGGGGAAAATCGATCAGGCTCAGGCGGAAGGGGATGGCCCGCACCGGCTGATCGGCGCGGATTACCGGTTCGGTATCCGCTGCCGGCAATTCGGGGCCGCGCGGCCGGGTCGGTTCCCGTTTCTGCGGGATCAGCATCTCCGGCGTGATCGTCTGCGGCGACTCGTCGGTCAATTGGATGGAGGTCGCATACAAGGCATCCTCACGGATATTGGCGATACGGTATCGGCCTGCCGAAAGGCCGATCTCGATGGGGCGGCCGCCCGGCTTGTTCAGCTCGACCACCAGATTCTCATCCTGATCGTAGATGAATATCCTCCCCTGGATGGATTTGGCGAAAGCAAGGATCACTGAACACTTGCGGATATCGGTCATGATGACATCTCCGGTTCCCGACATTTCGATATTGTAATTGGGATGCTGCGGGCCGCGCTGGGTATTCTGGGTCTGCTGGAGTGTTTCCTGAAAGGCATACTGGTACGCCTCGCTAAGGGTCACCTTACCGTCCTGGGAGAGATCGGCGGCCCCCCGCAACCCCGAAACCAGATGGTGAGTGAAAAAGGAGGCTTTGATCTGGTCGGATTCCTGGGCCGCTTCATCGGCGGAACTGGAGGTGATGAAGGCGTAGCCCTTCATGTTGTAGGCGCTGTCGAAGAGGAACGGTGCCCGTTTCTTTCCGCCTTTGATCCGGGTGATGGCGCCGGAAGCGCAGGAATCGAGGATGGTGATGCGGACATCGGCGTTCATCCGGTCGATGTGGCTGCGCAATTCCCGGTAGGAAAGCTTGTCTTCCTTGAAAAGAAGGTGGCTTTGGTCGGAATGGCCGGAATAATAGAGGATTACCTCCACTTTCTCGTGTTTGGGGCGGGCCAGGTCGATCTTTCTCTGGAAGTCGATCAATTGCCGAATGATCGCCTCCCGACCCGGATTGCGCAGGAAATACCGGTCTTCGGGGAGTACCCCCCCCATTTCGGTGATGACCTCGCTGAAGGTCTGGGCGTCGGAAACGGCATACTGCAGCGGAATCCGATCGGGGCCGCCCAGGTTGGCGCCGATGGCCAGTACCATCCGCTTGATCGGTTGCTCCGAGCGGGCCTGGCAGTCGAGTCGAAATCCGGTGATAAAACAGATCAGGATCATGATGAACGAGTATGTGCGAACCACGTTTATTCTCCTTTTAAAATCAACAAAGACTGTTGCCGGCCGGGAAAGGGAATCGCCAGGGTCCGGGCTTTATTTGGATCTGCGGCCAGGTCTCCGGCCTTTTTCAGGGTGGCGGCAATATCGATTTCATGACTGGCGTGGATAAAGAAAAACCGTTCGAAACCGGGAGCGTTGTCGAGTTCATACGATTTTTCGAGAAAGGTCAGTTTCGGCTTGCGCAAGCGGGTGCTGTCGGTCGGGCTCTCGGGGAAGTGGAGGGTGATCGCCCCCTTGCCGTCAATGGAAAAGATCATCCCGTGGGAGGAATCGCCAGCTGCATAGGCCAATTGCAGCAGATCGCGTTCCCGGGCTCTGGTGCCATTGCCGAGTTCCTCTGCGCCTGAAGGTCGTTTTCGGTAGATATGAAGTGCCGGAGCGGATACAACCGCCACCGCTTCTCCCTTGACCCGGAGGCCGCCGGCGGGATTGGTGCCGGTTTGGATGCGGCTCCCGGGGGCATGCGGCCGGATCCAGACCCAGCCGATGATCGCCAGAATTGCGGCCGCGATGGGCAGTAGGATCATCCGCGGGAACCGGGACCGCCGGCGATGATTTCCCGCCTCGTGGGCGATCCGTTGCTGGACACCCGTCATGATCCGGGTGATGTACTCATCGGGAGGGGCGGAGCGAAGGATTTCCGAATTCGACTGACGCAGACGCGTCAGGTTTGCCTGCAGGTCCGGGTCGTCCCGCAGGGCGGTTTCGATCCGGTGCCTCTCCTCCTCCGGCAATTCGCCCAGCAGAAACCTCTCCCATTGCCACTCATTGATTGATTCGGGTTTCATGGTGTACCTCCTCAGGGAAATGGGCCTGGAGCTGCTGACGCAACAGGTTGATGCGTTTGCGGACTCCTGAAAGAGACAACCCCACCAATTCTGCGACCTCATTCAGGGTGAGGCCATAGAGGAAATGCATGATGGCGATTTCCCGGGTCGATGCCTTGTTCCGCTGAAAAACCCGGTCCAGCAGGTCCGAGAAGATCAGTCTCTTTTCGCTCTCGTCATAGTGGGCGATCTGGTCGAGCAGTCCGCCGTCTTGGGTTTGGTTTCGCACCTTCTGACTTCTCAGGATGTTCAAACAGACATTGGTGGCGATGCGGAAGAGCAAGCTGGATGGGTATTCATGGCGGAGCCGCTCGCGGCTGCTCAGCACCCTGACGAAAACCTCCTGCATGGCATCCAGGGACGCCTCTTCATCACAGAGGAGGATGCGGCATCGCCTCAGCACCATCGGTGCGTACCGGCGGTAATACTCTTCGATGTGAATGTCGTCCACGGTTGGGTTACCTCTTTTGCCAACTATCGAACACCCGGAAGCGGCACAAGTGTCACTTTTTTTCTGCTGCCTTGGAGAATGAATCATTATAGGCGAGGTAAGGCATGGATGCAATTCTCCGTTCGGTGCCAGGCCGATTGAATCTCGTGTGAGAATCCACTAGAATCGGACCATGAGTACCATGACAGTCAGATTTTTATTCTGGGGATTGATTGCAATGGCTGGGATTTCCCTGTCCGGCTCCGACGCCGGAAAGGATCGCATCTATTGCGGCTATGCTGCGGCGCGGAGCGGTGAGACGATCGAATATCATTGTTTTCATCCCGGAGCTACCCAGGCCCTCCTTACGCGGGCCAGCAGCGGCGAGATGGCGATCGCCTGGAAGACCGACCCCTTGCCGGCCGACCACCGCGGCGGGGCCACGTTCATCTGGATCGGGGCCTATTCGACCGGAACCTCGAAAGGGGATCGAAACTTCCGATTGTTCCTGGGACAACGGGAAATGTTGACCTTTCATACCCGTGCCGGAGGGGTGCTGGAAAACTGGGAACAGCCGGGCAGCGAAGGCGTTTCCCTGGCCTTCGAGCATGCCTGGACCGACCGCCACAGCGACGCCTTCGGTTTTTTTCTCCTCTCGGTCCCCGCCTGCCTGTGTTCTCCCGGAGAAGCCCTGGAACTGAAGCTGACCGGGGAAAGGGCCGATTCCCGCGATTGGGCGATGGTGTTCCGCTATCGATTGAGTCCCGATGTTGCGCTGGTCTCTCCCCATTTTCTCTTCCGTTCTCCCCGCGGATCGAAGCAACCGGTCCGGATCGGATTCGATTCCCTGGTGCCATCGGGAACGGCACGGATTGCCCTGGAAGGATCGCCTCCGGTCACGATCGCCTTGAAAAGGGGATTCAACTCGACCGAGGTCCTGGTGCCGGCGGTGGATATCCCAACCAGAAAAACCGTCGAAGTTGTGATCAATAAAGGTCCCGTACAGCGGCTTTCACTGCTGTTGAAGCCGATCCCCCGCCGAACCATCTATCTCCTGCCCCACTCCCACAATGACATCGGGTATACCGGATTTCAGGAGGATGTGCTGCGCCTGCACGTGAAAAACCTGACCGATGCCCTGAAGCTGATCCGCGAGACCGCATCTTTTCCGGAGGGAAGCAGGTTCAAATGGAACGTGGAGGTCATGTGGGCAGTGGAACGCTTCCTGGCCGAATCCGATGAAGGGCAGATCGAGGAATTCGTGACTGCGGTGAAAAACGGATCCATCGGCCTGCAGGCTCTGGATGCTCATCCCCTGAGCGGGATCTGCCGCCCCGAGGAGCTGATCCACCTGACCGACGGAGCGCGTGCGTTCCGTGACCGCTTCGGCATTCCGATCCGGTCGGCGATGACCACCGATATCCCCGGGTTTTCCTGGGGGCTGGTGCCGGCACTGGCCCAGGCCGGTGTCCGTTATCTCAGCAACGGGCCGAACGTCGGTGACCGGATCGGCCGCTCCACCCAAGCTTGGGGGGATCGCCCCTTCTGGTGGGTGTCACCGTCGGGTGCGGAGAAGATTCTCCTGTGGACGACCGGGACCGGGTACTCCTTTTTTCATGGCTTTCCCAGCGTCACCCGGGACGAACACTTCGAACAACGCCTCTCCCGCTATCTCGATACTCTTGAAGCGCGGGCCTATCCCTATGATATCATCCAGATGCGCTACAATGTTGTTTCGGACAATGGCCCTGTCGACCCCGAGATCTGCGGATTTGTCCGCCGCTGGAACGAGGCCCGGATATCACCGCGTCTGCTGATCGCCACCACCGACGAGATCTTCGCCGCACTGGAGACTGAATACGGAGACCGCATTCCCGCTTATGCGGGCGATTTTTCCCCCTATTGGGAGGATGGTGCCATCTCCTCCGCCCGGGAAGTCGGAATGGTCAAGCGGGCCGCTGAAAGGTTGGTACAGGGAGAGATCTACGCTACTTTGCTTTCCCGTTTTCGTGAATTCTCTTCCCATATTGCCGCCGCCTGGAAATCGATCACCCTCTTCAACGAACACACCTGGGGAGCCTGGAACAGTGTCAGCGAGCCCGATGATCCCGGTGTGCGGCGACAATGGGAGTATAAGATGAATTTCGCACTCCGGGCCGAAGCCATGACCCGGGACCTGTTCGAGCGTCTGGACGCCGGGCCGAAGGAGGCAGAATGGGTGGAGGTGGTCAACCTCTCTTCCTGGAACCGCAGCGGATTGGCCGTCCTGTCCGCGCCGCTCAGCCGGAATGGGGATCGGGTCCTGGATGAAGCCGGGCGAGCCGCTCCCAGTCAACGTCTGGTCTCGGGAGAACTGGCTTTTCTGGCTGCCGATGTCCCGGCTCTGTCCGGGAAACGATTCCGGGTTGTTTCTGGAACATATTCGGGTCCAGGAACCGTAGAGGTTTCCAACAATCGGTTGGCGAACCGGGCGCTCGAACTGCAGATCGATGAGCGGACCGGGAATATTGTCAGTCTGAGGAGACGGGGTCATCCGGTTGAATTGGTCGAATCGGAGTCATCGGGATTGAATGCCTATCTCTATACCGCCGGGACAAATCCGGAAAAAGCCCAGAGGTGCGGGAACGGAACGATCGAGGTACTTGAGAAAGGTCCGTTGCTGGGGGTGCTGCGGATCCGTTGTGATCCCCCCGGGGGCAAGCACCTGTTTCGGGAGATCCGCCTGGTGGAAGGTCTCGATCATGTCGAGATCATCGATACGCTCGACAAGGTGGCCGTCCGCGGGAAGGAATCGGTCCGGTTTGCCTTTCCCTTTTCTGTTCCCGATGCCGTGGTACGGTTGGATCAGGGCTGGGGCGTCGTCCGTCCCGAGGCCGATCAACTGCCCGGCGCCTGTCGGGATTTTTTCTGCGCCCAACGGTGGGTGGATGTCGCCAATCAGGATTTCGGTGTCACTTTGGGATTGGTCGAGGCTCCCTTGCTGGAAATCGGGACCATGGTCGATGAAACTACGCACAACCGGAGCCCGTCCGGGTGGAAGGCGTCCGCAGTTCACTCGGCAAAACTGTTTTCATTGGTGATGAACAACCACTGGCACACCAACTACAAGGCCGATCAGGAAGGAGAAACGATATTTCATTACACCCTCCGTCCCCATGCCGGCTTCGATGCTGCGGCCACGTACCGGTTCGGGATCGAGGGAAACCAACCCTTGCGGGTCCGCGCTGCCACAATCGAGATGCCTCGGTTGCAACCGCCGTTTCGTCTGGTATCGTCCGGAGTGGTCGTCACCACGATGGCGGGATTGCCCGAGGGGAATGGCTGGCTGGTCCGCTTGTACAACAGTGGCGGCAAACCGGAACCGGTCCGGTTCGAATGGATCGGTTGGCGACCCAAGGCGTTGTTTGTCAGCAATACTGGGGGTGAGAAAGGAGACCGTTGGAGTGAAGGAGCCGTCCTCCCTGCTTATGGACTGACCACCCTACGGCTGGAAGAATAAGGAAAGGTCGCCGATCCGGTTCGTTCAGTGGCGGAAGTGGCGAGTCCCGGTAAAGAGGAGGGTGATATTGTGTTTTCGGGAAACCGCGATCACATCTTCGTCCCGGATCGATCCCCCCGGTTCGACGGCCACCGTAATGCCGCGCGAAGCGGCCAATTCAATGGAATCAGCAAAGGGAAAGTATGCGTCGGAAATGAGGATCGCATCCTTTGGAGAGCCCTGGCATTTGTTCAGGGCGATCTCGACCGAATCGACCCGGCTCATCTGGCCGGCCCCCACCCCGATCAGCTGTTCGTCGCGGACGAGGATGATGGCGTTGGATTTGACGTACTTGATCAGTTTCCAGCCGAATAGGGCGTCTGCCATCTCCCGGTTGCTCGGCGGCCGGTCGGTTTTTGCCTGGAAGGCGTCCGCCCGGGTCTCCGCCCGGTCCCGGTCCTGTAGGAGAAAGCCGCCTGGGATCATGCGCGAATCGTAGCGACTCCGGAAACCGAGGGGGGTCCGCAAGAGTCTAAGGTTCTTCTTGCTCTTCAATATGTCCAAAGCTTCGGTTGTGAAATCGGGAGCCAGGATCACCTCGAAAAAGGTTTCCGCAACCACGGCCGCTGTATCACCATCCAGGGTGCGATTGAAGGCGACGATGCCGCCGTAGGCGGAGCGGGGATCTCCAGCCAGTGCCTTCTCGTACGCCTGGCGCAGCGAGGCTCCGAGAGCGGCGCCACAGGGATTTTGGTGCTTGACAATGGCGCAGAAGGGCCGGGTTTCACTGAAATCACCGGTCAATTCATAGATCATGGCGGCGTCGAGAATGTTGTTGAACGACAGTTCCTTGCCCTGAATCTGGTCGGGTTTGAAGAAAGGCGATTTGCGGTCGTACGCATAGAGAGCGCCGCTCTGGTGGGGGTTTTCGCCATAGCGGAGATTCTGCACCTTTCGTCCCGACAGTGAAAAGTAGGCGGGAAGCTCCGCTTCGTCGTGCAGGTATCCGGCGATGAGGTGGTCATAGAATGATGTATAGGAGAAGGCCTTTTGCGCCAGCCGTTTTCTCTTTTCCAGGGGGATCTCGCCTTCCCGGACCAGTTCCTGGACGACAGGCAGGTAGTCGGCCCGATCGACGATGACGGTGGTGCTGTGGAAATTCTTGGCCGCCGCCCGGACCATCGACGGTCCGCCGATATCGATCTTTTCGATCATCTGTTCCATGGACAGGTTGCCTTCGGCCAGGTACTCTTCGAACGGGTAGAAGTTGACCATTACCAGATCGATTTTTGTCATTCCGTGCTGGCTGAGTTGATTCAGGTGGTCAGCGCTGGTCTTGGCCAGGATCGGACCGAAGACAGCGGGGTGAAGCGTTTTGACGCGACCATCGAGGATCTCGGGGAAGTTCGTCAGGGAACTGATCTCCGTGGTTTCAACGCCCCGCTGATTGAGAAAAGCGGCGGTGCCGCCGGTGGAGAGAATGGTCCAGCCGGCATCCTTCAGCAGACGGGCGCATTCGTCCGCCTGTTCCTTGAAATAAATGCTGATCAATGCGGTTTTCATGAAACTCCTCTTTGGTTGCTGTTATACACTGGTTTTCCCCTGCCCGTCAATCAGCGTAGGGGAAAAACGGTGTTTGCTTTACCGGCAATTTGTGGTACAATATGCCTTCTATCGGGGTGTAGCGCAGCCTGGCTAGCGCGTTCCGTTCGGGTCGGAAAGGTCGGAGGTTCGAATCCTCTCACCCCGATTGAACCAGTTGACTTCGTGCAGGTATCGGTTGTGGCGGAGGTTTTTTTGGTTTATAATGGTTCTGTATGAACCCCTAAAGAGAGCGATCAAACCCATGACAAACTTGAATGCATTCGTAGTGATTCTGTATTTCGTGGTTCTGTCATTTTTGGCCATATTCGGTGCTCACCGTTATTTTATGGTCTATCTCTATTTGAAGAACAAGAAGAATAAGCCGGAGCCGCTACGAGAATATGCGCCGAAAGACCTGCCCATGGTCACCATCCAGCTGCCGATGTACAACGAGATGTATGTCGCTCAACGGCTGATCGATACGGTGGTGAAGATGGATTACCCCCAAGAGCTTCTGGAAATCCAGGTTCTCGATGATTCCACCGACGAGACCACCCAGATCGCCGCCGAACGGGTCCAACACCACAGGGAACAGGGCATCAACATTCGGTTGCTCCATCGGGAAAACCGCAAAGGATACAAGGCGGGGGCATTGGAAGAGGGATTGAGCGAAGCTCGTGGTGAGTTCGTCGCCGTTTTCGATGCTGATTTCGTTCCCCACAAGCACTTCCTGAAAAACACCATCCACTTCTTCACCGATCCCGATGTTGGCATGGTCCAGATGCGCTGGAGCCATATCAACCGTAATTATTCCCTGATCACCAACCTGCAATCGATTTTTTTGGATGGTCATTTCATGATCGAACATACCGCCCGCAACCGCTCGGGCCGTTTTTTCAACTTCAACGGCACTGCGGGAATCTGGAGACGCCATGCGATCATCGACGGTGGTGGTTGGGAACATGACACCCTGACCGAAGATCTCGATTTAAGCTATCGCTCGCAGATGCGTGGCTGGAAGTTCATCTATCTTCCAGAATACTCCGTTCCCGCTGAACTTCCGGTGGATGTCATCGCCTTCAAGGCACAGCAACACCGTTGGGCCAAAGGATCGATCCAGACAGCCAAAAAACTGTTGCCGAAGATTTTTTCGTCCAACCTCCCCTTTCGGGTGAAATCGGAGGCTTTTTTCCACCTGGCTGCCAATTTTGCCTATCTGTTGATGATCCCTCTCTCCCTCTCCATTCTTCCCGTGGTCAACCTGCGCCGGAATCTCGATTGGGGGCAGTTGATCATCATCGATGTGCCATTGTTTCTCCTGGCGACCGTTTCGGTCTCGGCGTTTTATATCATCTCCCAAAAGGAGTTATACACCAATTGGACGTCGACCTTCAAATACCTTCCCTTTCTCATGGGACTGGGAATCGGGCTATCGGTGAACAATTCGTTTGCGGTCATGGAAGCCCTGTTGAAGCGTGAGTCGGAATTCGTTCGTACCCCCAAGTTCGGCATCCAGTCGAAACAGGACAACTGGGCCAACAAAAAATACAAGGGGAATCGGAATCTGTATATTTTACTCGCCGAATCGCTTCTGGCCGCCTATTTTACGGTGACCTCCATCATTGCGCTGCTTGAGGGGATCTGGCTGACACTCCCGTTCCTGTTGCTCTTTCAGTATGGGTATACCTATATGTCGATCCTTTCCCTGTCGACCATTTATCGCAACAAGGCTCTGCTGCGGAAAGCCAAGGTTCGCATGAGCCACTGATCGCCAACCAGTCGTGGATTCGGAAATCGTCCCATTCAATTCCTATTTTGTCCACCTCTCCCGTCAGGAAAACCAATTTTCAGCTAATGTCGACGTGAATGGAACCTTTTTTCATGCCGATTTCAAGCGGATCGAGGGGGCGGTTTTCAGCATGCATTTTCGCATGCAGGTCCATTTCAGGTATTCCCAGCAGTGCGGGTTTCGCAACAAGAAAGAGATGTTCTCCGTATTGCTGCCGATCTTGAGCAAGTACAACCAGCGCAAACTGAAAAAAATCGCCGAATTGTTCAATTCAGAAGCAGCTCTCGCTTTTCCCGACATCCTGTTGGCCATACTCCGTTTCGACAAGTTCATGGAGGCCCGGCGGCTCGAATCTTTCTTTTCCTTGAGTGAATTGGAGATGATGACCATCCTGCAGCGACTGGAAATCGAGCGCCGGATCAAGATCATCGATATGCAGGACCTGTTGATCACCTCTCAGGAACATTTTCTCCAGGTGCGGGACGATCTGTTGAAAGCGCTCCAGAAAGCCTATGAGTGTCGGGTGAAATCGATCTCCTTCGTTGACCTCGAAAAGCAGATCAAAATCCCCCATTCATCGCTCTTTTTCCGCTACCTGCTGCGGATGGCGCGGGAGCGGATCGAATTTTCCATTGCCAAGAACCGGGTCTTCCTGCAGAAATTGCCCTTGACCGAATCGGAAAAGGAAAAAATGGAGGAGATCGTCCGCATTCTCAAGAAAAACCACCTGCAGGTTTTTTCCCTCGATGAATTGATCAAGGTGTCTGGTTTTCCATATGCCAGTGTCAATGAAGCATTGTGGAACCTCTTGCAGGAGGGGCATTTCATCCAGTTGACCGAGCAGTTTTTCATCTTCTCCGAGGAATTTCAGCGGATCATCAACCGCCTGAAAAAATACAAGCGCAACCAGGGTGACCTGATCAATATCCAGGATTTTCGCGAATTGACCGGCTATACACGAAAATCGCTGATCCTTTTATTCGAATATTTCGATATGCAACAGATCACCCAGCGAGTGGGGAACAGCCGACGGATTCTCCTGTCCGCCTGAGCACGATCCCCTGGAACCACTCTCAATTTGGATGAGTATAATCTACTGTTGAATTTCTGAGGTGACCGCTGTTTCAATCCCCAACCGGGTCTTGGCGGCGGTGAGTATGTCTTCGAACCCCTTCTCCTTCTCTTCGGCATTCTGGATTTCCTTGGCGTAGACGTTAAAATAGAGGTGTTTCAAGAGGGGGTCACATTTTTCAACCGACCACTTTTCCTGATTCAAGAGAACCCCTTCGGCTAAGTAGTTCATGGCTTTCATTATCTCCTCGGGATTCTCTTTGTTGCCGTTGTAGATCATGACGCCGAGATAATAGGTGATTTCAGCGGTTCTTTGCAGTTGATAGGACGCTAGAAAATAATCCAGAGCCTTCTGCTGGGAAGCCGGGTCTTCCTTTTTCTTTTCAAAGATCAGGCCGATATTTTTGGCCATGTCGGCGGTCGGTATGATCTTGTACCACTCTTCGATCAAGTTCTGATATTCGGCTTCCAGATTTTGATCTTTGAATTGTTTGGCCAGGGCCGCTACCAGGCTCACCGATTCCTTGCCTTTGTCGATCTGCAGGGCGGACAGTGCTTTTTCGGAAGCTTCCTTCAGCGACTGGGCATCGGTTTTCTGGGCGAAGATGATCTTGGCCTGCAGGCGGATAGCCGGGGCGATCAGGCTGTTGTCGATCTGAGTGGAGTTGTTGCCATTCTTCAATTGACCTGCGCCCACGATGGTTTTACCGGCGAACTCCATGGCTTTAGCGTAATCGGTTTTCAAGGCGAAGTAGGCATTGGCCAGGTAATTGTAAACGAAGACTTTTTTACTGTCTTCGATCTCCGGGTAGGTGAGGGTGGTTTGCCCGAATTCGATCGCTTGATTGAATTTCTGTAATTGAAATGTGGCTTCGGTCAGATGATAGTACATCTCGGGGATCAGCTTCGATTTTTTATCTCCATACAATTGACGGAATTCTTCCAGTTTCTGAAATTTAACGGTCGCATCCCGTTCGGTGATGATCGGCACCCATTTCTCCATCATTTTCCGATCCTGGGCATTGACTTGCAGGGCGAACGTGGCGGCAAGGATCAACAGCAGTAAGAAGGTGGATTTTTTCATTTTTGAACCTCCAAAAAATTTACTTCTAATATTGAATTGTATATTATTTTTTTTTATGAAGTCAAGGTTATAATCTTTGGGGATGTTTTCTGCGTCGGGTGAACCTATTTGACTAAATGTTCCGCTCTCTATACAATGTCATGGTGATGACCCGATATTGCTTAGCTTTTTTCAGCTTGTTCTGCGTGCTGACCAGTGCGAGTGAGGCGATTTCAGTGAAACGGTTCGAGTTGCCCAACGGGATGAAAGTCATCTATTCCCAACGGATGAAGACCGATGGGGTGGCCGTCTGTCTGTATTACCTGATCGGCGGCCGCAACGATCCACTCGATATGATCGGGGGAACATTCCTGTTTCAGGATCTGATGTTCCAGGGAACCGACAACATTGAACCGCTCGATCATGTCTTTTTTGTCAATCAGAAGGGGGGGAGGATCGGCGGCCGGGTCAACCATGACCGGGCCTTTTTTTTTCAGGTTCTTCCCCATACCCAGTTGGATCTCGCGCTCCGCTATGAAAGCGAGCGGTTGCGGGGACTGAAACTGGACAATCAGGTGATCGAAAACCAGAAACGACTGGTTCTCAATCGGATCAACCGGGCGGAAGGCAATATATTTATCCGGGCGGCATCATGGATTCAGAGTCAGGCATTGAAGGGATCGGCCTATGAAACCGCCGTGCATGGCGATCCGGCTCGACTCCGTATGTTTTCGCCGGAACGGGTCCGGGATTTCTATTCCAATTTCCAGAACATATCCAATCTGATCCTGATGGTCACCGGCCGATTCGATGAGGATGAATTGAAACAGTTGGTTTCCCGGTATTTTCAGGATTTTCCCGGAGGATACCGATCCCGGAATACATTCAATCCGGTTCAGCTGGAAAAGATCAGCGTATTCAAGAATTGGGCTATCGATCAATTGGATCGACCTTTCTGCATTTATGGCTTCCGGGTTCCCGCCCGCTTGAGCGGAGATTATTTCCAGATTGATTTCCTCAAGTATTATCTGGCCGATCCCCGGTTTTCCCGATTGGAATACGTTTTAAACCAGGAAAACCATCTGGGAATAGAAATATCGGCGGAGGTCACCGATCATTTTGAGGGCAATGTACTCTTCATCCAATTGAATGCGCCTTCCCGGACCAACCTGGAGAAAGCGAAATACATCATGGATCGGGAATTGGAATCCATGCAAAATGTCCTGATCAGCGCGACCGATATCAGGATGGTGAAGAGCGCCATGGAGATGGATTTCCTGAAGCGGCTCAATACTCTCGAAGAACGGGCGTTGGCCATCGCGGAATACTATCACATGTTTTCCAGCCTCGATTTTTTCGACACCGACCTGCAGCGGATCCGCAAGATCGACTCCTACGATATCCGGAATGCGGTTTTGAAGTATATCCGGCGGGATTTTCAGGTCATGTTGAACGTATATGCGTCAAAATAAACGGGATTCTGTTCGGAACCTGATCGGCTTCGCTGTCCTGGCGTGGATCGGTCTGGTGATACCCGTCCATGGCCAGACCGGCAAGGATATCGAATTCGTGACCAGCAAAGGGATGCAGGTCAAACTGATTTCCGACCCCGAGCTGGGGTTTGTCCATGCCCAGCTTCTGCTTTTCTATAATGAATCAGTAAAAGTCCCGCCGACTGTCTCCTATTTGACTCTGTTTCAACTGTTTGAAGAGATCGGCCGGCATTCCACCACCGATGTTTCCCAATCGCTCCGCAGGATGGGAAATGATTTCACCATCCAGCAGACTCCGGAGTACCTGTACCTGACATGCAATTTCCTCCCCGATCGTCTGGGCACCTTCAGTACGTTTTTGCGTCAGTTGTTCAGTTTCCAGGGCCTGACACTGAAACGGTTTTCGGAAATCAAAGCCGATTTCGGAATTTTTTTTCGCGAATTACCGGATTGGGAGAAGAATCTGGCTTTTCAAACCGCGTATTCATGCTTATTCAATACTCAGCGGACTGGTCCTGTGTTCATGGACTCCGCCCAGGTGCAATCGGCCAATCTGGCTCAGGTCATGACCTTTTATCGGAAAAACTTTCTTCCGGAACGAGCCGTACTGGTCGTCCGAGGCTTGCTCAATCCCTACCAAATGAGGGGATTCATCGAGAAGGAATTCGCCTCTTTTGCCGACAGGAAACCCTACCTTCCGACCTCTACTCCGCCGTCTCTCAATGTCGCCCATCGGGTGCTTCTCGTTGATGTCCCGGAACTGGATATGCCGCATGCTTATTTCTTCGATACGGCGCCGGCGCTCGACAACCCGTCATTACTCTCCTTTTTTATCATCAATTACACCCTGTTCAACTATCCGTTCGGGCGCATCTATTATCCTCGTGCCGGATCGACGTTCTCCATGAGAAATATTTTGCTGAGCAACGAAATCCTTTCCCACCGGTATTTTTCATTGATCTGCACCCATGCCAGAGCCGCTCCCGGTGATCTGGAAAACCTGATTTCCATGGTGGAACAGGAAAAAAAGCGGTTGGGCCAGCAGGGTATCAACCGCAACGAATTCGACTATGCCCTGAATTTCCTCAATGGGAAAACGCAGGTCGATACGGGGGCCTTCGAGTACGACACATCCCTGGAGTTGAACCGGTTTCTGGGGCGTCGGAACGAAAATTACCTGGCCCCCTCGGTGGAAAATCTCCAACGGGTTTCGTTCGAGAGTATCAGCGGAGTGGTGGAGGAATTTTTCTTGGCCAATTCCCGATCCGGTCTGCGTGAGCGCGGTGTGATCGTCATCCTCGGAAATGCGGCGACCGTATTGGGGAGTTTGCGGAACCTGAAGCCGGAGATCGTCCGGTTTATCAAATAATCTGCATCGAAGGTCGGGAAGAGGCGGCGACCGGATTTGAACCGATGAATAACGGTTTTGCAGACCGCTGCCTTACCACTTGGCTACGCCGCCATGAGGATGGAGCGGGAAACGGGATTTGAACCCGCAACATCAACCTTGGCAAGGTTGCGCTCTACCATTGAGCTATTCCCGCTCGCATTGAGATGGCAACAGCATAGCCGAAGTGACTATGGTTGTCAAGGGGGGACGGGGGTTCCATAGCCAATTTTGGTTACTGCTTTTTGGTGGTGAAGTGGCGCCGGAAGGCTTGGCCGAAATCCTCGTTCATCACGTTTTCGATGTCTTCGGGGTCGACCGGCATGCTGAAAATGGCTCCCTGGAATTCGTCGCATCCCTGCTGCTGCAGGAAGGTCAACTGTTCCTTCTTTTCCACCCCTTCCGCCACCACCTTCATATTGAGATTGTGTGCCAGGAAGATGATGGCGTTGGCCACCGCAACCGCCTCCTCGCTATAGGGGATATCGCGGATGATGGTCAGGTCGATTTTCAATTGATTGAATGGAAACCGCTTCAAATAGGAAAGGGATGAGTAGCCGGTACCGAAGTCGTCCATGGTCAGTTGCAGGCCGAGGTTTTTCAACGATTTCAACAGTTGCACGTTGGATTCGGCGTTTTCCATCACCGATTGCTCAGGGAACTCCAGTCTCAGATTCTGGGGCGGAAGGCCGCTTTTCTTCAAGGCGCCCAGGATTTCGTTCGACAGGTTCTTCTGCCGGAGCTGCAGGGGCGAGATGTTGACCGCTACGCTCAGGTTTTTGAAACCGTTATCGTGGAGGGTTTTGATCTGCCGGCAGGAATTCTCGAGAATCCAGTTTCCCATCAGGATCAGCAGACCGCTTTCTTCGGCGATTTTGATGAATTCACCGGCCGGGACGAAGCCCAGCTTGGGATGGTACCAGCGGACGAACGCTTCGAAACAGGTGATCCCGAAATTTTCCACTGAAATGATCGGCTGGTAGTAGATCGTCAATTCGTTGTTTTCCAGCGCCTTTCGCAGTTCCGCCTCCAGTTTGATGTCGGCCATGATCTGGGAATGCTTGGCCTTGCCGAAGATTTCGAACCGGTCCTTGCCCAGGTCGCGGGCCTGCTGCAGGGCCTCCTGTGCGTCCCGCACGCACTCCTCCGGGTGGTTGTAATCGGGGGAATGGATGACGATGCCGATGCTGACCTTGCAGGAGATCTCGCTTTCATCGAGGTTGAACGGGAGGGAGATCACTTTCTTGATCCGCTCGGCGATTCGGATCGAGTAGTTGATTTCCCTGATGTCTTCGATCAGGATCATGAAATTGTCGTTTTCGATCCGGGCCAGAATGTCCCCCGGCCGCAGCATGCTCTTGAGACGGCTGGAGATTTCCATGATGAACTTGTCGGCCAAATCCTGGCCGAGTGTGTCGACGATTAGCCTGAATTGGTCGGTCTCCAGGGAGAAAATGGTGAAGCGGCGATCCGGGTACCGTTTGCTGATACTGATCACCCGCTCCAGGTGGTCCAGGAAGAGACTGCGGTTGGGGAGGTTGGTCAGCACGTCGTAGAGGGCGCTCTGGATCAGCTTTTCCTGATGTTCGCGGATAGTGCTGATGTCGGTTTGCAGGCCGGCGATCCGGTACGGGGTGAGATCTTTGCCACGCAGGGCGTAGCCGCGGCAGCTCACCCAGGCCCAGGCGTCGTTTTTACGGCGGATGCGGTATTCCATTTCGAAGTATTCGGAGAATCCCTTCAGATGGCTGTCGAAAACGCTTTTCAGATTTCGGATGTCATCGGGATGGACCAAGTCGAACCACTCGGCAGAGGTGTTGATTTCATCCGGGTTGTAGCCGAGGCTACTGCGCCAGCGGGGGGAAAAATAGATCTCGTTGGTTTGCAGATTCCAATCCCAGAGGCCGTCCCGACCGCCGAGAATGGCCAGGGCATACCGTTCTTCTTTATTTGTTGAAGCCTGGATGCGGGAAAAATTGAAGAGGGCGAATTCGATGGTGGCGTACAGGCTCCGATCGCTGTAGGGTTTGGTCAGATAGCCGAACGCTCCGACCGACTTAGCCTCCTCCAGAACCTCCTGGTCGGCGATGGCGGTGTGGACCAGGACGGGGATCCGGAAACGGGTATAGAGTTTCTCGATCAAGTCCAGACCGATGCTTTCGCCGTTGATCTCGATTTCCACCAGAGCCAGGTCGGGGGTCTTCGTGCTGCAGGCATCGAGCGCCTGCAGCCAGTCGCAGGTGGCGCAGAGCACTTTGTAACCGAGGCTTTCCACGCGTTCAAGCGTTTCCAGGGCGGTTGCGTCGCTGGAGTCGATGATCAGGATGTAGGGTGCGGGCATATTGTCGATCTCAAATTCGGTCGTGCTCATCTGTGGCTCTATTATATCCGCCAAAAGGGAATATTTCAATTCGGGTTTCCCAGAATCCCCCACCTTCTTCTGGAGTTTCCTCAGTTTTTATCTGAATTTGGTAAAGAGTATTTTCAGAAAGGAGTTTTCAGGAGCCATGATCGAAAGAATCAGGACTGAAAGTGATATCAAGGGGCAGTTGTCGATATTTTCAGAAATCACTTTCGGTGGTTTTTCGAAGCTGAAGCGGAAGCTGTTCAAGTTGATCGATACCCTAAGCGAAAATATCGGCGCCAAGGGAATATGGGCGATCGACCGGGAAGGAGATCGGGGGAAACCCTTGCCCTCATGAAACCTGGATCATCAAATGCAAGGACGAGCAGGAAAAGGCCATCGCCATTCATTACAATGCCATTCCGGTCAAACTGTCCGGTATCGATTATCCTTTGTTCATGCTTGTGGTAAAAGAACTTGGAAAAAACCCGCTGATAATCCTGGCCAGCTGCCGCGTCCATCTCAAATCCAAGGAAAGCATCTGACGAATCGTGGAAATCTGTCTCACCCGCTGGAAATGAAACGAATCGTTCCGCTATATCAAACAATGCTTCCAACTCGAGGATATCCGGGCCCGCAGCTATAAGAGCATTCGAAACCTCGTCGTTCTTTCTCTGACTGCATCCTATTTCGCGTCCATCCAATTGGGAGACAACCTCAAGCTCAAACTCCTCGTCGAAAGAATCTGCCTCGTCTCCAAACGGCTCTTCGCCGTCCCCACTTTCTTTAATTACGCCATAGCCGACGGCTTGTATAACCTCCTCCGGAATGACCCCAGGAGATCACGCAGAAACCTAAGGAAAAAGAACCCGACCCGCAGTTACGATTCGTCTTCTCGGATGATTTCGACTGAAAAACTGAGGAAATTCCAGAATAAGGTATCGGAAAGAAGCTAAAGGAATTTTCAACAAGGAATATCGAAGATTCAAGCCCAGATGATTCGCGGTCGAGTCGGAGACGCTAAATCAACGAAGCACTGTCGAGGTTTCTTTTTGACGACGGACAAGCTTCCTTTCATCGTTTTTCATATGACTTCCTGTAAGGATCCAAAGAGCGTTATTGTGTACGAATACTCTGGCAGAGTGTCTTGGTGTCCATGGAGTCTGCAGAAGCTCTCGCCAGACAATTCCATCGTCAAAGTACCAAAAATTATTTCGATCTCACGCATTCCAGCCTGCCAGCACCCATAAACGGTTATCGGACACCGCGATACTGTGATACTGTCTTGGTGACCAGGCGGCGGTGGAAGCATTGCACTTCCACGTCACACCGTCGGCTGAACTCCAGACTTCATTGTTGCAGATAAATGGGAAATCGACTATATCCAATAGATTGTAACCGTCAAAAAGCCACATACGTTCTCGAAAACACAGAGCTCCTGCTCCATTGCGAGGCGAGAATGAAGCTTTGGACGTAATCAGCATCCATGTATATTCCGAAACGGAATTTTTCGAAGCGATACGATCGAAGGCATCCAGTAAATAGTGGTGTTTGTTGAGTTCTTCATTTCTTGATTTCCTCGAGACAGAATTTCGTAATCTCCAAGAAACGGACAGTTCAGCCGACTGGGTTATCTTGCTCTCGACTTCGCGCTCCGTTCGGTCGTATAAGTCTCATTCAGATCTCTGTGGCATCTCGTCCCACCTCATGTGGGAAGTACTTCGGAGGGGGTGGGATTCGAACCCACGGTACCAGTTACCCGGTACAACGATTTTCGAGACCGTCCCGTTCAACCGCTCCGGCACCCCTCCGTGCCTGAAAAAAACCGGTCAGTAGTGCTGCCGCCTCTTCGCGGCGACAGCCGGAACTGACCTCAATATGATGATTGAATACTCCCTTGACCCGTGCGAAGGCTCCGCTGGAAAAGACGCCGGTTTTGGGATCGGTGGCGCCAAAGTGCAACCGTTTGAGACGCGCCTGCACCATAGCGGTGTAACACATCAAACAGGGTTCCAGTGAGACATACATTTCGCAGTCCACGAGTCGGTAATTACCGCATTTTTTACCCGCTTTGCGTAGCGCTTCGATTTCGGCATGGGCAGTCGGGTCATTTTTAGCGATCATGGCGTTGCGGCCGCGGGAGAGAATTTTCCCCGCCTGGACCAGGACGGCGCCGACCGGCACTTCGTTTCGGTCCCGGGCCGATCTGGCCTGCTGCAGGGCTTTGCTCATTAAATATTCATCTGTCCGGATCATGGTGGTTTAGGCCGGGCAATTCCGACAACAATCATTGTATCATGATTATGCTGAAGGAAAAAGAGAGGTCGAGATTAAAAACGAATCGGAGAGATACTCGTTCCAATGGTTGTTCCGGTTTTTAAAAAACCTGGGTTATGATAGGGGATGTTGATGTCTATAAGCTGATGTAGTATGGTGAAGATTCTCTTCTTTTTTCTGTTGGAAAACAAGAAGCGTATCGCTTTTATCTCAAAAAACAGAAGGGCGTCCGGACTTGCCGGACGCCCTGAGTATTTGGATTTACCTAGGTGAGAGAGCTCAGACCGAAGCCAGGGTATAGGTGACGGTGGAGGTGTA
>Ga0105099_10000160_pt1 | contig 43522 bp, 35 predicted proteins | sample PPLLak3cmMay2015_2_FD_79138 | JGI IMG/M metagenome (GOLD analysis project Ga0105099, IMG submission 79138) | Freshwater sediment microbial communities from Prairie Pothole Lake near Jamestown, North Dakota, USA - PPLs Lake P8 Core (1) Depth... | ecosystem: Environmental > Aquatic > Freshwater >... | reverse complement strand
TACGGAATCTGTTAAAATTTTGAAGCACCCCGCTGCATGTCTGCCAATGCGGACCTTCAGAGTGGAATGCGCTCGATGTTTTGGTTTAATACTTATCTTTTCTTTTATACCATTAGACAGTGTTTTTTAATCCCTGTGCTAAAGTGAATGGAGGGTTCCAACCCAGTTCTTTTCTGATCTTTGAGGAATCAACAGCAAGCGATCCGGTCAGCCTCTCTATTTCCTGTGATTTTCCGGTTATTATTCCCGCAAGACGCAGCATGAAAAGGGGCAGATAAAATAACCTTGCCTGTTTTCCAAGCGCTTTTGCTATCTGTCTGAGAAGTTCAGGTGTGGAAACATCTTCGCCATCACTGACCAAAAATGTTTGTCCCTCAGCTTTCGGATGGCTGATACAGGCAATGACCAAATTAACAAGATTTCCAAGATAAATAAAGCTCCGCCTGTTGTCGATGGCTGCAAGGGGCATTGGAATTCCCCTATTAACCGCTTTCAGCAGTCTGAGAAAATTGGCTTTTACTTCAGGGCCATAGACGATCGGAGCACGGATAATCACTGTTTCCATGTTTGTTTCGCAGGCTATGTTTTTCAATTTTTCTTCAGCCTCCCACTTGCTTATGCCGTAAGGATCTGCTGGTGCTGGAATATCATCTTCGGTATAAGGCGCTTCCCTGCCCTCACCGTTTACCTTAACAGTGCTCATGAAAATAAAACGCCGGACACCTGAGAAAGCTGCTGAACGTGCAAGCTTCTCGGTTCCAGCAGTATTTACAACACGATATTCTGAAAGAGGGTCGGATGATGAATCATCCATTACATGAACACGCCCGGCAAGATGAATTACCGAGTCGATACTTTTTAGCGCATCTTTCCATTCCGTATCAGGTCCGATCGAGCCTGTTTCTATGATTTGAATTTCTTCTGGCAAACTCTTTGTTTTACTCGGGGACCGAACAGTGGCACGGACTTTCAAACCTCTTGAAACCATTTCCGTGCAAAGCGCCTTTCCTATAAAGCCGTCTGCTCCTGTGATGAGAACTATAGACAATTAAATACCTCCCACTTATTCCAAAACAAACCTTTTTATAATGTTATTTACAGATTTCGGCCTTGATCTGAAATTGGTAAATAGCTTATATTTTAACTTAAGTTCCCCATACCAAGCCGGTATCTGTCCGCCGTCTCTTTATTGGACTAACAACGGTTCAGATTGTTTTTGACTTGATACAAACATTATGCATACTCAACATAAAAGCTCCTTATGCCCCCTAAATAGTCAGTTAAGCTGTTATGCAAAATCCCCGGAATCACTCAGGCAGATCCTCATGAGTCAGAAGGAAGGGTCGCGGAGAGAAACCCAGATCCCTGGCTGCATCCTCATGATCAAAAATGAGATCCTGATTCATCCTTTCAGCCATAGCGGCCGACAAGTGGCGAAAACGCGGTATTATGCGCAAACACTTTACGGCCATCCGGAAAGTCCACAGTGGAAATGTTACAAATCGCGGCGATTTTCCAATTGCTGAAAAAATGCGACCGATCATCTCACGATAAGGGAGTGTTTCACCACCTGATAGGTTGTAGGAACGGTTGGTGGTCTCACATATATTCAGTGCAGCCAGACAACTCAGTGCAACATCATTCACATGTACCGGTTGCCGCAGTCCCATCGCGGTGCCAGGAAATGGGAAAAAAGCGAAGTGTCTGATAAAACGAGCGATCACACTGATATTCTTATCGCTTCCCAAGCCATAAATCATTGTTGGCCGCAGAATTGTCCAAGTCACCTCCTTTGTTTTCGCCCATGCAATAAGATGTTCTTCACCATCTGCCAGTCGTTTCGCCAGGGCCTGCTCAGTGGTATCTGACGAAAAACATTTGGTAAAGCGGCTCGTTGAGGAAATCGCCACAACATGCTTGACGCCGTAAATCGAAAGCATTGGGAGGTATTCCGGTAAACCCCAAATCGGAGCCAGACACACCCAGTGCGATATCTGTTTCTCTGGGGGGTGTACCTCTCTTGTTTGAGAAGGTTCGACTTTCTGAAGAAGTTGCCAATCGACCGGATTGGTTTCCCTGAAATACTGCAGGTCTTGCGCTCGACGAGAAAATGCTGTAACTTCCCAACCTGCCTCAGCCGTCAGCAAAGGTATAAGGCATCGTCCGATAAAACTAGTTGCCCCGATTACTCCAATACGCATTTATTCACTATTATGTGCTATGCGATCCTTGATGAGGCTGAAGCCATGATTGACTGTCACCATACCAAATCGAAACCATACACCAGTTGTCACGAGCCACATCAATGCTAACGGATACTGATGACGAAAGAATTTACGGTAAAAACGCAGCATTCCCTTGTGCTTGTGCCACTCGACAAAGATATGGCGTCCTTTACTGCATAATCCTTTATAATGCGTTATTCTAGCTGAAGGCACAAAAAGGATTTTCCATTCTTTCTGGCGAAAACGCATGCACCAGTCTAAATCTTCACAGTGTAGAAAATATCCCTCATCCAAAAGACCGACATCTTCCATTGCCGCATGCCGGACCATCATGCAGGAACCTGAAACTGCTTCTATCTCAATAGGACAGTCAGGTAATGGCTGTAGATGCAATTGAAAATCAGAAAAAAGCCTGGGGTAGAGATTGCCCATACGCGACAAGCCAAAGGCACGAACGAAGGAGCGCCAGGGAGTAGGTATAGCCCTGCGGCCGCCCGCTTGTTCAGTCCCGTCCGAATTAACAAGTAAGCCCCCCACCATACCCACGCGCTCATCCACACGCATAGCCTCCAACAAACTGACCAGCGTGCCCGGCTTAAATAAACAGTCCGGATTAAGGAAAAGCAGAAATGGAGCAGAAGCAATACGCGCGCCCTTATTACAAGCCGCAGCGAAACCAACGTTGGATGGATTTTTAATTATCTGTACGCATGGCAATCCCAGCAAAGCATCCAGACTGCTATCCGTCGATGCATTATCAACCACGATAACTTCAATTTCCAATAGACAATTCAGCAACGAATCGACACAGCTATACAACGCATCGCCCGCGTTATAATTTACAATGATTGTTGAGATGTCGACACTCATATTTCTTTTCCTCTAAATATTATTGTGAACTAATTCTTGACTGTATCGTAACAAGGCGAAATATGCTCACTTAATGCACTTTTCGGGAATTTTTAAATCACTTCGCTAAATCACAAAAACTCGGGCTAATGCCCCCAAGCAGCTTGTGATTATCAGCGTTCAGTAGATTAGATAATTTATTTCTTTCAATCAGTTCATTACTTTGAGCGGCCATTTTTTTCCACTGTTACAGCACACGTTCATCATGCAAAAATTCTTTATAAACATTCATCAGTTAACACTGATGCTTCACTTCGTGTCACTTTAATCCTGGAACCCTTGAATCAATCATAATAATTCGGAATCCAAATAGTTTTCAAAGCTCTATATGATATAATAATATCAATATCTTCAATAACGGTATCTTTAACTATACTGCCATTATCAGACTGTCGCAAAAGCCATTTCTGAAATAAGCACCTTTCTTACAAAACCATCTGCTCCGATGATGAGAACACGATAAGCTTCATGTTGAACTTCCAAGGCATTCATAAGGTGAGTTTTTTATCGTTTTGTTTCTGTAACTCCAAAATCAGTCTATGATATCTCTCACTAATAGTTGAACGGGAGTATTCTTTTAAGATTGCAATCCGACCTTTTAAACCTTTTTCCAGCCAGACTTCACGTTGAAAAAGAGCCTGTTTAATAGCGTTCGCAAGCGCCGGAGAATCACCTGACGGGACTACGACACCTCCGTCTGTCTTCGCAACCAAAAGTGCAAGGTCAGAATCTGGATCAGTACATGCAATCACAGGACGCGCGCATGCCATAATCCGGTATACCTTTGATGGAATTCCGTCTTTGCTCGTACCAGGCGCTTGAGATACGAACGAGGCGTCAACGGCGGCATAGGCTTCTGCCATTAAGGAATATGGTTGATAAGATAAAAATGTAATGTTTGTCAGTTTCAGATGCTGTGACTTCTCAATAAGCGAAGACTTCTCGCTGCCATCCCCCATCATCAGGAAATAGATTCTTTTCTCATTCCGCAGCAGATGAGCTGCTTCGATTAAGATTTCCAGTCCCTGCGGTGCACCCATATTGCCTGCGTAACTTATTACAAACTTTTCATGGAGATCATAACGGCGACTGAACGCATTGACCTTGGGAAGAGGACGAAAATCTTCTACATCTACAAAATTCGGGATAACATGAATCTTATTTTCTGTTATACCTCTGGCACGGATATGATTTGCCATACCCTCCGAGATCACAACAAGAGCTTTTGCTTTATTGTAAACAAAAAGTTCAAGACCCTGAAGGCATCTGATTGCGAATGTGTTTCGCAGCACACCCAAATTTACGGCAACATTCGGATAAATTTCCTGTACATTATATATGAATGGGCATTTATGCCACATACCAACCAGCGCGGCACTGATCCCGATTGTCAGCGGCGGAGATGGCGACAATATTACATCCGGCTGAAATTGTGAAAAAAATCCTGCCAATGTACTGACGGCATGGAATCCCAACCAGGCAATAATTCTGAGTAGTTTGCTCTTGCCCTTGCGCGGCATCCAAACGTGCAGTACTTTAATATCGTGATAGTTGCTTTTTTGAAGAAGCTTTCCCCAATGAGTATAAAGAGGTTGTATCGCCAGCGCCTCGACATCGTCGTTAAAATGGGGTTTGGTCGTGATCACAAACACATCATGACCCCGATTCTTAAGATCTAATGCGAGGTCTCCCATAATTTGAGCGGTGGAAACATTATCCGGCCGGAATATGAGGGAAAGGATTAATACACGTGACATAAGGGGGCAATCAGATTTATTTTCGCCACACAGTTTGATTCACATAATTGGTATAGCTCAGAATTATACGGACAACTTTTTCGGAAACATTGGGCATCTTATAGTCCTGAACAAGCTTGATGGTGCGCTTATCTGACCGCCCCTGGTATTTCAGAATAGCAAGACCTTCCAGAATACGGTCAAATTCAAACCCGGTCATCATTACCGCTCCTTCTTCCATCCCCTCAGGGCGTTCATGCGCATTGCGTATATTCAACGCTGGAAAATTGAGTATGGAAGATTCCTCCGTGATTGTCCCGCTGTCGGACAGGGTAGCATTAGCATTCATCTGAAGCTGGATATAATCGCAAAATCCCAGCGGTTTCAGTAATTCCACACCGGGCTGCAGTGTAACATTCCGTTCATCAATCATCTTCATTGTTCGGGGATGTGTCGAAACGATCACCCGCTTGCCGAACTGAACTGTCAGGCCGTTTAGCATACTGATAAGGTTATCAAACTGTTCCGGAAAATCGATGTTCTCCTCCCGGTGAGAACTGACCACGAAATATTCCTCAGTCCTCAAGCCGAGACGATTGAGTATGTCCGATGCCTCAATTTTAGGCAGATAGTGATATAAAACTTCATACATTGGGCTACCTGTTTTAATAACTCTGTCTGGCGGTAAACCCTCCCTTAAAAGATATTCTCTCGATATAGAACTATACGGCATGTTGATATCGCTGATATGATCCACAATTCTGCGATTGATCTCTTCAGGTACCCGCTGGTCAAAACACCTGTTCCCGGCCTCCATATGAAAGACAGGAATCTTTCGCCGTTTGGCCGGATAAACTGCCAAACAACTGTTGGTATCTCCAAGCACCAGCAAGGCGTCGGGCTGCTCCTTTGCCATAACTTCATCCATCCGGATAATAATCTGCCCCACTGTTTCACAGGCTGTTTTACCTGCTGCTTCAAGAAAATAATCGGGTTTCCGCAATTCCAGGTCATCAAAAAATACTTGATTCAGCTCGTAATCGTAATTCTGACCGGTATGCACAATGATTTGAGTCAAATTGCGGTCAATGGCTGACATAACTCGGGAAAGGCGGATAATTTCCGGTCGAGTACCGACAACGGTCATGACTTTCATAAAACTCCCTCCAAATTCGTTATACACTCATTTCAAAAGCATCCGGAATATCAGGATCAAAAACTTCAGCCGCCCAGAAGAGCGTGATCAGATCATTTTGACCAATGTTCTCAATAGAATGGGTGAAACCCGGCGGGATATCGACCACACGAAATTCCCGGCCGGAAACGGGGTATTCGATTACATCCCCGCCCAGGATATGGCGAAACCTGATTAACGCATCTCCTTCCATGACAATAAACTTCTCAATCTTTGTATCATGATAATGGTTGCCCCTCATGAACCCCGGTCTCGTGCGTGATAAGAAAAGCTGCCCGATGCGGTGAGATTTCAGCAGCTCGGCAAGTTCACCCCGGAGGTCGGCTCTCTGGGTCAATGTATAGGCGAAAGAATCAGTCGGAAGATATGAAACATAAGTCGAATAGAGGGTGCGGATGAAGGGATTGCTGATGTCCGGCAGATCAAGGCTGACCCGGCTGTCCCGAAAGCCCCGGATTGTTTCCGCCAAAGCGCCCAAGGAGATTCGATACGTCGGATCCCCTATGCAATATCTGTCCTCTGAAACCGGCGGACGGCCATCCATGACACCTACGAAGGCATGGACTACGTCGTCGATATAAACCAACTCGATTTCTCTTGCCGGATCGGAGATGGCGATGGGAATATTCCTGGCGATGTTGTGACAGAAGGTGGCCACCACGGAATTGTAATTGGGCCGGCACCATTTGCCAAAGACACCGAGCAGTCGAAAGACAAATACCGAAGCTCCCGTTTCTCTGCCAAAGTCGAACACGGCATCTTCTGCCCGACGTTTAGAAATCCCATAGGGGTTATCCTGTACAGCCTGGGTTGACGATGAAAGCACAAACAGGGGCATGCGTCTCAATCGCCGCAAAGCATCGCATATCTGCCGAGTTAAATCGAAATTACCTTCTGCGAATTCCTCGAACCGCTCCGGCCGGTTAATCCCGGCCAGATGATAGACAACATCCGCCTTGGCCAGTCCCTCTTCCAAGAGACAAGGCGGGGAATCCAGATCGTATTCGGCGACATCAACGTCAGACCTGCGCTTGAGGACTACAATCAAGTTCTTTCCGATGAAACCCTTCGCACCAGTAACTAAAACATTATTCATCCCGCTCCTTTTATCTGATCTCATAGAATGTGATCTTACACTCCTCCATGGTTGTTCGAACAAAATCCAATTTTATTATATATATAAATTTTTTATCTGCTTTGAATAGCGTTTTAAACGCTCTGGCCAGCGCTCATCATGTTTTCCGGCACCAGCAAGTTCGTGTTCAGCGCTTCCAAGGAAATACTCACAGTACGGCACCTGCTTCAGTATCGCGGTATGAAGCACATAATCCACGCCTTATTTTGTAATCACAAGCCACACGTACCAGAAACCCAAACGTCTCATCTGCACAGCGCCGCCAGGAATAAACCTGCACGCGCTCAAAAGATAATTGCGCCAGCCTTGTCCGTAAATCCGGTGATGTAATTAGGGTTCGAATCGCACGCAAAATATCATTCGGTTTTTCCGGATCGAAATAAACCCCGGCATTGCCAAGTATCTGAGGCATGGGACCTCGATTGGAGCAGGCAATCGGCAGTCCCGACGCCATACCCTCCAGCAGGATATTCGGCATGTTTTCACAGCTTGATGCAAAAAGACACAAGTCAGCCTGTGCATAGCGCAAATGTAACTCCGCATAAGGGACTTCTCCTGTATACCACACAGACTCTCCGGCAGGATCTATCTTGTCCAGCTTCTGCCGTAAACGTTTCAGGGCAGGCGGATAGGCTGACCCCACCAGCGCCAGTGACACCGGCAAACCACTTTTTATCAACTGTGCTACTGCCTCTGCGACATGCCACTGATGCTTGTACAGATCAATGATGGAGACATAAAGTATTCGAAAGGGGTTATCCGCTGTGTACTGAGTTATCGATAGTTGCTTGCTCGGCGGACAAACAAACTGGTCATCAATACCGTGGGGAATGATAGTCGTTTTAGCACAGGTGGTTTTAATCAGACGCATGACAGCATCCTGAGCATATCGGGTCAAAAAAATAATTCCATTTGCACGGCGGAACGTTCGGGATTGTGTCAGGCGCAAGACTAACAGCTTAAGAGTCATCCATGACCAGCCATAACGGAGCAATTCCGGCCATTCAAATGGAAGTAAATTCCGGCTCATGGTTACCATGGGACGAAAATCGCCTGCATACGAACCGCCTGGGACAAAAAGAATATCACAACCACTGCTACGTGCCAGCCTAGATAACCTGAAGCGTTGCCAGAAGACGCGACAAGGCAGCGTCTCGTCCAGCAGAGGTTCATGGCTTTTCACAAGCCAGGACCTGTTTTCAATACGGTCCAATGTTGACTGTCCGCTCCAGACCAAAATTTGTGAAAATCCATGTGCAACCGGGTCAGCGGCGCACAGCAGTTTAACTAGATGCGTCACACCGCCACCATTCCGGATGTTCGATGCATCAATGCCTATGATCACAGTGTCACACCATACTCCTGTTTCCACAACTCAAACATCACCAGTGCAAACAGGCGCTCGCTGTTTGCCCGTCCTTTCGCCTGTCCGTCCAGCATTTTGTGCACAAAAAGGCGGTTGAACAGTGTATCATTCGTACATAGAAGCACGTCGCGAAAAAACTGCCGCCAGGTTCCGTTTTGCAGCCATGACCCCAGCGGAATTGAAAAACCCTGTTTTCGATGCTGATCAAACGTCGGCGGTAAAAGGCGGACTGCCAATTTTTTTAGAAGCACCTTGCGGATAATTGCCGTAGCCTTCAGATACGACGGCACTTTGCCGAATGCAAACTCGATGATATGGTAGTCCAGAAATGGTGCGCGGACTTCAAGGGAGTTCAGCATGCTGGTGCGGTCCACTTTGACAAGGATGTCCTCAGGCAAATAGTTCTCGAAATCCATGCGGGTAGCCCGCTGCAAAAGATATGGAGTGTGAGGGATGCATTGTTTACGGATCTCCTCAGCGACCAACTCCCATGAACCTTGACCTGCCATCAATTGTCGCCGCGCTTTGCGGTCAAAATACGAAGCAATCAGCGGCAGCCCCCGTTGCAGATTAATATCAAGTCCCTGCAGCCAGTTGCGGCCTTTGAAACCGACCGGCAGTAGGACTTCCGCCGACTTGGCCGCGGCTGAACGAAGGTTTTGTGGAATCCAGCCCAGTTTATCTTTCACCCAGAGCAGGCGGTTGTAATGCTCATAGCCACCGAAAAGCTCATCTCCTCCATCGCCGCCCAGTGCCACAGTACAATGCTGCCTGACCAGTCGACTGACCAGGTATGTCGGTATCATGGAAGAATCAACAACCGGCTCATCAAATTGACGTGCCAGAAGCGGCAGCAGTTCCACTGTGGCTTCAGCGGCTTCCAGTTCCACATGTTCCGTGCCAAAATGGCGGGCAATTAACCGGGCATGTTCAGTTTCATCATATTTTCCATAGCCGGGAAACCGGATGGTGAACGTTTTTATTTTTGATGCAGTTCTGGCAGCCATTGCGGTAACCATACTGGAATCCACCCCACCGCTGAGCAATATCCCTACCGGCACATCAGCTACCAGCTGTCTGCATACGGCATCTTCCAGCAAAGCTTCCAGCTCATTCAGCAGCATGGCTTCATCTGCCTGACCGGCCATTACCGATTCATCCAGCTTTGGCAACTCCCAATAGCGCCACACCCTTGATTGTCCACTTTTCATATCAAACACCAGCGCATGGGCTGGCGGTAATTTCTTTACTCCACGCAATATACAGCGCTCACCCGGCACAAAGCCCATTGCCAGATAACAGTCCAATGATTCCGGATTTATCTGCTTGGAAAATGACGGATCTGCCATCAATGCCTTAAGTTCAGAGGCAAAACGCAAGGAGTCATTTGATTTCCAATAAAAAAGCGGCTTTTCCCCCGCTCGATCCCGAGCCATGAAAAGCTGCTGCTTACGATTGTCGTAAAGCGCAAAGGAGAACATTCCATTGAACAGAGAAAGGCAATCCGTCCCCCATTCCAGATATGCCGCTAAAATCACCTCGGTATCGCTGTTTGAACGAAAGTCATGCCCTTTATCCATCAGTCTCCGACGCAGATCAATAAAGTTGTATATTTCTCCATTGAAGGCAATGCACAATTTTCCGCTTGCATCCTGCATGGGTTGATGTCCGGCCGGGGAGAGATCAATTATAGAAAGCCTGCGGTGTCCAATCCCAACGCAGCCATCCGCCGACCACCACTCACCCGCATCATCAGGGCCACGATGGTGCATTGCTTCGCGCCCATTAGAAAGCCAGCTGCGATTTAAGATCGGGTGTTGACTGGCAATGCCTATGAAGCCGCACATTAATAGATACTCCCCATGCGTCGGGATTTAAAAATTGGGTGTGTAGCCAAGAATATCCTTAATGCGCATAATCGTGCGATCACAGAGTTTTTCTCCGAACAGTATAAGTCCCCATTTATAGATGAAATAATAAGGAGTACAGCCAAAGCCAGCCTCTGTTTCAAGTCTTTTAGCATATTGAAGAAACGACCCGATTCCACGCTTGCGCTGGATGGAAAGAAACGGATAGGAATATTTGGATAGATCCGTCCTGACAAGATTTGTGAGTCGCGTTTCGCGCCTATTATCAATGTATTTTGTCACCTCGAAATACGCTTTCGTAAAATTTATCGAATTTTCTATCGAAATTGAGCCAGGTGTATAACGACTTTTTTCAGCCGTGGATGAACCGAACATAGGTTTATTATCCCGAAAAGTCTGCACGGCTTGGACAACAGGAAAATCGCAGTAAATAGACTCATGGTTAAGACATATCTGCGCCATCAGATATACTTGATACAGCAGCGTCCCGTCCAATTCTGAAGTAGAAATCTTAAATGCATCGTCTCTCGCAATTGTGAACCCGCAAATCGTAACACTTCGCTTAAAAAGCCAAGCCACCGTTTTCTCCCCTGGAGGTAAGATCGTGGTGGACGGCAAATAACGGAAATTCTCGATACGATTTTCCGGATGTATAACGATATATGAGCGTAAAAAATATTTCTTGTCTTCATGTTGATTGATAAATCTCAAATACTTGTTAAGGGCTTTAGGTAAAAACAAATCATCATCTCCCATGAACATAACAAATCGCCCTGCTGCAAGTTCGACAAGTCGCCGCAAGTTGCCATCATATCCCATATTTATTTCATTTTCGAAATAGTGGACTCGATAAGGTGACTGACTCTTAAATGATGTTACAACTGACCGAACTTTCTCCCTTAACGGTGCGTTATCTTCACACACGACGATATCGATATTCTGGGGATCACAATCAATTGAGTCGAGAAGCTGCAAAAGCTGTCCAGGTCTGTTATAGCTTGGAATACAAATGGACAATAACGGTCTCATAATTCATCTGTTCCGGGTTTTTTGAGAATGCATAAAATAAACACCCTGGTCAACTTTATATTTTGATTTACAGTTTCCACAAACAATCCATGCTCCTAACATCGATATTTCGCCTTTATGACAAGAGGGGCAGCGAAGTAGCGGCAACAATTCAATACGACTGTTTCTTCTGGTCTGTGAAAGCACACGACGAAATAATTTTAAAATCATGTGTCTGATATATTGTCCCTTCAGCATATTTTCCATTATATTATTACTATCTACGGGTTGCCACGAGGCATCTGTTTTAGGATTGATGATTTGGTAGTTTATTCTATCTTTCCAGTAATAACGAACGTGAAAATCAGCCGGGTGATCCGGTATAAGTTGCTGCGTCACCCATCGTTTTGCACGTTCTTCGTATAATTCAACAAGTGACGCATCAACAACCCAGGCATCTTTTTTCCTGATCATGAGGCAATCATTTCGCAGAGTCACTTCCAGCCTATGATCCTTGTACGGGTTTATACGTTCCATAAATGCATCGGGTGTTTCTATATATCCGGCATGTGCTACTCTTTGTAACTCCTCTAAAAACTTCTCTGGTTTATGAGTATGCTCGAGTACATGTGCTGCGATTACAAAATCGAATGTTTTATCTCTGAAGGGAAGATTCTCTCCAAATGCCAAAACTGTGGGTCGATCATGGACAAGTGGATCATAATGTCTCTCACGCGTTTCTTCATATGCATCCAGAAGGACATTAGATCGGGGATAAGGATTCCCTCCTGAGCCGACTTCGAGGACCAGTGTGTCCGAGGAAACGGGTAAATATAATCGTCTAAATTTCCACTTGATTGCTTCAATAGTTAACATCGTTTCAACATTTTTTCTGTTATTTGAGGCCCATTCCTCTTCAATATCTCAACATTGAGACCTATGTAAAACGCCACCTTTTACACAATTCCTGCGTCAAACTCAAATTTGAGCACGAAATGACGCGATAGCAATATCTTCGAAATACTCATTGTATTCATATTGCTGTAATTATCGCTAAACATTCAAACTACTCATATGTTTGAGTACCAATTGCATACGCGATACCACATCGTGGCCATCTTGATGCACGCGCCTTAATCCTGCCTCAGCTATACTTGTCCGCAAAGCGTCATCATTTATGTATTTATCTATTTTCATGATCATTTCTTCAGGGCTTCTGAAAAAGTCAGCTTCCTTGCCCTCCGTAAAAAGATTGGCCATGTCATTCGAATATTCGGACAACATGAATGTGCCTGTAGCTGGTATTTCAAAACATCTTCGCGTGTATGTATCGCGATTCAATTTAGAGAAAAAACAGAGAGCAATGCGTGCAGAACAAAGCGCAAGATTATAGTCATCTCCCCTGACCGGATTTATAGGTAAAAACTTGGTCAGCCACGGGTGTCTTGAAACTCGATCCCAATCAGGGCCGAAAAGTTTTAAATCGAATTCGTTGTCTGATAGAATCTTAATATAGGTTAAGCGATGGTCATTTTCATAATGCCCGATAAAAACCACATCATATAAGAATCTATTTTCTTGTATTTCATTGATCGAAACAGGATGATTTTTTTCGGGTATGAACCAAGGCATCAGTAATGCAACTCTTTTGGCACCGGCTCGCCGAAAATCTTCAACGTTATGTCTACGATAGGCAAAAATAAGATCATACATGGATAACGACGACATAAATTTTTGCCACAACCATGGTGGATGCCCTGGCGCAAAAGGATCATCGTTGTTGTATCCAACTATCTGACACCTTGGAATATTATGTTTTATTTTCGAGATAGTCGAAGCTGTTATATGGGTGCCTCTATAAATAAAGATCATGTCCGGTTTCAAATGATATGCCTTCGCCGCTAGATCCCGATTCAATCTGTATATCTGCGGTCCCCGAATAAATTTGTTCTGTCCGCGCTGCCACTGTCGAACAATTACGTTGCGGGCACAAAAATAGCTGCGCCAAAAAAATACCTCAACTTGGTGCCCAAGCTTGCGAAAAGCCTCAGCTACTGCAACCTCATGTATCTCGGAATGACCGTCTCCGACAACGAGTATTTTCATTGAATAAGTTCAGATAGTTTAGAACAAATTTATATGCTTCAGATTTTCATCCAAACATCAGGTATCAATCCCTTGAAGCCCCAATTAGTTGTTTCTATCTTGTTTTGAACAACCATCGGCGTCATCACAATCTTTTCGTTTTCTCCTCCCAACCATGCACCCCACCAGCTGAAAGTGCTGTTAGCAGTTATGAAATGGCGGCACTGAGTCATGAGCCAAAGGTCGGCATAGGCCTTTTCGTCACCCCGGTTATGGGAAACGAAAGTCGCCCGACCGTTTGGAAGGGCTAACTTGGCACGAGCAGCCAACGGGTCATCGGAAAAGAGGAAGTAACGGGGCGAATCGATCTTCTCATCCATCAGGGCGATAGCGCGTTGGTAATAGTCGGCAGCTGCATTGTGTGTCGCACTATCCGGTCCGCCAGGCCTATCAAACCAGCGAACATGAATAGCCACGGCAGGATTATTGCGAATCTTCTCTGCCATTCTTTGGTTTTCTGAATCCGTTGGTGGAATAATCCGCAGATCCTCGCGTATAACATCTTGCACATCTTTGAAGTAACCCTCGCTCTGCAACAGGCCATCCAGATATAGGGTTTCTTCAACCTTAATGCAGAGAATCCGCTCATCGAAATCAATCCCATCCTGTTCTATATATCTGCGCTGCTCGAAGGGCTGCTTGCGCGAATGCCACTTGGCCAGCGCTCGCCGAAAGCGCTCGAAGGGCTCCAACCGCTCCGCCTTTGTCGCCTTGCGAGCCTGTATGTTGAAACGATCCAGCATATAGCATCGATGATAGAGATGATCCCGTACAAAACCTGTTACGTCATCGATTACCAATTCAGCGTTGTTGACAATCGATAGACGTCGCGCTGCAGCATAGCAGAAAAGTTGATTACCCAGGCCGCCCTTGATGCGTGTGATGACTCTTAATTTCATTAAATATCAGTAAATACACCTCTTTTTCACTGCCACACAATTCCACCCAAAGCACGCCAGATCATCAGCTCGTCTACCTCGAAGAACTCTTAAATATAATGACCCGAGGATACCCAACATATATGCCAACGGCCAACTCCAATGACCGTAACACCGCGCTGTGCTGCCCAGACGGGCCAGTTCCTGATGACAATAGTCAAACCAGTCGCCATTTGAGGTTAGCTCCCCAATTAAAAATCCCCGTTGGGGCAGATGATATTCATACCAGTAACGGCTGAAGCCGGTACAATAATAATAGGGTGCGAAATGAACCAGGGAGGCGAAGGGTGCGGTCAAGATCAACTTGCCTCCCAGTTTGAGCAAGCGTGCAAACTCATCAATGGCTCTGGCAGGTTCGGGCACATGCTCCAACACCTCGCTACACAGTATGGCATCAAATGAGGCATCCGGTTCTGGAATAGCGGTAATGTCACAGACCAAATCAATGCGGCTGGTATCCCAATTCCCTGTTTGAAGACCTTCATTTAATGCCCCACCATCATACTGGCAGAAGTCTTGAGCAACATAGACAAGGTGGTTGCACAGCGGTTTGTTGCGAAGTTCACCTGCACCAGCGTCAAGAATGCGCGCACCTTGTGGAATGGCAGAAAGTGTCTTCTTCAGCCAGAGTTGGCGATTTTCTTCGTTGATGTTTTTATAGGGTATGAATACCATTGTTTTTATACTTCAGCGTACTTCACAAAAGTAAAAATCCCAAGAGCATAATGTTGACTTGCCAGATCGAAAAGTTGCATTTCATCTGGCACAATAGTCTCAACCTTGCCTCCTTGCCGAATCACCATGAGAGCAGACAGCCGTAGTGAATTCTTCACAGCCAGATCAATAATAACACGCGGATTAAAAACACGGTTGGCATTGAACTCAACGCGATCCACACCTATTGGAACGGATAGGTAAAATACCCCGTTTTTCTTCAGCAAACCTGTCATATTGATAAATCCGCGTTCAAAGCCTTTGACATCAATCGGGTCACCATAACGGCCCAATCCAAAGTGTTCCAGTGCATGCAGGCAGGAAAGAGAATCATAACAGCCCTTCCCCGCAATTTCACCAATAGGCTTAATTAGATCCACCTGCTTAAACACCACACCAGGTATTTTAGAGGTAATCGGCCGGATATCAAACACCTCAATTTCCCGAAAACTGGCCACATGAGCGACAAACCCGTCTACACGTGAGCCGATATCCGCATGTTTTTCCGGCTTGGCATCAAAGATTAATCTGGCTACCAGCAAATCCTGCCAGAAATATTCGCTTTTGGTGGTTCCGCCTTCTTCGTACCAGTCGTTCAGGCAGGGCAATAATGCAAGGCGTCCTGAGTAGTTGGAACGGAAACAGAACAAATCCCGCAGATATCGCGGTATGCCCCGCAAAGAAAGAAGCATTTTTCTAAAATCTATGCCGAATTGCGCACTTAAGAGCCAGTGGAGCTTAAGGAGCATATTCCGAATATTCATAATGCTCTCTTTGAATCGCAAAATAGAAAGTTATGCGTCGTAAATCTCAGACTGCCACTCGAGGCCAGATCAACGTGTTCCATTACTACCTGACTCATATCCTGATCAGCATTTAACGCTTGATACCCATTTTGGAAAAACAATTGAAATGTGCTCTTAAAATTCGGGTTTATTTCAACACCATGCGGCTGATGATCTTTAGTAGTTATTTCGACCAACCAGATTGGCTTCGGATCGTTAACAAGCATTTTTGTCGCACCTTCCAGCATCTGTTGTTCTGCCCCCTCAACATCAACTAATATCAGCACGTTTTTCCCCCGCAACCGAGTACCAAGCACAACATCCATTGTTGAAGACGGCACAAGTGTCACATAGCTTTCGGGGATACCTGCCCATCCCTTAACAACGGATGCGCCTGTGTTACCTCCATATATCTCGAGTACGCCAACGCTATTCGACAATGCTACCGGATATATTTCAGCACCAGACCAGCCGTTGGCTTTTATGTTTTTACACAGATAATGAAGATTTCTCTCAATGGGTTCAAATGCAATCACCGGCTTTCCCATACTCAAGGCGTGGCAGCAGTAATAGCCGACATTCGCACCGACATTGACCAGTATATCCACATTTTTGAGAAGATCCCTAACGATTTTGGTTTCATTAATCTCAAATGATCCTTGAGCCATGATTTTATTTCCAGCCAGTTTAAACCCCCACGGAGTAGCGATTGGCTTATCGGTGAAATATTCATATTGATCACGCATACTCCTATACATGGCAGCTATGAGAGGTACTCTTTCAATGAGAGGTCGTACAAAAGAGATTGAATTATTTTTCAATGATATTCCATTCATTTGTGTTTTGAAAGCACTACCATCCAAAGAAAATACGAGGCGGAAAATAAGACCCCTGCCATAACTACACCTGAAGTTCCATATAGATAGGCACCTATAAAATTTAAAAATACACCCAACAATGCGGTAATTATTTTTGGCGCCATCATAACACGCGTTTTCATTTGGCTCTGAAGATTGAGTGAGATAGATTGACCAGCAGTGAAGACTCCACCGGCAAGAAGCATCCATGGTAATAAATTAGAAACAGACGCGAACTCCTTAGCCACAAAAAGCTTAAATATTTTCGTATGAAATATGTAAGATAACAAAAAAGCACAGATAGTCACAGCTAATGCCAACCCGGCTAAACAATAACTCAGCCTGTTTACATTTGCGGTTCGCAGGCTATCGTTTGCATCGCCGGCTCGCTTGTAAAAGATGGGAGCAAAAAACTGCATCACCATACCGGTAGCTATTGACATCGGATAGTACCCCAGAAGAAAGACTACCGCATAAAGACCAACATCTTCTACTGTCGAACAAAGATTCAGTGCCCAACGGTCAGATGCAAGCTGCAACCAAGTAAACATGCCAAAAATTGAAATTGGCCATGAAAAATTCCACATCTCTTTCTGCCAATCTTCTTTTTTATCTTGACCTGTTACGCCTTTTGGAACGATTCTTTTAAAGAACACATACTGCGATCCGAGCACCAGTATGGCTGCCACAGCATAACCGACTATAGCCATAGTGCTTGTGGCGCTCAAACACATAAGCAAACCCGCAGCAACCAGAAACCGCGCCCAAGATTCCATTCCTTGATGAAGCGCTACGATGGCTCTTTGCCTAGCGGCATTCTGGATTCCGCTGAGAATCGAGTTGTATCCACTGAGAATCGCAAAAATGAATGCTGCAATTGCGATTCCGATCATTTTCGTTTGTCCAGCGATTAACAATCCTACAACCATTGTCAGTATCAAAATAACAGTGACCCCTGTCGCCGATAACACCAAACATTTTACCGCATTTAAATAGCCACCAAAATCATCCTGTTCCACTGCCGGGGCATAAAAGCGCATTACTCCATTGCTCAAAGGCCCCAGAACGGCCTGATTGACTAATGTGGCAACAGTCATTCCTAAAGCCAGTTCACCATAGGCCGCTGGGGCCAGCAGTTCTGTAAGCAGTCGCACACCGATAAGAGAGCCCACCACAGACATCGCCTGACCAAGGACAATCCAGAAGCCTTCTTTGAAAAGCCGACGAAATCGTTGAGATCTTGTACAACTTCCAGGGAATTTTTTATCGGAAACTTCTTTTTCATTTCCCAAACTCATAAAAACACAAATTTAATTCATCTTATTGATATTATATAATTTTTATCTATTTTATGCCATATTTCCAAAATGATAGGTCATTTCATGAAACTATATTTTATAACCACTACCTGATTAAAACCATCTTTTCTCTGTTTATTTTCTTGAACAACTCGTCATCCGGCTTTTCGTTTGTATAAATAAGCCTGTCGTAAGAAAATTCGGGTAAACGCTCCGGGTGTTCAATCTTTAAACCCAGAAAAAAGCTTCCGGATTTGTCGGCATCGAATATTGCAACAAGCTGAACCGGTGTCTCATGCAGAGACAGAAAAGCGATCTCCGCAAGATCTGTTGCACCATAAAAAACAATCTGTTTCACATTCTGTTCGGAAAGTTCCGAAAAGAGTCGTTTAAGCTTTATCCGCGCATCCTTGTAAAAATGGTAGGAATACTGGATATAAGCATATGTGAGGCGTGTTTTTTCCGCTGCACCCCTCGGCGTCAAAAGATATTTAACTCTGTTGCTCGGAATAGTTGTAATTTTCAGATAGCCCTTGCGTGCAAGCCGCTTGAGAAATGAATTGACGAGACCGAGAGAAATGTTGAGCTTTTTTGCAATTTCCCGCTGGCTGGAAACCTCTTCATTCCCGATCTCTTCGAGAATCTTAAGGATGTTGATTTCCTGATTATTCAATTAAATGATTTTTCCCCTGTTCAAGAAATGAAAAGGGCATTTTGATAGACAGCTCCGCCCGGTAAGTTACATAGCTGTTGCAGTAAACTTACCAGTGAGTATGGATTTAGCTGTTGAAGTGCTTTAAAAAACAGGAAATTATAGTGTTCACACTTTGAACATATATAGGAAAAGTTGTCAAGGAAGAAATCGGGATTTACGGGTTCCCTGCCCTGATATAATGGCGGATACCATTAAAGGTACCCTGACCTATCCCTTCAACTTTTTTTATCTCATCGATATCTTTAAACAGCGTATGCGCTTTTCTGTATTCGACGATTTTAACGGCAACAACAGGCCCGATGCCGGGAAGTCTTACAAATTCGGTAAGTTTTGCATCATTTATATTTACCGGCCCCTTCAATTCCTTCTTCATCATTTCACCTTTGAATTTATCATAATGCTTCTCAAGGTGTTTTTTCGCCTCTTCCTTATTTTTGGCGTCAATCCAGCTCTCTTTATCAAAAATACCGAGCATGTATATCACCTGTTCATTGTCCAATTTGCCTTCAGAATCATGATGAGGACAGTGGCGAATCTTTTCGCCTTTCTTATTTTTCTCTATCACGGCAAAGGCATCATCCGAGAGGAAGCGGACATCTATCTCTTTTGCGTTTTTACAGTATGCGTTCCCAGTAAATAAAATGAAAAATAAAACTGCAAATAACCGGGCAGCAATATGTTTATTCTCATGAATAATCATTTAGCCCTCCATTGTGCATAAAGGTTTAGACTAAAGGCCGGGTTTCCGCCAAGGAATCAGAATGGCCCGCCCCTGACACAGTTTCTCCCTTCCTGCTTTGCCTGGTAAAGATACGTATCGGCCCTGTTTATGATTTCATCGACAATTTTATCATTGCAGGATTCCACAAGATCAAAACTGGTAAAACCGAAGCTCGATGTTATTTTGATGTTTGTTTCATTATAAGTGAAAACACTGTTTTCAATAATACTTCTCAGTTTTTCACAAAGTGTTATTGCGCCTTTCATATCCGTCTCAGGAAGAACAATCATAAACTCCTCGCCCCCGTAACGTGCTAGCCAGTCAACATGGATTCTTATCGATTTATTTATCAGCCCCGCAAATCTGTATAAAACATGGTCCCCTGCCAGGTGCCCGCAAGTGTCATTTACATTCTTGAAATGATCTATATCGCATATGACAAGAGACAGGGGATGCTTATATCTCTCCGCCCTCCTTATCTCTTTCGAAAGATTTTCTCCGATATATCCCCTGTTGTAACATCCTGTGAGATAATCAGTAATTGAAAGTATCATTATCTCGTTATTTGCTTTCTTAAGGGATCGTTCAAGCTCAAGAATTCGGATACCTGTATTAAGACGCGCCATAAGCTCCGGATGATTTACCGGCTTGGTAAGATAATCGTCCGCTCCGGCTTCAAGTCCTTTAATGATATCGTCCTTGGCATCTTTAGCGGTAAGCAGAATTATGAAGACATAACTGTCGAGGGATAAATTTCTTATTGCCCTGCAAAGCTCGAGACCGTCCATTTCCGGCATCATCCAGTCGGTTATGACAATCGGATAAAATTTTTTATCGAATTTACGGAGAGCATCACGACCGTTTTCAGCGGATGAAACCTCGTAGCCGGCCTTCGTGAGGGAGATATTCATCATCTTCTTAATAATGGGATTGTCGTCAACGACAAGGATAGGAAAGTTAATCATGGGTAGTTTCATACAGGTTTATTTTACAAAAATCAATTGTAAATGATATCCAAAAGAGTTGATGATTGTATATTGCATAAGGATTGAAGCTCACCGGCGTTAGCAGCGGAGATCTTCAATTTTTGGCGTATTGCCGGATATTATCGCAGCCGGAACATCTTTGACCATCCGTTCGGCCTCGTCGTAATTGCCGAGGATGTTTGCTGCCGCTTCAACCGCTTTTGATAAAACAGGCGGCCTGTAATCCGCCGAGTGGGCATCGGTTGCGATTACATGTACAAGACGTCTCTCAAGCAGCATGGCAGCGCTTTTTTGCGGAATCTTCCCGAAGTCACCCGTAATACTCATGGCCGTGACTTGGCACAAAGCCCCCATTATTACCATATCATGCATAATACCAGCATCCTTCTGGATCATCAGATTCCTTTCAGGATGCGTAATAACAGGTGTTATGCCGTTAATCCTGAGTTCAAAAATCAGATCTTTTACTTTTGGAGGAACATTGTAGGAAGGGAGTTCCAGGAGGATATATTTCATGCCGTTATTGATAGTGCCGGCCTCTCCGCCCTTAATTTTATCCATCAGTCCGTATGATAGAGGCACATCCGCGCCTGAGATAAGTCTTATATTTATTCCGTTCGTTGAAAAGGCATCTGCCAGATTTGCAATAGATTTTTCAACCTCCCTTACATTATTCGAATGAACCCCCATCACGTGGGGAGTTGCAACAATGGTACGGATCCCGTCTCGAAAAGCAATTTCTGCCATTTTCAGGCTCTCTTCCGGCGTCTTTGCTCCGTCGTCAATCCCCGGAAGAATGTGGCAGTGGAGATCTATCACGATCAGACTTCCTTATTTGATGAAAACCTGTTTAAAAATTCCGGCTTTCTCTTTGTTCGTGCGCCTTTCTTTGTCTCGCCGTCTTCTCCATAATAATAGTAGTAATACTGGTAGTAATAGTAGCTGTCATTTGCCGTATCCACGCCGTTTAATACAGCTCCCAAAACATGGGCTCCTATGCTTTTCAACTGTTCCACGCCTGTTCTGACTATCTCACGTGCCGTTTCACCTGCCCGTATTACAAGAACAACTCCGTCGGCAGATTTTGCCAGTATCGAGGAATCGGTGACGGCCGCAATCGGCGGAGAATCAATGATTATCATGTTGAAATCAAGCCTCAGTTTATCCAGGAGCTCTTTCATCCTTCCGGATCCTATTATTTCGGAAGGATTGGGAGGAATGGGTCCCGATGGAATGACATGAAGCCCCGGTATTTTTGTTTCAAATATAACATCATCTATTTTTCTGTTACCTACAAGAAGGTTTGTCATTCCTTCATCTTTTTTTATTCCGAAAAGCTTGTGAACTTTCGGCCTGCGGAGATCACAGTCAATCAGAACAACCTTATTGCCGGATTGTGCCATTGTAATGGCAATATTGGTCGAAGTTATGGTCTTTCCCTCCTGGGGTCCCGCGCTTGAAACAAGAACCACCTGCGGTTCCTTATCCGCCGAGGAAAAAAGAATATTCGTTCTTATGCCCCTATAGGCCTCGCTTGAAATCGATTTGGGTGAATGGAAAGTCACCATCTCGGGGGCAAGCGCTCTCTCACCTTCATTTGCAATATTCCTGTTTGTTAAATAGATAGGAATTATACCAAGGTATGGAATATCAAGATAACGTTTGATGTCTTCAGGAAGCTTGATCGTATTGTCGAGATATTCAAGAAAAAAAGCCGCTCCGAGTCCCGCACCGAGGCCGACTATCAATCCGATAATTATATTGAGGCCTTTTCTGGGCTTGACAGGATTCTTCGGCACTTCAGCCTTGTCCACAATCCGCACGTTCCCGGTCTTCATATCTTCGGTAAGGGATGTCTCTTTGAATCTTTTGATCAGAAGGTCATACATCTCCTTTGCGCTTTGCGCTTCACGCTGCAGAACTGTGTACTCAATTGCTTTCTGATTAAGACTGAGAGATTCTCTTTTCTGTCCGTAAAGAGCAGCCTTAAATGAATTTTCCTTGGCAAGAGCGACCTTGTATTCATTATTAAGGGAATTGATAACCCTGTTTATTTCCTGTGCCTTCCTTGCTTGGAGAGTATTCAATTCGGACTGGATTGCAACCATCTGGGGATGATTCGAGCCGTATTTCTTGGAAAATTCCGACATTTTTTTAAAGAGTTCTACTTCCATCGTCTTGATTTGACGGATGAGTTCGTTATTCAGCACCTGAGGGATCGAATCAAGCATATCCGGATTGCCTTCGAGAGCCTTTGCCTGTTTGTAGCGGGTTTCCGCCTCTACACGCAGTGATTCAGCATCGACAACTTGTTGGTTGAGCTGTGCCAACTTCTGCGCCGTGATATTCTCGGTATTGCTTGAAAAATCTGTTATTATTCCTTGTTGCTCCTTGTAACGCAAAAGAGACTGTTCTGCCGTTTCAACCTTTTTTCTTTCCTCTTCAATCCTGCTGTGAAGCCATTTAACCGCATTCTGAATTGCTGCGAGCTTGGTTTCAAGGTTCTGATCTATATATGCGTCCGAAATAGTGTTTACGATTTTGGCTGCAATAACAGGATCTTTTGCCTGATATTTTATATCTACAAGACGGCTGTTTCTTATAGGATCAATCTTTAAACGAGAAAGAAAAGATGAAACAAGCGAGTTATTCGATTCTTCTTTTTCTTCCGCTTCATCATTTTTTTTCCTGCCGGTAACAAAAAGTGACGTCACCGCTACAATAGCAGATTTTAAACCATCCTTAACGGAACCCATCATGACCGAGATGAAATTATCATCCGGTTTCGGGAAAAACTCTTCGCTCTTGTCAAGATCAAGCCTTTTTATAACACTCCTTGCAACTGAGCGGCTTTCGATTATCTTGTACTGGGTCTGGTAATAATCCGTCCCTGAAGCATCAACAGCCATAACTTCCTGAATGGAGACTACATTCGGATTTTCTTTATCTATTATAATGCGGGTCGAAGCTTCAAATATAGGAGTCGCTGTAAATGCGTGGATAACGACGGCAACAAATATCAGGCTCGATATGGCGATTATTATCCACCGTCTTTTCATTATTACACGGAGATACTCACGAATATCAATTTTCTCTTCAATAAATTCCATAATTGTATCAGTTCTCCCGCAAGAAATCCGTAATCATTAAGTAATTTACATACAATCAATTCTGTTAACAGACTTTATCAATGATGATTTTAAACCGCCGAATATATAATATCGAACCGAAGTACTATGTTCGAACAACGGGCTATTTCAAAGCCGTCAGAAGAAGCTTTCCGGAACGATAATTATATCGTTCGGCTGTATGATGACATCATGGATTTTTTTGCCTGCCTCTGTGATGGCATCAACTTTGACTTCAATAACTTTTTCCACTCCGTTTTCCACGCGGACAATACGGGTACGGTTTCTGGCAGCTATATTGGTAAATCCGCCGGCTATTCCTATACTCTCAACAAGCGAGATTTCCCGGTCGATCAAGGGATAAGATCCCGGGTTCTTGACCTGTCCTATTATATAAAAGTTTTCTGCAGTTGGAATAAAAAGTATATCCTTGTCGGATAAAAATATATTGGAATACTGGTCTGTCCCCTGTAAAACACCCTGCAAATCGACGTTTATGACTATCTTTTCCTGACTCCCTGTATTCGGGTTTTCCGTTCGTATGATTTTTGCTTTTTTGCCTGCTCCTGTCTGCTCAATTCCTTCGGCCTTTGAAATGGCATTTAAAACCCTTTCATTGGCTGAAAGAGGATAGCTCCCCGGTTTTTTTACTGCACCCAGCACTAGAAACTGCTTGCTTTTATACTCAGTCACCATGACGGAGACATGGGCATCAAGCAGATATTGGCCCTCTGCAAGCTTTGTGGATATGAGCACCCCTATCTCCGATATTGTAAGCCCTTCGACCTTAAGCCGCGTTATAAGAGGAAAGGAGATATATCCGTCTGCCGATACGCGAACCGCATCTCTTGAAAGGTCTTTCTCTTCATATATTGTTATGCTCAGGACATCGTCTCCGCCCACAACATACTCCCTGGTACCCCTGCCGTCGGCATCGGGGTGCAATTTTATATATTCGGCAACAGAAAAATTCCTGGTTTTATTTATGACATTGCTTATTACGTTATCTGTTCCGTCTTTTTTTACGGAGCTTTTTTTAATTTCTTCAAGTATCGCAAGATCTGATGCTTTAAGGCCGGATATCGGATTTTTTTCCTCTTCAACATTTGTAATTCTGATGACATCTCCGCCAGTGGAAGCACAGCCCGCAAAAAACAACATTGAAACAATGATTAAATTTATGACAAAACAACGTTCCTTCATACAATTTCCTTATATTACCGTACCGGAGACGAATCCGATTCAAGCGCACCCGCAAATGACTATTATCATTTTTCCATAATGAAGGACACGATTTTTTTATCTTAGTGCTCTTCATGATTTTAATAATTAGCCTGACTTTACGAAATCATAATGTGCCGGTTTCGTAAAAGATCCACCAAAAATATGGGCTATCAACAATGAAAGGGGCTTATAAAGCCCCTTTCATTGTATTAAACTAGTCTGTTCTTATTATTCTCTTATGTTGTTATTAGTGAGAAATTATTTAATTTTATTATATTCCAAAGGCTCAATATGTTGCATCAAATGAAATAATAAACTGGTTATCTTTATAATCGTAGCCGGGGTTATTTGAATTTTTTTCCTTGTATACATATTCAGCTCCGGCTTTAAGTATATCTTTTATAAGTTCAAACTGCAAAGATGCATTTAAGGCTTGATTGTCGTCTTTCCTTCTTCCGACAAAATAATCGTGTTCACTGTAATTATATCCGGCTTTTACAAGCAATTTGGACAAGATCTTCTGACTGACGCTGAATCCGAATCCGGTATCTTCAAAATAATCATTAGTGTCGGATGCGGACTGCCTCAGTGCACGCTCGATTAATACAGAAAGTGTCGTGGTTTCGGTAGGCATATAATCGACTGATGTTGATGCTATCCATGTATTCCTGTCATCATATTCATTGCCATTTACATCGAGCCTGTTTTCATAAGCTTTCCACTGGTAACCGAGATTGAGCTCTCCGGCGAGTTTCGCTCCGCTGTCCCATCCAAGGCCAGTATTTGCTCTGTGCCATTTAAAAGAAGCGTCGTTGGAACTGGTCACGTCCGCACGGTGCGTGAAATACTTCTGCGAACCATAATGATATCGTAAAAACATCCAGGTCTTCGGCATGACCTTGACTTCAAAACCGGCCCCGCTTTCGCTGCTGTAATAATCCTGTGTATAGTCCCGGACATCGTTGTCATAATCCTGTTTAAAATAATTGTAAAATGCCAGGATTTTGAATCGATTACTGAAATTAAAACCAACTTTGCTTGTAAGATCGTTGTTCCAGCGTTTGGTAAGCGCGCCTATTCCATATTGCTCAGCGCTTCCATACGTGTCTTCGGCATCAGTATATGTGTTGTTGATGCCTGCTATCAATCCGCCCGGTGAATTGTAATTCAGGAGAAACAATCCTCTATGAGTTTCCCAGTCATTATCGCTGTTATCCGAATAATATGCAAAATCACCCTGGTACCCTGCCATCATTTTTCCTCTGTCGGGAAAGGTTAAATCAAGCATCATGCCCGGTTTAACATGGGTTATCCAGTCCGATTCCTCTCTTTCGGCAGTGTTATTGCTCCCGTCTCCGAGATAAATGTTGTCATCATGTATACCTTGAACACTCAAACCAGGTATCAGCGCAAGATTTCCGAAACGTATCTTGCCGCCTTGGGCAAATGCCCCTGAAGACGCGACAAACAAAAAGAGAAGTATAACAGTTAAAATTGAGATTATTCTTTTCATCCATTATTCTCCCGATTAAAGGCCAATACAGTTATATTAATCCGGTTATTTTCAATTAAGTCGTTGTAATAGAATAACCGTAACATTGAAATCCCGTGACCGGCATGAGCCTTAACGAAACGGCCAGGTATGTAATGAATGGTTATTTTGTAACGGCTCCTAACTGCAATATATCAAGATGAAGGGCTTGTTGTACTCTCCTTGGTTGTAGTCGTTGTTGTAGTTGTAGATGTAGTTGTTGTTGCCGGGGCCGTCGTTTCAGCCGTCGTAGCAGCTTCCGTCGTTTCAGCCGTCGTAGCCGGGATTGTTGTTGATGAGAGCTTTTCAAGCTCTTTCCGGGCGGCTTCAAGAGCTGCGTCAATAGCAACAGCAGCACGCTCTGCATCCTGTCTCACAGCATCATCCGGATTCTTTTTCAGCTCTTCAGCCGCGATTTTTGCAGCTTCAAGGATATTCACCTTTGCAGTAGCCTTGTCGAGCTCATTTCTTGTTGCCTTAGCCTCTTCGTTTTTCACGAATGCTTTTTCAAGAGATCGGTAAACCGCGCTTTTTGTTGCGGCATCAATACCGGGGTTTTGGAAAAAGCCTCTCATTACCCTTCCTACAACTGCCGCCTCTCCTGAATACATGTTAAGGTAAGTATTAAGGTTATCGAAACCGAAATCGGCATCCGAACCCCTAAGTCCCATTACTGCGGTAGGAGTCTGGAGATAGTTGGCTTTTTTTGAGGCGCCGCTCTTAAACCACATCTTTCCTACAAAGCAGGTTACTCTTCTGACGGCTTTTTTTGTCTTGAAAATCAGGATTCCCGAATCTTCATCTCTTTCCTGGATCAGGGCACTTGTAAACGGGCTCAGTTTGAGGATAGCTCCATCATTAAATGTCACCTGTACCGTGCCCTGTTTCGTCTGAACGCGGTCGCCTTCATTCAGTTCCTGGCCGATTCTCGATATTCTGGTTGTGTCGGCTTCTTTAAGAACAACCGCCTCTCCGGTAAAGGTCGTTACTTTTGCCAGAGGAATTGCGGCCTTCGCAGTCCCTGAAAAAAGAACAACTATGATAAAGGTGGACAGTAAACAAGCTCTTGCAACCTTTTTCATCGACAGCCTCCTTGTAGGTAAAATGCGTGCAGATGGAAATAATCGTTTACAATTTTTCCAAGGTGCAATATATGAAAATAAAATAAAATAGTCAATGATATTTTTAACATTTTCCAATAGCTATATCACTTTCTCTATTTATGGATAATAATTTGAAGAATAAAATTACGGTCCTCATTCCTGCCCTGAATGAAGAAACCACAATCGGAGATATTATAACCCGTTCGAAAAAATACTCTGATGATATTATTGTAGTGGACGGCCATTCGAATGACGGAACAGAATCAGTATCCAGATCCCTCGGTGTTAAGATAATATTTGATCATAAAAAGGGAAAAGGAGAGGCTATTCGTTCAGCCATACCAGGCATCCGAAACGAAATAACGGTTCTGATAGATGCCGATGGCTCACATAATCCTGATGATATTCCAAAACTTGTTCAACCGATAGTTGAAAACAGAGCCGATCATGTATCCGGATCACGTCTGATCGGCGGTTCAAGCGAACTTCACGGAGGCTTCGACGAATGCTTCAGGCTGATGGGAAGCTCCCTTATAACGGCTTTAATAAACCATCGTTTCAAGTTGAGGCTGTCGGAAAGTCAGAACGGTTTCCGTGCCATAAAAACAAGCGTGTTGAAAGCGCTTGACCTGAAGGAAAATATTACAACAATAGAGCAGGAAATGATAATAAAGACTTTAAAGAAAGGCTACCGCATGGCGGAAGTGTCTTCGCACGAATACGAGAGAATAGCCGGATATTCAAAAATAAAATTACGAAAAGTCGCATTCCGGTATGTTTATTCGATGCTGAAGTACCTCTATTTTTAAGGAGATCGCCCTGGCAAAGATTATTCTCTTCAATCCCCCGGGACCTGACGGCAAAGGCTTTATACGCGAAGGAAGATGCACGCAGGAGGCAGGCGCCTGGGCCACCCTCTGGCCCCCGGTGACTCTTGCAACGGCATCGTCTTTTCTTGAAAAAGACGGGCATGCGCTCAATGTCACCGATTATCCGGCCCTTGGACTCTCGTTTGACAGTTTGAAAAATTCTGCCGAAGAGAACAGGCCCGATTTTGCAATCTGGAACACCGGAACCCCAACGCTGGTATACGATATAGCCATAGCCGAATCGATTAAATCCGTTTCGCCTGAAACAACCACCTGTGTCATGGGAACCCATGTATCGGTTATGCCCGCGCAGGCATTGAACCTCAGTTCGGTTGATATTGTCATAAGAGGTGAACCCGAGTTGACAATCCGGAAAATCTGTTCCTGCAAAGACAAGGAATTCACCGGCATACCCGGCATATCCTTTAGAGATAAGAAAGGCGGTATAATTCATAATCCTGATTCGGATTTCATGGACGCCGGAATAATCCCCTTTCCGGCATGGCACCATCTTGACATAACAAAATACAGGCTTCCGCTCAAAAACAGGCCTTTTCTTATTGTGGCTCCCTTGAGAGGCTGCCCCTTTCCCTGCTCGTTTTGCACCGCAGGCATCTACTATGGGAAAAAACTGAGGAAACGGACGGTAAATAATGTTATTGAAGAGATATTAAACAACAGGATAAAATATAATGTAAATGATTTTTTCATATGGGCCGACACATTTACCGCGGACAGGGAGTATGTCAGGGAATTCTGCAGCGAACTTCTTTCCAGGAATATAAAAACATCATGGACCTGCAACAGCAGGGTGGATACTGTGGACCGGGATATGCTTGAGCTTATGAAAAAAGCAGGCATGTGGATGATAAGCTTCGGTCTCGAATCGGGCTCGGATGAAATCCTGAGGAGGTCAAAAAAGGGGATACGCACAATACAGTCGAAAAGAGCTGTTGAAACCGCCCACAGGCTTGGGATCATAACATCCGGCCACTTTATATACGGCCTTCCCGGGGAAACAGAAAGCAGCATGATGCAAACTTTAAGTTTCGCTCTTGACCTTCCGCTCGACATCGCACAGTTCTATGCCGCCTCTCCCTTCCCGGGAACCGGCCTGTATGATGAAGCAATATCGGAAGGCTGGCTGAAGGAAAACGATTCATTCTCGCAGAGCCATGCAGTCATGGAATTGCCGGGGCTTTCCGCAAAAAGGGTCGACGATTTCAGGCAGTATTCGTACAGAAGATTTTATTCAAGAATTTCGGCTCTTTTCAGGCTTCTTAAGATTGCCGGGCCTTTTGCTGCAACCAACATTCCGTTTACCATAAAGAGCTTTTCCGGCTGGGTAAAGGGGCGATGAGAAACTACATCCTTGGAATCTGGGACGGTCATGATGCAGGCGCTGCCCTTGTTGCGGGAGAGAGCATTCCTTTTGCCGTAAACGAGGAAAGGCTTACGAGACGTAAACTGGAGGCCGGATTCCCCCTTCTTTCAATAAAGGCCTGTCTCGCTTACGCCGGAATAGCACCTTCCGATATTACCGAAATAGCGGCATCAACAGCGGACACCGCCAAAACTCTCACGAGAATATTTCCGTCATTAAAGGAAGAATATTATCTCATACGGCGCAGAAAGAAAGGGCCGGGGCGTTTCGACGGACTTAAAAAAAGGTTTAAATACAGATTTACCGAGTACGGTCCGAATTCTATTTCCAGATATTTGAGCAGGCTTTATTTTGACAAAAAACTATCTGAAATGGGATTTTGCAACTACAATCTTCACCTGCCGGATCATCATTTATGCCATGCAAATACGGCGGCACGGTGCAGCGGTTTTGACGAATGCCTTGTCATAACATTAGACGGATTGGGAGACGGCCTTTCGGGATCTGTATGGATATACCGCAACGGCAGACTCAGGCCTGTTAATAAGATCCCGGCAAAAGTCTCGATGGGCGTATTTTTCGAGCATGTAACCAATCTCCTCAACATGCGGGAACTCGAAGACGAGGGAAAGGTCATGGCGCTCGCAAACTATGCCTTCCCTGTCGATGATTCGGCGAATCCTCTTTTAATCATGATAAAATGCGACGGTCTCTCATTCGTTTCCGGTTACAGCTCAACCGGTATGTTTAAAGAGATGAAGAAAATCTTCTGGAGATATCCTCCGGAACAGTTTGCCTGCATGGCTCAGAGGACGGTTGAAAAAATAACTGCGGAACTTGTACAAAATGCCGTGGCGCAAACAGGAATGAAAAGGCTTGCCCTGGCAGGAGGCCTTTTCTCAAATATCAAGCTCAACAAGAGACTCGGCGAACTTCCTGAAGTCGAAAAGGTCAGCGTCTTTCCTCACATGGGAGACGGCGGTCTTGCAATAGGCGCCGCTCTTGAAGCAAATTACCATAAATCAGGGATATCAAACTGCGGGCTTTCCGATCTTTATCTCGGACCAGGATATTCCGAAAAGGAGATCCTTGACTGCCTTATAAGGGAGAAAGCCTCTTTTGAAAAAATAAGTAATCCCGCAAAAAAGGCGGCGGATCTTATATTAAATAACGAGATCATCCTCTGGTTCCAGGGACGCATGGAGGCCGGTCCGAGAGCTCTTGGAAACAGAAGCATACTTGCCCGCGCTGATGACAGGAGACTGAAAGACAGGCTCAACCTTGCTCTTAAGAAAAGAGTATGGTATCAGCCTTTCTGTCCGAGCATGCTTGCCGAAGACGCAAAAGAACTGCTTTGCACTGAAAAACTTGGCACCGACAACAATCCCTATATGACAATGGCCTATTCAGTGAGGCATGACCGGATTAAGGCAATGGAGGGGGTTGTGAACTTAGACGGCACATGCAGGCCGCATTTTGTTGGTGATGAAAATCCGAGGTACAGGGAGCTGCTCGGTCACATAAAAATGAAAACTGGCTACGGCGTCGTATTGAACACAAGTTTCAATATACACGGAGATCCGGTGGTCTGCTCCCCCGGCGACGCCCTCGACACATTCTACAGAACCGATGCCCGCTATCTTTTCATGGAGGATTTCCTGGTTGAAAACAAGACTCGGTAAATTCTTTGACAACCGGTTCTTTCCGGTTCTTCTCCTTCTGGGGCATCTTGTTGTTATCGGCATTCTGCTTTATTTTATAGACTACTACAGCAAAACCGGGCTTGAGAACATCCTGATGAAATGGATTCCGGTCAATCTTCATATCAACTTCTTTCTTGTTGTCTCAGCCCTCATATTCTGCCTTCCTGCCATCAGGGAGCATATTAAGAATTATCTGAACAGGAAAGGAATATTGATCGCGGCATTCATTGCGGCAGTCTTCATGCTCTCATCCTTTTTTGCTCCGCGGGATCACCGTATTTATTATGATGAAGACATATATGCCAACATCGGCCAGAACATAGCGCTTAAGACCCAGACCGGACTGTGCAACTACGGAACATTCGAATATGAAGAATATTATCCGCATTCCCTTTCATACAACAAGGAACCGAGCGGGTGGCCGTATCTTATCAGCCTTCTTTTCCAGGTATTCGGAGTTAATGAACTGTATGCCTTCTTTCTGAACAATTTTCTTTTCACAGGCTCCGTAATGCTTGCATACCTTATAACATGGCACATGACCGGCAACTTTTACGCCTCCTTTTTTTCCTCTCTTATATTCGGCCTTATTCCACAGAACCTGATGTGGGGAAACACGATTGCTGCGGAGCCCGCAGCCGCTTTCTTTGCAGGATTATCGTTTCTGGCGCTCATCCTTTATCTGAAAACCTATAAAACATCGTATCTTTTTTTACTCATGACCCTACTCCCCTTTTCATGCCAGATGAGGCCTGAATCCGGACTCATAATACCGGTGCTTGCCGCATATATTCTTCTTTTTTCACCGGGATTGTTTGCCGACAGAAAATTCTGGGCATATTTGCTCTTTGCAGGAGTTCTTATCATTCCTCATCTTGTGCATCTGTATGCTGTCAGCGGCCACTCATGGGGAGCTGAAGAAAGCAAGTTTGCCCTCTCTTTTTTCTCAAACAATTTTTCCGTAAACGGACTTTTTTATATAAACAACAAAGAGTTTCCGGCCGTATTTACCACTCTTGCCTTTTCAGGACTTATCTTTTCGAAAGAAAGCATCAGGCAGAAGGCATGCCTTATGACATGGTTTATTCTTTTCTGCGGAATATTTCTCTTCTTTTACGCCGGCAGTTATCATTACGGGGCTGATGTGCGCTTTTCCCTTCTAACCTTCCTCCCCCTTGCCATACTGGCCGGAACCGGAGCGGATGAGATCAGGAGAAGGCTCGAATCGTTTATTCCTTCTCCCCGAAGCACATGCATTTTTCTGATGGTTTTTCTCATACTCTTTTCAGCCGTCCGTTTTTTCAACATGGTGCATCGTGAAGGCCAGGAAGCATGGGGCGCAAGGTATGATCATAAATACGCAAAGGAGTTCATACAAAACATTCCTAAACGCTCGATTGTCTTAAGCCAGAATCCGGCCATGTTTCTTCTATGGGGGCAAAATTCGATACAGACATATTCAGGCATTGAAGAGCCGGAACTCATAAAACAGCTCATCGGCAAATACCAGGGACATGTATATTTTCATTACAATTACTGGTGCAACACGAAAAATATACGAAACATAAGGCTCTGTGACGCCATAAAAGAAAAATATGTCCTGACCGAAGTGGCGACGGCGCGCGAACAGGATCACAAGTACGGGCTGTATAAGATTTCGTTAAAAGATGAAGAGGCAAAGGCTCAGAGGCACAAAGGCATAAAGAAACCAGAAACTAAAAACCAGAAACACCAGACCAAAGACCATAAACCGGGGACCTGAAACCAGATACACCACTTACGACTTACGACTAACGAATATGAAATAAATTTGGAAATATAATATATGTGGCATCATTTAAAATATATCCTGCTGTTTTCATTATTCCTGACACCATCCGTTGCCGACGCAGGCGTGATAAACACAAAAATCGAGCTCTCCTGCTCCGTTAATAAAAAAAGCGACATTGCCATACAGGCAAAAATAGCAAACATGGGAAACTCAACCGCTTATAGAGCAACCCTTTCATTGTTCATGGAAGACTGGGCGCAGAAATTCGACAATCTGGGCGATAACCCCCCTGACGGCATATTAAAATTTAATGAGACCATAAGCATCCCCGGTTTGAAACCCGGCATGCACATGCTCGTTGCAAGAGTTAGCTTCGAGGAGCAAAACGGAACCTCTCACAGGATTTTTGAATATTTCCCTTTTCCATGTAAAATATCAGACACGGATAAGAAGCCGGAGCTTTCCCTTGAACTCAAACCGCCTCTCTTCAATATGCGCGCTTTCATGGAAGCGAAAAAGAAAATGGTGATTTCGATAAATAATTCAGGCAACAGCCCTCTTTCTCCTGTAATCGCCTTTTTCCTTTCTGACGGATATACAGCCGGAGATGCCTTAATTCAAACCAAAGTTCCTCCAAATAGTAAAGTTGAAGAAACCGTTGTGATTGAAAAGGAGAAATCAATCAACCAGAGAGGAAAGATTCTTGCCGTTGCATGGTATGAGAAGGATGGAATAATCTATTCCGTAAAATCGGAAGGGACGGCCGGAGTCGAAGAAAAACCTGTTCTCTTTAAGTGGTATCCGCTTTTTTGCATAATCATTCTTATAGCAGTAACAATTTTAATAATCGTGAGACGTAAGGCGTGAGGCGTCAGCCGGACTTCGAATATCGCACATCGAATATCGTGGGCTGATAACTGATCACCGGTAACTGATAACTGTTTTTAAAAATTCTTCATCAGGGTAAAAATTCCAGATATATTTTCTTATTTTATCCTTCAATTTCTTATCTGCCGGTTCAAGCTCGATTGCCTTTTGATAATGCCAGCCGGCCCTGATGAATTCCGAATCACAGAGACGGTTTGCTGAGGGATCAACCGTTTTTGAACGCATGATCCAGTAGTTTCCAAGTTCCACATGGAGATTCGGATTCTTCTCTCCTGCAAAATATGCGGCCCTTTCCATGTAAATATCCGCCGCTGGAATCCACTTTTGATGGTAGTCGGGCTTTTCCCACATATGGCTATATTCCCAGCCGAGCCTTAAATGATACTCGGCATTCATGGGATTTAGGCGTACCGCATTCTCGAGGGCATCAATAATCTTTTCGAGATATTCAATTCTGATTTTATCATCCGGTTCATTGTTTCGTGCGATAATCAGGTTTTCGGCAAGCCTGAATCTGTATTCCGCGTTCCCGCCGTCCCATGTTATCGCAGCGCTGATCTTTCCTGGCGAAGGATACCTTTCTCTGTTCAATGTTGAATTGGGAACTGTATTGATCAATGACTCTGCAACCAGATGGCGGAAAGAATATATCCCTGACCAGAGTATGAATCCTGCAAAAAAAAGCAGCAGGAGCTTTCCTTTTCGATTAAGATCAAGGCTGATATACTTGTACCGGATTTTTTCATTGTGATATCGCTTTTCAAGATTCAGAGCGCTGTAACCGATTGCAGCGATTGAGACCATCATCATGAAATTGGCCGGTATATGAAGATTGAAATCTGAATATGAGTGGATCCCCATAGCAGCAAGAACGGCCAAAGGGACTGCGCCGAGACATATCGAATACGAATTGCTTCTTGCACTCCAGCGTTTTATCGTAAAATAGATATAAATGGAAATGCACGTAACCAATAAGGCGAATCCTGTGATTCCAGCTTCTGCGGCAAACTGGAGCCAGTCGTTATGAGCATACATAAAATATTGTTTTTTATCTTCGGAAGACTGGTACCTCGGATAGAGATATTGAAAATTACCTATTCCGGCGCCGGTTATTCTATAATCTTCAAATATCTCAAATGTTTTCAGAGCGTATCTTTTCCTTGTCTCATAGTCGCCTGAAATATGGTCGAACCTCTTTAACGAATAATCTATGCCGACATTATAGGCATAGATGAATATGACGAGGAACATGGTAAGAAGCAGAAAGCCTTTTCTGCGATGCTCTTTTTTGGACAGAAACATGATCCCCATGAAAAACATTGCAATTGATGCGGATATCATTCCTCCTCTTGAAGCGGAAAGGATAAGCCCGAGGCCCATGACAATAGCGGATGTTATGACCAGGATCTTTTTTGCATAGTTGCGGTCTTTCGAGAACAATTCCGAAAGCCTTGTCCTGAAGCTCTTTTCCCAGTTCGATTTAATCCCGCTGCGCTTCTTTTTCTTTTCAGATAACGCTCCTGCAAAGCCTGTGGCAAGGAGAAGGCCAATTCCCATCAAGCCGGCAAAATGGTTCCTGTTTATGTAGGTACCTGAAAGATCTTTTATGTGCTCGATTCTTTTAAACCATAAAATATGCGAATGTCCTGAATAGGTCTCGATAAGACCGTACAACGCCTCGAAAGAACCCAGGATTAGAATGGTCGCAACGGCAGTGTTTATGCGGGCTCTCGTGTTGAGTGTCTCAACAAGACACCTGAAAAGCAGCCAGTATGCAACGATCCTGATAAAGGACTGGCGAACAGGATATGCATACGGGGAGAGGGCAAACCATGCGCTCTTTGCCTGCTCATAAGCGCGCAGAGGGGAACGCGCCATTTTCCCGACTGCAAGGGCTTCGGGTGAGATCGCTCGTACGATGAATTCGGGAAGCAGTATTATCTGAAACAGGAGGTATGAGAGAAACAGATAGAAAATAATATCGAGATCGGTTTTTAAGTGACTGTATGAATATTTCTCGGTTCTTAAGTCTTTTATAATATTTTTATTAATAAGGAATAACGATGCGGTGAATATCATTAGAAACACGAAGCTGTATGTGTAAGCATGAACTGCCCCGAAAAGAATCACGCTCATGACAAGCGACGTCATCAGCATCACAAAAGCCGTTTTATCCGATTTTTCCGCTTTCACTATCTAAAACTTACCCCTTCCCTTCTCGCATTTCGCTCTCACGCCTTCATTCTCTTCCCTTTGTGCCTCTGTGCCTTTGACTCTTTGCTTCTTGTGTCTTGGCTTTCAGTTTTTGATTTTAGTTCGTACTTCGCACTTCGATGTTCAGTTCCTCGATATTCGATGTCCGATATTCTATTTTTCATCCCTTTTACGTTTCACTTTTCACTTTATACCGCTCTGACGACTCACGCCTCCCGCCTCACGTCTTTTCCCCCACCATACCTTTCCGTTATTTCGGAATCAATTAGTTTTCATCCGGAAATGCCCATTTTGAGAGATCTCTTTGTCAATCCGCGAGATTTCTTGTGCGACATACTATGCGTATGTCTCCACGCAATTCCTTGATTTCCTTGAGCTTGCCCAAAATTATTTATTTCCGAATCGGAAAGTTAACTGTGTCCGAACTTGGTTTACGGATGGACACAAATTAGAAAAGAGACAGTTACCGATTTCAGCCTTGAGCCGAAATAGGTAAATATGCTATGGTGCCTCGCATTTGCTGAATTTTGATTCAGCATAAAATATTTACAAAAGGAATCTCATGTGAAACAAATAATGAGTCTTGTGGGACGTTTCATCTATTTCCTGATGGGCTGGCATTTTGAGCCGCTTCCACCATATTTTTCCAGCAAGCACGTGATAATCGGATTTCCCCATACTTCCAACATGGATACTGTCAGGGCTTTCGCGGGTTTTCGCATTGTTCGTCGAACCGGCCATATCATGATAAAAAAAGAGTGGTTCTTCCGGCCCCTTTCTTTTATTCTAAAAGCAATAGGAGGCATCCCGGTCAATCGCAGTGCATCCCAGGGCGTTGTGGAACAGATGGTGGAGATTTTCAAAACGAGAGACGAGTTTCTTCTGGCAATCGTGCCCGAAGGAACGCGCAAAAAGATTAGGACCATCAAAACCGGATTCTGGCATATCGCCAGGGCCGCCGATGTTTCCATCATCTGCTGGTATCTGGATAATCAGAATAAAACCTCCCGATGGCTGGGCGAAATTATTCCGGGTGAAGATAAAATTGCAGACCTGATCCTGATCCGGGATATCTACGAGAAGGCCGGATATAGATTTCCCCTGGATATCACATCGCTATCTCAGGAAAAAGAAGAAAATAGCACAGCAAAGCAATCTGCAAAGTAGCTGATTACCTTTAAAAAAACGTTGATTACTGTGCGTCATCCTGACGGTATCATTATTACAGTATTGAACCGAAACAGCGAGCGCATTCCTCGCTGCTTGCAGCGGGGTTAGCGAGCAAATTAAAAATAGACGCTATACCCTACGGCCGAAGATTCCCCGTAGCTTGCTGCGGGGAGCTTCAATTAAGGGATAATCTTATAATATCATCAAAACAGGAGGATATTTATGGCAAAGAAGGTTCTGGTAATGCTGGGAAGTCCGAGAAGAAAGGGGAATAGCGCTATTCTTGCGGGTCAGATAACAAAAGGGGCAAAATCGGCCAAGGCAAAGGTCGAAACCATTTATCTGCATGGCAAGGCCATCGCTCCATGCAAAGCCTGTTTTGCCTGTCAAAAGAAGAACAGCAAGGGGTGTTCAATCAAGGATGATATGCAGGACATTTATTTGAAACTCATCGAGGCGGATGCCTGGGTTATTGCCAGCCCTGTTTACTGGTTTACGATGTCCGCACAGACCAAGATCTTCATGGATCGTTGTTTCGCGCTTCCTGCTTATCATAAAGATCCTTTCCGGGGTAAACGGATTGCCATCGCCATGTCGTATGGCGACGAAGATTCTTTCACCTCCGGTTGCGTCAATGCTTTAAGGACTTTTCAGGACGCCTATGCATATACGCAAGCCAATATTGTAGGGATGGTCTATGGGTGCGCAATGGACGCCGGTCAGATCCGATCTAATGAAAAGGTTATGCAGGAGGCTTTCGATCTGGGTAAAAAACTGGCAGCAGGCGGATAAGAGCTTGTTAATAGGCTATTTGGGTGCATTATCGAAGATTGATTTACCGATAGAATATGAATTAAGAAAGGAAAGCGGCAGTAACAGGATTTTTCTTTGGAAAGCACAAGAACTTCCACAGAGGAACGACATGGATGGTAACGTTATTTGCTGCGGTTGTGAGTTCTACACTCTTTGTAATCAGCAGGATATTTTTAACTTTTGGAAAGCGTTTAATAAAAAGCCTGACGCCATCAAATCGTTTTTCCTTCCAGTCAAAAGAGGTTATGTATTTGACCTCGATCGGCACAGGATCAGTCACTGAACCGATGACAAAATCGACCTCCCTGTCACTTTCTGCATAATAACCGCAGGAAATGTTATTTCTTTTCAATGCGAGAAACACAGCATTTTCAGCCCTGCCCCCTTCATCGCCGGAGCCTGTCAGCAGTGTTTTGACGCCATTATCCCAAAGGTAAATCTTTTTCTGTGAATAAACTCTTTCGGAATATGATGTTGTCCACTTTCCTACAGGTTTTACGAGAAATGCCATTTCAAGAAAACCGACGTATTCCTTTACTGTATCAACGGACAGGCCGAGGATTCGGGATAATTTATTGAAACTGGTTCGTGACCCTGTTGAAGCGGCTATAATTCTCAACAAATCCTTCAGGACATAAGACTTTTTGATCGGATGAAGACGGGCCAGATCACGAGCAATAATATCTTCCAACAGATTGGCCATATATTCCTGGGAAGGATTTAAAACCTGCTCAGGGTATCCTCCGATATTCAGATAATCATCCGCCAGTTTTTCGTATTTATAATCCTCAGCAAGGGACGGATTACCTCCTCTGAAGTGGATAAATTCTTGTAAACTTAAGGGAAATATAGTACTGACTATCTGCCTGCCTGTCAGTTTTCCTGCCTGTCTCGAAATCAGAGATGATGTGGAACCTGTACAGAATATTTTGAGCGATTCCAGATCATAGAGACTTTTAAGCTCAGCTTCCCATTGAGAACTTTCCTGAACTTCATCGAGGAACAGATACAATTTTCTGTCCCGGTCATGCATAAACAGCTTCCGCATGTTCCTGACGTGTTCCGATATTGGAATAACGGACAAAACAGGGTGATCAAGAGCAAGGTAGAAAATCTCTTTTTCAGAAACGGCTTTTTCGATCAGGGTTTTGATAAACTGTTTTAAAAGAGTGGTCTTACCTGGCTTTTGTCAAATAGTTTCGATTATGGTCGATACTTTCCCTTTTTCATTTGTCGCTTAAAAACACCTTAGTTTCATAGGGATCAAACTTAACGGATATTCTGCCGTCAATAACCGGAAATTTTATCCCGCTGAAGACCTCTGTAAAGAAGGCGTTTTTTCCGTTCCCTGCCGCTGCCGATGCCCCGATTTGCGCCTCGACACGGGTTCCGATTGAATTGACCGCCATAATCAGCCGCTTTTCACCCTTTGCTTTAACGCAGCAATGCACGGAGGGACGCCCGGAAGGATCAAACCTGTTGCCTGAAGTCATATCAACAGGCACTTTTATGTCCAGATTATTTTCAAGAAGCCATGGATAAACCTGGTTCAGCCTTCCGACAACACGTCCGAGACTTTCCCGCCCCTTTTTTGTTTTTCCGATCTCTGAAAAGGTAAAGAAAAATATCCCCCTGCTTCCGTGGACAACCGAAAGAAAGGCAAGGCAGTCCATCTCGCGCCATGTCGGAATTCTCGGCCATCCGGCACTCTCATATGCTTCTCCTCCGAAAGCCTGGATTACTGCTGTTATTCTTTCATTCCCGGCTATTGCAGAAGCCCTGTCAATCGAATCAGAAAGCCAGGTCATCGGCATATTCGGAACAGGATACTGATCCATCATGAAAAAATCGGCCGCCTCAAGATACTCGCGGCAATTCGAAGGCCTCACCACTGCCATGCAGGCAGGAGCTTCCGGGATCCTGCTCTTGATAAGCTCGAAAATATCCGATGCCTTGTTTGCAGGAAACGATGTGAGCTCCGGTTCATCATTTACATAAAAGGCCGCGTCATGCCTTCTTAATATTTCCCGCTTCATTTTATCCCCCGGGAAAGTCGGTGGCATCAGGTAATCAAGATATGGTTTAAGCCTGTCTGGATCATGCGGGACGGAGAGGAAATACCTTAAGCCGATCTCATGGCATTTTTCAATGGTCTTTTTCAGCTTCTCCCCTTCCCCGCCTATAATTACGGTATTTACGGCAAGCCTCTTTATTTCGGCAAGATTATCCATATCAGCGCCGTACACTCCTATCGGGAAGAAGTTTTTGTAGAATTGTTGCTTCCTTTCACCTTCATTCATTCCGGCTTTATTTGAAAAAGAATGGTGTCTGGCGAGTTTCGGGGCTCCCACATAAAAAGTCTCACCCGGATTCTCATTTGCAAAAACAACGGACCCGGCATCCGCCTTTTCCCTGCACTTTACATGAACTTTTATAGGCTGAAAGATTTTTGTTTTCCAGTGATTATCAAGATAGTACTTTTCTCCGAAAAGAGTCACGGATGGATATACGCTGTTTTTCCAGTTATCGCGGTAAAAGAGACCCGAGAATATATACTCTTCATCATCCCGGCAACCGGAAGGTTTGATCGAACCTGTCCATTTTCCGTCATTTCCGTATCCGGAGCTTATTCCCAGGGAATAAAAATTCCGCATATTCTCATCTTTATCTATCTCTTCCGCTTTCTTGACTGTAAAAACGCTCTTTAAGGCTGGATCAATTTCAGATTCTCCGGGTCTCCATCCTTTCGGGTAAACGCTTCCCTGTTTTGGTTCAAAACCCGGATTGATTATGAGATTTTCCTGAGGTTCAAAATCCCTTAAAGCTTCCCACATCTTTTTCTTTTCAAATTTCGAATCGTTTATACCGCCGCAGGAGAAAACAAGCATTCCGTCCGCTCCGGCTTTTCCGCAATTTTCGGCGGCTTTTTTGAATTCGTCCGGATTCAGGTCATGTGACTGAATTATCGGCCATACACTGCACCCTGCTGTCTCCTTGTAGTACTGTGTCATTCTTCCGACCCAGTCCACATCACGCCCGCACATCTTGTGATAAAGCATGGGAGATACCACATCGGCGATTTCGGATAAAAGGAAAGAATCTTGGGCAAGCAGGTATGATATCGCGTTATTCTTCTCCCCTTTTCTCCAGGGAACCGTGAAAAGACCGAGTGTGATCTTTTCCGGATGTACCGCAAGTATAGCTTTGACATCCCTGACAAATGAATTTATCTGCTCTTTCTTCCACGCCATCCATTCATAGGGGCAGTTTTTATTTATCCATGAAGCGGCCTCTCCGGCTATTTTGCCGGGAGGGATTATGATTTTTCTGTCCGCCTGGAATTTATTCAGGCATCTTTCGCAATAGCATGTATCAGGAATTTCCGGTTTTTGGGTTTCCCAGAATCCCGGGTAGCGTATGTAATCAAGCCATATTCCGTCAATACCCTGATCTTTTCCGAGAACATCCGCCAGGTGTTTTATGTGTCTTAAGCGATCTTCACGCCATTTTACATGGGTTGGACATGTCCCTTCCTGTCCCTTATCGCTCTTATCTTCTCCCAATTTCTTCCCGTTTGCCTTGACCGGCCTTGAATCGGGATATTTATCCCATGCTCTTTTACCCCCGAACGCATTTACCGAAATAAAGACTTTGAAACCCTGCTCCTTGTACCGTCTGACCGCATCATTCTTCTGCGAAACAAATACAGCGTTTACTCCTGATGATTCAGCTGTGGCGCCCTTGCGAAAAGGTGAATCATCAGAAAGATCGGCCGGAGCGCCATAGATTCCCCTTAAGGTATCAGCCCCTGCATTCCCCGGAATGAGAAGCATGAATATTGTAATTGATATGCAAATAAGTAAAAAGGATGCAACCCGTCTCATGTCCCGCACCCGAACTCTGATCTCCGGCGCCGGGAACCTGGAGGATTCTTTGAAACTACTTTTTTTAAAACCATAAGATAAAAGGGGGGGAAAGCAGACTTGACTCCTTTCGATTGTGTTTTGTGTGTTGAGTTTTGAGTCTGACGCAGACACGTTTAAAAGGAATCCTGTTATTGAGGGGTATATTCGGGGGCGATATCTTTCAAACGGGCCTTGATCATGGGAGCATCATACGCCAGTGCCGCCTCAACCAAGGCATCAATCTTCTCGTTGAGTTGCGTAAATTCGCAGTGCCTGCCCCGCAGTACGCGAATCTTTTCATGAGTCGTCGGGACAATCCCTTCGCCTTCGGTAATAAGCTCCTCAAAGAGCTTCTCCCCGGGACGCAATCCAACAAACCGGATTGGAACATCCTCTTCCGGCTCCAGACCGTGCAGGCGAATAAGGTCCCTTGCCATATCCGCTATCTTTACCGGCTTGCCCATATCGAGTATGAATATCTCTCCCCCTTCGCCCATCGCCCCCGCCTGGAGTATCAGTTGTGAAGCCTCAGCAGTGCTCATGAAATAGCGCGTCACCTCAGGATGTGTCACCGTAACAGGCATTCCGGCTGCAATCTGTTCTTCGAAGAGAGGGATAACAGATCCGGAACTGCCTATAACATTGCCGAACCGAACAGCCACGAACCGACAACCACTTTCGCCGTTTATGCACTCCACGAACATCTCCGCCACCCGTTTTGTGGCCCCCATGACGTTCGTCGGCCGCACGGCTTTGTCACTTGATACGAGAACAAACCGCTTCACCCCTGTCTCCTTTGCGATTTTAACCATATTCAGCGTTCCAAAAACGTTATTTAAAACCGCTTCCCAGGGATTTAGCTCCTGCAAAGGTACATGTTTATAAGCAGCAGCATGAAAAACCACTTCCGGTTTGAACTCTGAAAACATCCTCCGCAGGTTGGCCTCATTGCGAATATCTACAAGATAAGCCTGAACAGGGATGTATTCGAATTGCCGGCGCGTCCTGTACTCGACCTTAAACAGATTTAATTCGGAAAAATCGAGTAAGGCAAGTGCACCGGGGTTGTAGTGGCCCACCTGACGAACCAACTCGCTACCGATGGACCCCCCTGCCCCGGTAACGAGGATTCGCTTGCTCCGATAAGTCCGACCAATCAGATCCGTATCCAGTCGCACCTCATCCCGCCCCAGCAGGTCCTCAAATTTGACATCCCTG
>Ga0105099_10000159_pt1 | contig 43778 bp, 38 predicted proteins | sample PPLLak3cmMay2015_2_FD_79138 | JGI IMG/M metagenome (GOLD analysis project Ga0105099, IMG submission 79138) | Freshwater sediment microbial communities from Prairie Pothole Lake near Jamestown, North Dakota, USA - PPLs Lake P8 Core (1) Depth... | ecosystem: Environmental > Aquatic > Freshwater >... | reverse complement strand
CAGGCAACGAAAGCAGAAAAGACTGGGGTATCTGTCACCTGTGGCATATGAACAAAGATTCTATGCAGACCGGTTGGCAGCATGAAAGATTTGGTGTCCACTATTGACATCCGAGGTCAATTATAATTCAGGAGCGTTTGACGGAATAAGACATGCAAAAACCAGTAACTCGCTGCCTGCGTTTCTTATCTGATGCTCTTCATTCCCGGGTATAAACACAATGCTTCCGGCTTTTACAGGAGTCCATTTGCCGTTATTATAAACTTCACCGGTTCCTGAATGAATAAATATTTCATGTTCCCACTCATGCGAATGGCGCGGCGAACAGCCTGAAGCCGATACTTCAAAAATCCTCATGCAAAAATTATCCGCCCCGTCATTTTTGCCGATAACAACCCTTGCCGCTATTCCTTTAGCCATGCCGCTGTCAAAAATAACCGGATTGACTTCGGTATATTGTATAATTTTCATAAGCTCCCTATTAAGATTGAATCTCCACGCTGCAATCAGTCCTTAAAAACAAGCTTTGCGCCAAGATGTCCGGCGATTGCTGCCGCAGCAAGCATTATGAGATGAAGAAGAAAAAACAGATATCTGTCAGGACCTGTTGTAACATTTGAATCCATTGCCCGCCAGGCAAATAAAACAACGGCTGATATAAACACTACAATCCCACATGATATTTTGGTTATAAAAAACAAGCTCAAAGAGCCCTGATATTTTGTGTTCCATTCAACATAGCCTGTAAAAAGCACAACAGGCATGGCTAAAAGGACAACAGTCAGATTATAAAATGAAGCTGCCGCAAAACTGTCGGATTTATAAAGAATAGCAACAGCAAGAAAGAGTACGGTTACGGGGATGACCCCGTTTGGTATGTGCACTGTTATGGGATGAGCATGCAATTTGTTAATAAGCCTGGTGATAACTGAACTTGCAGGCAATCTTGCAGAAACCTCCTTTGCCCCGGTTACAGGAGCTTGTTCCGGAACAGCATCCGAAGCGGTTACTTCAACAAACATTGATTTGTCGGCGCCGCAGACCGGGCATTTATCCGGGGCTTCGGGGCCTGTGTGAACATATCCGCAGACGGTGCATTTCCATTGTTTCATAAAACACCAGTTCTCCCCAATCACCCTTATCCTTTGATAGACCTTGGAGTTAGCATCTGATGCTGCGGGCAGATTGAAATTGGATTCTGGTAAGATGCGCCCGTGAAGGCAACAAGATATTTTCTTAAATCCGACAGATTGACTACTTCATCAACAAGACCGTGTTTTGCGCAGTAAGCAGGTCTTGAATAGTCATAATATTCTTTCGCCAGCTTGTTCATGCTGTCGATTATAGGTTCAAGAGGTTTCCCGGCGGCTTTTTCCTTTACAAGCCTGCGTGAATAAGTAGCTGCTGCGGCTGTCTCGCCATGCATAACGTAAATTTCTGTTGTGGCTAACCCCACTGTAAAAGCGTTGTGCCTGTTTGCTGTAGGCCCGCCCATAATGTAGTGGGCTGCCGCAGAGCCTTTTCTTAAGATAACCAGAAGCTGAGGCACAGCAGTCTGCTGTATGGAATAAATGAGGGACTGACCAAGCCCGAGGAGTTCGGCTTTTTCCGCTATATCACCCACATCAATTCCGGAAGTATCTTGGAACCATATAATGGGGATCCTGTCCCTTCCGCACAAGGTTACAAATTCATTCATCTTTATAAGGCCCTGCCTGTATAGTTTTCCGCCGATTCCCGGGTAAGAAGCATATTCGGGATAGTTTTCCTTTAGAAGGCCCTGATTATTTCCGATACACCCGACCACAAACCCGTCCAGTTTGCACAATCCGGTATATACTTCCGGGCCGTAATCAGGGCGGTACTCCATGTGTTCGCTGCCGTCAACCAGACGTGACAGAATATCTTTCAAATCATAAGTTCTCTTCTGATTGAAAGGAAGCAAATAATAAAGGTCGTCGGCTGAAAATTTAGGGGTTTTCGGCTCTGCCACCCTGAAGAATTTGGGGTTATATGCAGGCATATCTTTCATGTAATCTTTAAGGCCGTCAAGAACGCCTGTCTCTTCTTCATAAACATATCTGAAGAAGCCCGTTGAATCGTAATGAACCTCAACAGACCCCGGCGGTTTGGCTTTGAACTGTTTTGCAGAGGAAATAAGCATTTCAGCGCCTTCCAGATCAAAGTGTCCTTTGGGAGACATCCCGCTTAAAATGCCGCCTCCACCTACCGCTATGTTACAGTTTTTATGGGCAAATATAATTGTAGGGCTTATCGACTGGTATCCTCCGCCGGCGGGGTTGGTGCCGTAAACACCGGCTAAAATAGGAATTCCCATGATTTCAAGTTCTGCGTGTCTGAAGAATGTTGTTCCACCTCCACGGCGGCCGGCATAGAACTTTTCCTGTTCGGGTAATTTGACTCCGCTGCAGTTTACGAGCCAGACAAGGGGAAGATGAAGTCTTTTGGCCAAATCGGTGACCCTCAGGATGTTCTCAGACTGTCCGGGAAGCCAGGCTCCGGCCAGGACCTTGTTGTCAAAACCGATGATAACGGCCCATTTGCCTGATATTTTACCAAGACCGTCAATAACATTGGTGGTTCCTTCAGGATTATTCGTGGGATTAAAGATGGTGTGCAGGGGGCACCATGTTCCCGGGTCAACCAGGTATGCGAGCCTTTGCCAGACGGTCATCTCGCCTCTTTCATTTATTTTTTCGGTTGACATACCTGCGTTTTTTACCTTTTCAATCTCGGCTTTAACCTGGTTTTCAACCTCTTTTATTTGTGTAACATTCTCCGTGTTGCTTTTTTTCTGGCCCTCTGAAAGTCCCCTGCCGAAATCAGGCATTTTTTTAAAATAAGGTTTCATGGTCTAACTCCCGTTAAAAAACATTCGTGTTTATACAGTTAGGAGCCGTTACGAAATAACTGTTACTTTCTGGAACATTTCGTTACGTCTCCTTATGCCGTTCTTGCCATTTAAATGGTACGGTTATTTAATGCCAAAGGCTTCGTGCAACAATTGCACGGTTCGTTAATTCTTTCCGCATACAACAGGATATTGTTTCAGACAACAATAAACATTACGACCTATCATGTTTGACGGTTTTGCAGGTTGCTCATGCAACCGGCCATAACCCTTTTTCTTCGAGAACTGTTTTTAATACTTTCAATGCGGAATTTGTTGCAGGCACACCTCCGTATATGCAGGTCTGAAAAATCACTTCCGCTATCTCTTCCGGCTTACAGCCGACATTCAGCGCGGCTTGTATATGAAGCTTTAATTCATCCAGCCGGGATAAAACAGTAAGAGCTGCAACAGTAACTAGCTGTCTTGTAGGATGAGGAATTTTTTCCCGGGCGTACATCTGGCCTGTGATAAAAAGAGAAAGATCATTTGCAAGCCCTTTATCAAAGGCTTTCCAGAGTTCATAAGGCCTTTCGCCTGTCACATCCCTGAAATAGAGCGCCGCTGTTTTTTTTGTTTTTTCAACGATATCGTCTTTCAAATTTATACTCCGTGCAAAATAAATTACTCGAGGTTTTTTCTCAGTTCATCTCTTCTTATAGTTTTAATCCCGGAACCTTCGAATCCTCATAGAATAACCAATTATTTTAAAGGTAATCCTTACCTGTTTGCTTTTCTTATTCCAAGCTGATCCTGGGCTATAATCCACTTGCAGATATTGGCTGATCCCTCGACCATTGTATATGTTGGTGCATCTCTGTAATATCTGGCTACGGGGTATTCGGTCGAGTAGCCGTAGGCTCCCAGGATGCGCATCGCAAAGATAGAGCATTTTGTCACGACCTCTCCGGCAAAGTATTTTGCATGCGCCACATCAAGGCCGTTGTTGAGATTTCCCTGATCCTTGCCCCAGGCTGCCTTGTAAACAAGAAGACGGGCGGCTTCGATTTCCGCCGACATCTGGGCTATCATGTCCTGGTTCATCTGGAACTCGCCGATTAATTTTCCGAATTGTTTCCGGGTATTGCAATATTTGATTGCTATATCAAGACAGGCCTGGGCAAGCCCGACTGCTCCTGCGGCAGCAGAAAGCCTCGTCTGATTTAAAGAACTGAAAACTATTTTGGCCCCATCGCCTGGTTTTCCAAGCATATTTTCTTTTGGAACCTTTGTGTCCGTGAGAAATATTTCACCGGTGGGGGATGAGTGTGAGCCCATTTTATCGAGGCCGGATGTCTTGACGCCGTTGAAATTTTTCAGTTCAACAACGAAAGCTGACAGGCCTTTCGAGCCTGCCGCACGGTCCGTGTATGCGTAATAAATTACAACATCTGCATAACTGGCATTTGAAATCCATGTTTTTGATCCGTTCAGCAGGTAATAATCGCCCTTATCCTCCGCAGTTGAACCCATCGACATCACATCAGACCCGGCATCAGGTTCGGTAATTGCAAAGCCGCCCACATAGTCAGCACTGACAAGTCCGGGGATGTATTTCTTTTTTGTCTCATCGTTTCCGTATTTGAAGATAGTGTATGCGCAACCCAGGGTTTGCATATTTATCTGAACCCTTAAGGAGCTTGATGCTCTTGCGATCTCTTCGGTGACTATCATCGCAGCCAGCCAGCCCATGTTGTCTCCGCCGTACTCTTCAGGAATAACGGTGCCGAAAAACCCTAGATCACCCATAGGTTTTAATGCTTCTTTATAAGGGAAATAATGGTTTTTATCCCATTCATCAGCGTTTGGAGCGATTTTTTTTGCTGCAAACTCACGCACGGCTTTGCGCAGCATCTCAAGTTCTTTGGATAGGGCAAAATGCATCTTCAATTCCTCCTGTTCTAAAATATTTTAAGCTACAATATAACTGTTTTATGACAGAAAAAAGAGTCGCTTGTCAATCACGCTTTTTGAACTTTAGCCTTGTTGATAAGATTAAGGGCTGATTCGAGAATCTTATCTTTAAAAACATGTTTTATTGCAGCATCAAGCATGTCAAAAGAAACAGTCTTATTGAGCTTGGCCATTACTGCAAGGGAGGCCAATGCCCAGTCCTGATTTTTAAATCCCTGCTCTTTTAACTCAATATCTAATACGGTTGCCTGTGTGTCGGGGATATCGACACCTTTGACCCTTATTATCAGCGTATTTTTATCAAGATTACCGAAAAGGTATTTTCTTTTTTCAACCCCTTCATGCGCAAGCGCGATTATAACCGAGGGTTTATCTGTTCCTGAAAAACCGATATCTTCCGGAGAGAGGATTATTTCACTGATGGAAGGTCCGCGCAACACAGTAATGTTATAATCGTTTTTCTGGGTTACCTTTAAACCGGCCGTCAGGCCGGCGGTACATAAAATATCCCCGGATGTTATTATCCTCTGCCCCGCGCTTCCGAGTATTATTACTTCCCGTCTCCCTGCTTCAGGAGGAACATATTCGGTATTAATTCCTACGGGCGGCGCAATCTTTTGAAGACCGGAAGCGATCTCTCTGTAATGCTGCCCGTATTCTTTTCTCAGGTTGTCTGTTATAACACCAGTAAAGGGTTCATTGCCTGCAATGGAATCATCTATCATCTGAGGGGTCAATTTATTTCTCTTTGTGTATCTGCCCGGACAGATTCCCCATATGTCAATCAGCGAAAAACCCTCAAACCGGATAGCCTGTTCAATTTCATAAGGCAAATCATCAAGGTAACTTGAGCAGCGGGAAACATAAGGCGCGCCGGCAGAACGGGCTACAGAGCAGACATCAAACGGTTTTTCAAGACGGTTCAGGAAAGCAGAACCTACCTGTGCTTCCTGCGGAGTTGTAACGGAAAACTGGCCCCCGGTCATCCCGAAATTAAAGTTATTCAATATCAGGAGGGTAAGATTCAGGTTACGTCTGCAGGCGGCAAGCAGATGGGCGCCTCCGATTCCAAGTCCCCCGTCTCCCATTGTAACTATCACATTTAAAGCAGGCTGAGCCATTTTAATGCCAGCGGCATAGGTTAATGCGCGCCCGTGAAGCCCATGAAAAGCATGTGTATTGAAAAAAGTGTCAAAAAGGCCTGAGCACCCTATGTCGCTTACAATGACTGCCTTATCACCTGTAATCTTCATGTTTGAAAGAGCTTTATCGAGAGCCCTTACAACACGCTCATGGGAGCATCCGGGACAGAATACGGGCGGCCTGCCGGTATTTAACAAGCTATCCATTGCCGACAGCCTCCATTATCTGCCTCGGAGATATAAGCCTGCCGTCCATCTGGCCAAATAAATCAACCTTTTTATCCGGCAATATCCGCATGATTTCTCCGTAATATTGTCCCATGTTCATCTCGAAAACAAAAACGCGGTTTGCTTTTTCAGTTTTATCCCGTATTAGTTTTTCCGGAACAGGCCAAAGAGTTTTTAATACAAGAAGAGAAACCGGCCTTCCCTCTTTTTTCCGTATACTGTAAACTGCTTTTGCGGCGCGGGCAGTTACTCCATAAGTTATGATAATACTCTTGGCCTCCTCTTCAATGAAGCTTTCATGGAAAGCAAAGGAACCGACCTCCGATTCAAGTTTGTTTTTCAGCCGGTTCTGGAACCGAGAAATAATATTGAAATCTGTTGTTATATATCCTTCATCTCCGTGGGTGGAGGAGGTCTGCCGGACCAACCGACTGCCGCCAATGGGAAGAAATTCCGGTACAAGGCTGTTTTCCCTGACGGTGAAAGGAAAATAATCTTTATTTCCGGGCCGGGCTCGGTCAATAACCGGCGGCCTTTCAAGAGATTCAAAATCAAGGCTTTCCTTTGTCATTGCGATTTCTTTGTTTGATGCGATAAAAACAGGACATCTGAGCTTTTCTGCGAGATTAAAAGCATGCATTGTCAGAACAAAACAATCCGCAACATCGACAGGCGCGAGAACAATCACAGGCAACCCCCCGCTGTTTCCCCATCGCATGAACTGAACATCGCCGTCCGCCCCCTTCGTTGCCGAGCCGGTTGACGGCCCTAATCTCTGAACATCAACGATTACAAGCGGAATTTCGCTGCCTATGGCAAATGAAATCTGTTCACTGTAAAGGCTTATGCCGGGTCCGGAAGTTGCGGTCATTGCTTTGAGGCCTGCCATTGAGGCTCCAAGGCAGTATCCGATCGATGCAATTTCATCTTCTCCCTGCATGCAGATGCCGCCCGCTGGCGGCATGATTTTAAGCAGAGTATTGAAGATGGTTGTAGCCGGGGTAATCGGGTATCCGGCAAAAAAGCGGCATCCGGAAGCAACGGCTCCCCATGCAACGGCCTCATTACCTTCCATCAGACATAAAGACATATATTTTCCTTGGTACGCTTTTTTAACAATAAATCTATATGGCAATTGACACAAAAATATTCCGCTCACGCACCCAAACCTAAACAATTTGTTCGCGGTCCAATCGGAACACTATTCTGTCAATCGCCGTGGTGTCCTGCTGTAAAAAGCGAAAGGGCTTATACAGAAAACGGGAAAAAATTGAAAGTCAAAAAAGATTATGCAGAAAATCAGCTTATTTCCCTTACAATTTCCGAAGCCGGAACAAGATTTACTTTTTTCCGCAGATAAGGAAGCATTTCCTGAACAACCTGGTATGTTTCGGGATACGGATGCATTATTGCAACAGCCTCGCCATGTTTCCTAGCAAGGTCTACCAGTTTATTTATCTGTTCCCGAATCTCTTTCGGCTTCTGTACGTGATCGAGAAAAACGTCCCTTTCAGCAAAAGAAACCTTTAAGAGCCTTGCCGATGGCTTACACAGGGTTTTTGCAGAGGTCCTGCTGTCGACGAAATAAAGTCCCTTTTTTTTCAGGACGGAAAAAATCTGATACATCTGTGTATCTATACTGGTCATTTTTGAACCCATGTGATTATTTACGCCCTTAACAAAAGGTATGTCATCAAGATCTTTGTTGAGCTGACTTATAAGCTGGTCGGGTGACATGGATGTAAGAAGAGCTCCGGGGCCCGGGGAAATATCGGGATATTCATCCGGCTCCATGGGAAGATGGAGCATGGTTTCAACCCCTTTACTGTATGCCGCCGCGGCTATGCTTTTTTGAAAAGGACTGAAAGGAAGCAGAGAAAAAGTAAAGGGAGCGTCAAGGTCCAGATAGTTTTTTGCCATATCCTTGTCGTATCCCATATCATCAATTATAATTGCAACTTTCGGCAAAGATCCGGCAGGTTGTGCTGTTGCTTTTGAGGGAGTTTTAACAGAAAGTCGTTCCTCTTTCGGGTAGACTTCAAAAACAGGTTGTTTTAAAACAGGCTCCTTCTTTTCAGCAGGCTTTTTTGATATATAGTAATCAACAAAAAAGCCTGCTCCGACAACAAAAATAAGAAGGATGAAGAATCCCGCGAAAATCTTACTGATGTTTGTTTTAAAATCCCCCGGCTTTTTCGATCTCTGTACGGCCTTCTTCGGTTTTTTTCTTTTTGCCATAGATCAAGATGTCTTCCCGCGAGTTTTATAAATTTTTTGTATCCAGAATATGGAGCCATAACAAAATGGCCAGACATGTAATTGTTTTGTAACGGCTCCTGACGAAAAGCTCAGAAAGGTAATGGATATTTCATGACGCTTCCTAAGGGTTTAACTTGTTTTTAAAAATTTCATAACTTAAGAGTATTTCAAGTGCGTGCATTACCTGGTTATCCGACTTGAGCCCTTCACTTGTCAGGGGGCCGAGCCTGTAATCCGGTTCGCGCACTTTTATTTTCTTCAGGGGGTCTTTTTTCTCTTTATCTTTTTTAGTGCCTGAACCGGGTTCTTTATCTTTATTCTTTTCCTCAGGATTTGCATCAAGATGATTTTTCAGATCTTTTTCCTTAAGCATGCCATCGTCATCGAAACCGCTTTCATCACCAGTTGTTTTATGCCTTAATGCTATGTCCGGTTCAATGCCTTTTGCTTGTATGGATCTCCCGCTCGGCGTATAATACCTTGCAATCGTAAGCTTAAGGGCATACCCGTCACGCAATGTTTCAACACTCTGAACAGATCCTTTTCCGAAAGATGTTGTTCCCAGGATAAGCGCTCTTTTATGATCCTGGAGAGCTCCGGCAACAATTTCCGCAGCACTCGCGCTTCCTCCGTTGATAAGAACCACCATCGGGTATGTTCTTTTCACCTTATCCGGATGAGCATTATATATCTTCGAATTTTTTTTATGCCGTCCTTCTATCGAGAGAATTTTCCCGTCTTCTATAAATATATCTGAAATTTTGACTGCCTGATTTAAAAGCCCTCCTCCGTTGTCGCGAAGGTCAAGTATAAGGCCTTTCATGGGAACGGCGCCCGATTCAAATTTTTCCAAAGTTTTAATAAAATCATCAGTTGTGTTTCCTGTAAAGTTTGTTATCCAGATATAGACGTAGCCGGGTTTAATTGATACGGATTTTATACTTTCAACTGGAATTATATCCCGCACAAGGGTAAATTCAATCGGTTCGGTTTCTCCTTCCCTTGATATGGTTACAACAACAGTTGTCCCTTTCGGACCTCTCATTTTGCTTACAGCTTCCCTAAGATCCTTGGGAGTAACCCCGTCTATCCTGATGATTTTATCTTTTGCTTTTATCCCTGCTTTAAACGCCGGAGTTCCTTCAATTGGAGAAATAACCGTAATAAAATTATTTTGGAGTGTTATGTGTATTCCGATACCCGGGAATTCTCCTTCAGAATCTATTTGCAGATCTTCGTAGGCTTCGGGGGGAAGCAGTGAAGAATGCGGATCCAGGCCATGAACCATGCCCTGGATGGCTTTTTGTATGAGATCTTTGGTGTCAACCGGGTCAACGTAATTGTTTTCGATTATTTCAATCACATCACTGAATATTTTCAGGCCTTTATAGGTTTCTTCGCCGCTGGCAGAAAGATCACGGTAAAAACCGGCGCCTGCAGTTAAAAAAACCGCAGCGAGTATAACCGTTATCCATAGTTTTATATTACTGTTTTTCTTTTGGTTCATTTTCTCTCCCTCTATCCCTTCTTAGTCGCCGTTACGAAATAACTGTTGTTTTCCGGGTTCTTTCGTTACGGCTCCTTGTGCCGTTCTCGCCTTTTAAATGGCGCAGTTGTTTTTTACGACGGCTTAAACCATTCGGCCGGATCAACGGGCTTTCCGCGATGCCGTACTTCGAAATATAACCCGGGTCCGGATAAAGAGCCAGCATCGCCGGCTGTTGCTATAACCTCTCCGGTTTCCACCATGTCGCCTTTTGATTTGAAGTTTTCTTCGAGATGGGCGTATACAGTGTAATAACTTTCACCATGATCTATGATAATCATGTTTCCATAACCTTTAAACCAGCCAGAATAAATAATTTTTCCAGCAACGACCGATTTAATCGGTTCACCTCTTTCAGCTTCGAAAGCCACCCCGCTTCTGAAATTTACAACATAATATTTCGGATCGGTATAAGTTCCAAAAGATGACACTATCTTACCTCTTACTGGCTGGTTAAGCAACCCTTTTAATGATCCGAGCCCCTTGAAGTAAGCATTGCCAGGATGCTCCGTTTTGCCTGTTTCGGTATTTAAGGATTTTATGACATCTTCAAGAGTCCTTGCAGCCTCTTCCAGAGATTTGACAGCTGCAATTTCCAGGGATTTTTTGTTTCGGATCTCCTCGAGAAGCTTGGTTCGCTTTTCTCTTTCAACCGTGATATTCTGAATCTGCTTTTCAAGATTCTGTTCGCCTGATTGTTGCTTTGTCTGCCGCGCATTCAGATTGCCCTGTAATTGATCAAGGCGTTTCCTGTTAACGAAAAGTTTGTCTATGGCTTTTTTGTCATAATCTAAAACCAGTTCAAGATACTTTCTGCGCTGAAAAAATTCTTCCAAAGAATCCACAGATGCAAGAAGATGCATTCTGCCGAGCCAGTTCAGTTTATAAAGAGCAATAAGCCTTTTTGAAACATAGTGTTCAAGAGTTTCTATTTCATCTGTAACTGCTTTTGATTCATTGTTGATATTTTCAATCTGACCATTTATTGCCGAGAGCTCCTTTCTTAAGGCGGAAATGTTCTGCCGTATGTTATTGATTATAATCTCCTGTTCATTAAGGCTGTTTATGACCAGATATTCTTTTTTTGTGATGGTTACTATTGCGGCTTTGCTTTGTTCAATTTTATTATTGATTCTTGCGGCCTCTTTCTGAAGGTGGTCGATATCTCCGGATGGTTTTATGACTGTTTTCTTTTCGGGTGAGGGTTTTGTAACAGGATTCGAAATCTTCAAATAGATGCTTCTATTTCTTACATAACCTACCTTGCCCTGGTGTGATACTTTCAACCAGCCGTCAAGATGTTTGATTATAGTTATCTTTTCACCCCTGCAAAGAATCTTGACGTTGGGTTGTTTCTTATCAGGCCCTTTTCTCATGTGGAGCATATCGGAAACCACCGTTCCTGTTTCCGTGGAAGCAGTTCCGCCGTAAGCGGCTGTTCCAATAAGAAGCAAAAACCATACGGCCAGAATTATACGGTTTTTAAAAAATTTTTTAATGACAGAAAACAACCAAGCCATCCTGTAAACATGCTGCAGAGCAGAATTAAAGACATAATGCCGAGAGAGAAAAACTTTACATTAATTAAACCGGATGTTACACCCTGATCTACGTTTGATAAAATGGATAGATAAACAATAAAAAGGAGCGTCAGTCCAATGATTCCACCAAGGGCTCCCTGTATTACGGATTCAATATAAAAAGGGATTTTAATAAAACTATCGGAAGCTCCGACAAGGCGCATAATGACAATTTCTTCACGTCTCGTATAAAGAACAAGGCGTATGGTGTTAGCGACTATAAAAACCGAAGCTATAAAAAAAAGAATTCCGAAAGCGTAACCGGTCAGTTTGAAGATCTTGATGATATAGGAAAATCTTGTAAGCCATTTTTGTCCGTATTCGATCTCTTCAACCTGTGGTATGGTGCCTATCTGTGCCGCAAGGCTTTCTGTTTTTTCCCAGGGCCGTGATGAAGGAATCATACGAATTTCAAATGCATCAGGAAGAGGGTTTTCCTTCAGATTTTCGAGCAGGGAGGATTGTTTTTTCATCTGCCCCCTCAGTATCTCGAGAGCCTCTCCTTTTGAAATAAACCTGACATCCTGAACTCCGTACATTCCTGATAGTTTCTTTTGTATTTCAGGAACAATTTCAGTCGGAACATCAGGATAAAGATAAACCATTATTTTTATCCCTTTTTTCCACAGGTTCAGCATATCTGTCGAATTCACAAAAAATAGAATAAAAGAGCTTGTAATGACTACGGAAAAAGCAATTGTTATAACAGCGGCTGCATTTAACAACCTGTTTTTTATTATATCCCGAAATGCGTGCTTGAAATAAAGACGTATCATTTATTCTGCTCTTTGCATGCCATAACCCGGCAAAAGGAGATCTTCATATAAAAAGCCCTTTGGGGCCGGCAAGGATAATGTTAATTATCGAATATCAAATATCGAATTTCTAACGACTGGCAAAATCGGGGCTGTATTAAACTGATTAATGCGGATCTGCTGCCGAAATCGAAGGCGCAGCTATAATTCGTCAGAACACATCAGCACATGCCCCTGTCCGCCACCGTGATCTCATGTTGAGTAAAGAGCTCCTTATTGTAAAGTTGGCTGATGCAAGCGACCCTGTTTTAAATAAACCGTTCTACCGCCTGTTTTTCTTATCAGTTCCGTGTCATGGGTTGCTATAATTACTGTGGATCCCCGTAAATGAAATTCTTTCAAAAGCTCCACTATCATTCCAGCGGATTCGGCATCAAGGCTTCCGGTCGGTTCATCGGCAAGAATGATCTTTGGATCACCTGCCACTGCTCTCGCAATTGCAACGCGCTGTTGCTCACCGCCTGAAAGCGTGAGAGGGAAAGCGTTCTGCTTATCCTCCATTCCGACAGCCCTTAACACACTGCTTACTTTTTTCTGTACAAGTCGTCCCGATCTACCGGCAACTTCAGGAACAAGAGCAACATTTTCAAACACTGTTTTTGACGGTATCAATTTAAAATCTTGAAATATTAATCCAAAGTTCCTTCTCATTAACGGAATTTTATTTTTCGTCAATCTTGACAAATTTATTCCATCTATCAGGATTTGACCTTCAGAAGGCTGTTCTCCCAGATAGAGCAACCTTAACAGGGTGGTTTTCCCGGCACCACTGGGACCGTTTATAAAGACGAGCTCGTTTTTTTGTATATCCAGATTTATATCGAACAAGGCTGAATGGTTGCCATAGCGCCTGTAGACATGAAACATTCTTATTAATAAGTTTTCACTGTTTCCTTTGTTCATTCCTCGGGTTCCATGCTGATTGCCCTGTAGAGAGACGCCTTTGAAATTTTAAAATCATAGAGCGCATTGTAATAATTTGTCATAGTTCTTGAAAGAAGTGTCTGGGCGTCAAGCACATCTGTTGAAGTTGCTATCTGCTCTTTATAGCGCTCTTGGCTTATTCTTAAGTTTTCTTTTGCCTGTTCGATTGCTTTTTGCACGGTTAAAATATTATTTTCGGATTCCTTCGTTTTCAAAAAGGACTGTTTTACTTCAAGCGAGATTTTATCTGCGAGCTCATCTTTTTTAAACTTTGCTTGAAGAAGCCGGCTCTTTTTTTCTTTTGTTCCAAAGCATGTCTTTCCCCATTCCCAGATATTCCATGAAGCGATTGCGGATATGTTCCAGCTGTTGGGGTCGCTTATTCCGTCGCCTCCGTCAACATCCCAATCCGTTCCGCGCTGATAACGGGTTCCTGTGAGAGTAACTGTCGGAAAGTAATCTTTTTTTGCAAGAGCAAGCTCTTTTTCAGCCATTTCGATTTGCATCTCTGCAAGTTTGATTTCAAGCCGGTTTTTTTGAGCAAGAGCAAGATAATAATCAAGCTCATTTGTAAGCGGTGCATATTTGAGAATATCAACCAGATCTACAGATGCGTTTATGGGTCTTCTTAAAAGCGTGTTGAAATCGGATTTTGCATATTCGAGGTTATTCTTTGCTATCGTGAGCTCCTGCCTGGAATTTGCCAGTTCAACCTGTGACTTGAGCAAATCATTTAAAGGAGTCATACCGACTTCGTAAAAGGTTTTTGCTACATTTTCATGCGCTGAACGCTGTTCCACTGTTTCCTGCAGTACCCCTTCAATTTTTAATGCCTTTAAAACCGAGAAATATGCCTTATTAGCCCTGTATATGATTTCAAGGCGTGTTATTTTTTCATTTAAACCGGCCGCATCGAGACCAAGACCCGCAAGTTTATAACTGTTAATAATTGAAAAACCCGCAAAAAGAGGCTGGGTAATTGATGCAGCAAAAAGATAGTCATTCTCTGGGGTTGTTATGCCCAATAGAGGACTGGAAATTTCTTCATAACTGTGCTTATACTGATAGGAAGCGGTGAAAACGGGTAAAAAATTGGCCCTGGAAGCATTTTTTGATGCAGCTGCAGCATTGATATCTTCTTTTGCTCTCTGAAGCTCAATGTTGTTTTTTAAAGCTGTTTGAATCGTTTGTTCCAGAGTGAATACCTCCGGCGTTTCACCGGAATACGCAGCGCCGGCAGGATAAAAGATAATGCCCGAAACAAAAAGAACAACCAGATGTGCTGAAAGCATGTTTTTTACTTTGATATTAATAGACACAATCTTAATTAACTCCTTTAAAGAGTTTTATTTGACCTGATTTAAATTAATTGCTATTTGTGATTTGAGCTTTAAGGAATGCTTTAAGAGTATTCCTTGCTCAAAGCCTCTGCCGATTCCCATAAAAAGCTTCTTCCATTTTCGGTGGGGGCTTTTTTATATCTAAAGAGCCTGTTAAAATCAACATTTTATTGACAGTATCATAGTAAGAACACTGCTTCATGCAAACGCTGTGGTTATGGACTCATAAAAGCACGGTTTTTCAACGAAGAATACAAGGAATTCGAAACCGCCAATAGTGTTTGACAGGAAAAACAGAATAAGTGATTTATATAAATCAATTTGTTTGACTTAACTTGAGGGTCATAAATCAATTATGAAAAAGGAACTTATAGATCTGCTGTGCCGTAAATCATTTAAATACAGCGAGGAACCGGTATTCAAGCTTGTATCAGGAAGAATGAGCAATTATTACATTAATTGTAAACCGGTGACGCTAAGCCCACGGGGCATGTTTCTTGCCGGCCATCTGGTTTTTGATGCAATAAGGGATTTGAACGCAGAAGGTGTCGGAGGTCTTACCTTCGGAGCAGACCCTATCTCTGTTGCTACTGCGTTTGCCTCAGGGTTGAAAGGAAAGCCGGTAAATGCCTTTTCAATCAGGAAGACCATGAAAGATCACGGCATAATCCGGTGGATTGAAGGCGATTTAAAACAGGGGAGCAGGGTTGTAATAATAGACGATGTTGCAACAACAGGCGGTTCAACAATAAAAGCCATAGAACGGGCTCGTTCAGAAGGCATGGATGTAATTAAAGCGGTAATACTTGTTGATCGTCAGGAAGGAGGCGTTGAAAGTATAAACGAACATGTGGAAGACGTAACTTCCATTGTGACAAGAGATGAGCTGTTAAATCAATGGACTCTGATAAACAGGGCCGGAAAATAGTTGTTGTTTAAGAACATATATACTTTGCACATGCATCGTCGGATTCCCATACCGTTATGCTTGACACCTTTATCGAAGGGTCTTCTATTCTGGCCTGAAGCTCTCTTGCTATTCGCATCGCTATTACTTCAGACGATGGATTTAAGCCTTTAAACCAGCCGATTTCATTAAGAAACTTGTGGTCAAGAGCCGCCATTATTTCAGAAACATGTTTTTTGATTATTCCAAAATCCATAATTACTCCGGCATCGTTCAGATTTTCACCAGTTACACACGCTTCTATTTTCCAGTTATGACCATGAAGGTTCTCGCATTTTGCGGCAACAAGCTTAAGCTGATGTGCAGCAGAAAAATGATTTATAACTTTTAGTTCAAACATTTTGATTAATCCTTTGTTTATTTATTAGGAGCCGTTACGAAATAACCAACTACACTCCTGACTATTTCGTTACGGCTCCTTATGCCGGCGCGACATTTGAATGTCACAGTTATTTTATTACTACGGCTTAGAACCCGCAGATGCGTTCTGCAGGATGTTTTTTAATTTATTGGAGAATTTATTGTCTTCCAGTTTTGCGAATTCCTTTAAGAGGGTTTCCTGCTTTTTTGTAAGATTTACGGGTGTTTTTATATTTATCTGAACTATCTGGTCTCCCCGCCTCTTGTGTCTTAAGTGAGGTATGCCTTCGCCCTGCAGACGTATCATATCACCGGGCTGAGTTCCTTTCGGAATCTCAACTGTTTTTTTGCCGTTTAAGGTCGGAACCTGGATTGTATCGCCAAGAGCTGCCTGAACGAAAGAGATAGGTATCCTGCAATAAACGTCATTCTCATTCCGTTCAAAAAATTCATGGGCTTCCACGTGTAAAAAAACATAAAGATCGCCGTTTGGTCCGCCAAATGAGCCGGATTCTCCTTCTCCCGTAAGTCGCAGCCTTGAACCTGAATCTACTCCGGCAGGAATTTTTACCGATACCTTCTTATTTATGATCACCTTGCCGGCGCCACGGCAGTTTTTACATGGATGTGTTATTGTCTGGCCTGCCCCTCTGCAGTAATGGCATGTTGTTCTCACCGTGAAAAAACCCTGGTTTCTGGATAGTTGTCCCGATCCGCCGCACTGGCGGCAGGTTTCAGGGCCGTAGCCAGGCTCGCAGCCGTTTCCGCTGCAATCCGGACATGTTTCGGTTTTTTCCAGGTTAATCTCTTTTTCTATTCCGAAGGCGGCTTCCATAAAACTTAAAGTCATGTCATAACGAAGATCCGACCCTCTTTGGGTCCTGCTCCGGGAGCGCCTGTTGCCGCCGAACCCGAAAAAATCCTCGAAAATATCGCTGAAACTTGAGAAAATATCATCAAATCCGCCAAATCCCGAAAAGCCTGTGCCCTCGAGTCCCTGGTGGCCATACTGATCATAAAGGGCTCTTTTCTGGGGGTCATGGAGCACTTCATAGGCTTCGGCAGCTTCCTTGAATTTTTCTTCCGACTCCTTATCGCCGGGATTTCTGTCCGGATGGTATTTTAATGCGAGTTTTCGGTATACAGTCTTTAAGTCTTCAGGTGTAGCATCTCGGGCAACACCCAGGATTTCATAGTAATCGCGTTTGTTTGCCATTATGTTCCCGGATAAAATGAATTAAGAAGATTTGTGGTTAATTTTTAAAATAACAACATAAAAATAATATCAAAAACGATTTTGTCAACTTGCGGCAAGCTCATAATTGTCTTTGATAATTAGTGCTGTCACGCATCAAGAAAAGGAATAATATTATGCCAGTTACCATGATGCCGGCTCCGGAATAAAAAGCTTTGCGGAGCCTGAACATATCCATTATCAGGCCGGCCGCCAATGATCCGATCAACATGCCGAGGCTGTGAGCTGTTGTTATGAGTGCCATAACAGATCCCATGGAATCCGTCTCTTTACCTTTATATACCGCAATGGCCATGAGTGCAGGCATTGAGATGCCGCCTCCGATACCAAAAAGAATACTTGCAAACAACAGGTCATTAAAGCATTCGGCTTTTCCGTAAAAGAGCATGGAAAATACAACAGCAAATCCTCCTGTTGCAATAAGAAATTGCTTGTTGAATTTATCGGCTGCAATTCCCATAGGAGTATGCAGTATCCCGCTGATTAAAACACCCAGAGTGACGAGTATGCCGGTTGAGAAACCTGAAAGGGAAAATTCCAGATTTGTGAAAACCGGCAGAAAGGACCATATTATTCCGATAGACGCCGTATAGGCAAATCTGAAAATAAAAAGACCTGCAATATTCCGGTCGCCTATTATATGTTTCCACTTTTTTGGGCTCTTTTTGTTTGCCATGGCTTTTTCAGTGATTGTGGGAGGAAGAAAAAAAAGACTTATTATAAATGCTGTTAACGATAGAAAGCCCATGCAGGCAAAAGCTGTGTCAAGGCTGTAATAATCTTTAACGAAGCCTCCGATAAGCGGGCCTATGCTCAAACCGAAAAACATGGACATGTTGAACATACCCATAAAGAATCCTTCTTTTCCCACTGGAGTTATGTCTCCGACATATGCCTGACAAACAGGCATAATCATAGCCGAAGCAATACCCTGTATAAACCGGAACAGGATAAGGGTTTTGATGTCCGTTGAGAAGAGAAATGCGGCGGACACTATTGCATAGAAGAGCAGGCCTGCGACAATAACTGGCTTTCGCCCCTTTTTATCGGACAATCTTCCGAAATATGGAAGCAGGATTGTTCTTGAGAGGGAAAAGGCGCCAAATATCAGCCCTATATAAAGCCCGCTTGCTCCAAGATCATGGGCATAAACGGGCAATAACGGAACGACTATTCCAACGCCTGTTACGGCCGTAAATATTGAAAAAAAGAGAGTGCCGAATATTTTTTTATCAAGTGCTTGCATGCGATATCCATAGTAAATTTTTATGCTTTTGCAAAAGTAGCAGCTTTTTTCAACGTCAACAAGCACGATAAATGAAAACGATAAACGAAAAAGATTCTTTCTCAAGCTGTAAGACCCAGGCGATTGTTTTATAAAGAGATTCTTGTAAGTGCAGGTGCCGGGAGGGGGAATAAAGGCTGTTGACTTGTAGATATTTATGCAATAATAGCACTTGACTCAACGGTTGTCGGCTGTTTGCTTGTTCGTTTTATACCGCATGAGGACTGAGACGGAAAAGTGCGAGCATGAAACAGGCCGGGCCGAAGCGCTATAAAGAGAGGAATGCGTGTATCTTTTTTTTCTATCTATTACTGTAATAGTTTCAGGTGGGGTTTTGGCCCTGTTTCTGAACCGGCATTTCATCCTGATGAAGTCGGCCAGCGCCCTATTGATTGCATCCGGATGTCTCCTGGGCCTGTGTGATGCCGCGTTAAAATTGATCCACCCGGTACCGGCGAGTGCCTCGATTTATTATCTGCGCCATTTTACCTTATCCTTTCAAATAGATGCTCTCTCTGCTTTTTTTCTGGTCCTTATCTTTGGCATCTCTATGCTGGCAGCAATTTACAGCTTCCATTATATGCACGAGGAGGAAAAGCCACGGGCGACAGCGGTTAATTATCTTTTCTTCAGTCTGCTGACGGCTTCCATGGCTCTGGTTGTAACCGCCACAAACATCATTACTTTCATGCTTTTGTGGGAAACCATGTCCCTCTCTTCTTTTGCTCTGGTGATATACAACCATCATAAGGCAGAAAACCGCAAAGCCGGATATCTCTATTTTGTTTTTTCCCATGTGGGAGCCATGTTTATTCTGGCGGCCTTCGGGATCATATATTCCTGTACCGGCAGTTTCGATTTTAAAGAGATGGCTGCATTGACGAACGCGGCCAAAATGGTGGTGTTTATCTTCACTTTTATCGGGTTCGGTTCAAAAGCTGGCGTTTTCCCTTTCCACGTGTGGCTTCCTCACGCGCACCCCGCTGCGCCTAGCCACATTTCAGCCGTCATGTCCGGAGTTATGATCAAAACCGGGATCTACGGCATCTTGCGTATGTATGCCCTGCTTGATTTCCACACGCCGGTGTTCGGTGAAATTTTGCTCTTTGCCGGCATGATTTCAGGAGTCCTCGGAGTGGTTTACGCTCTCGGTCAGCACGACCTCAAACGTTTGCTGGCTTACCACAGTGTTGAAAATATCGGGATCATTCTGATCGGTATCGGTATCGGCATGATCGGAGTATCATCAGGTAAACCCTTGATGGCCTTATTGGGTTTTGCAGGAGGAATGCTGCATGTACTCAACCATGCAATTTTTAAATCGCTGTTATTCATGGGAGCGGGCATGGTGGTTCATAAGACAGGCACACTTGCCATCGATGCGCTGGGGGGGCTTCTGAAAAAAATGAAAATAACCGGGACCACTTTTCTGATAGGATCTCTGGCTATTTCAGGATTGCCTCCTTTCAATGGGTTTGTAAGTGAAGTATTGATTTATTTCGGATGCTTTGAAGGAATGAATCCGAACAGGACGGCTTTCATACCCATCCTTTTGGCAATTATCAGTCTTGCCGTAATCGGTGGACTGGCTCTGGCCTGTTTCACCAAAGTCTTTGGGGTGGTTTTCCAGGGTGAGGCGCGCAGCAGTGCCGCGGAAAATATCGATGAGAAAGGCTTGACCATGCTGATTCCCATGCTGGTGCTGGCCGGAATCTGCACTCTGGTAGGCGTGTTTCCGAGGACGTTTGTTCTTATGGCGATCCACGGGGTATCTGCTATCGGAACAGGGTTTGAGCCTGCGCTGCTTGAACCCTTTATTCGGTTTACCGGCAATATTACCAGGGTCTCGGCGATATTCTTCGCTTTGATCATTGTTTCACTGACCGCTCGCACTCTCCTCTACCGGGGCAAAACGATAACACAATCCGGTACCTGGGGGTGCGGATTTACGCAACCTACCGCCAAAATGCAATACACCGGTTCATCTTATGCCTCCTCGATTCTTGCTTTTTTCTGGACGGTGGCTCCGCGGCACGAAGAGCACGCCAGGATAGAAGGCTGCTTTCCCGGCCACTCCCGCTATCACAGCAAGATCAATGATGTGGCTGAGCTGTATATGAACGCCGTTATTGTAGATCCTGTTCTGGCTTTATTCGCAAAATTTCGCTGGATTCAGCACGGTGATATTCATCTTTATATCGGCTATATTCTTTTAGCTATCATTGTTTTGCTGTTTTTCATATAGCCCGGCAGCAGGAAATAGGGAGATGGCAGGGCAGGGAAGAGTAAACAAGTTAAATTTTTATGAATGAGACAGATCTATGACTATATCCATTATACTCTGGTTCCTTGCGATCCTTCTGGCGCCGTTTTTTGCAGCGGTCATTCTGAAGGTGAAGGCCTTTTTCGGTGGGAAAAAGGGTCCGCCAATCCTTATTCATTATTATACCATAATCAAGCTTTTTCAAAAAGGTTCGGTATACAGCACCAGCACAACCTTAATATTCAAGCTGGGTCCTGTCATTTCATTATGTGCTGCCGCAATGGCCTTGATGTTTCTGCCTTTAGCCGGTTACCGGCCTGTTTTGTCGTTTCATGGCGATGTTATTTTTATTATTTATCTCCTCGGGCTGGGGCGTTTCTTCACCATTGCCGCTGCTATGGATACCGCTTCTCCTTTCGAGGGTATGGGCGCTGCCCGGGAAGCCTACTACTCAATTATCTGCGAAGCGACTCTCTTTATGATTTTGATCCTGTTTTTCATGCTTACCGGCGATTTAAGCCTTGCCGCATATTTATCAGGCAGCCTTCCTCTTGGTCTCTGGCAGACGGCAGGGTCGCCTTTGCTGTTTGTTATAATTGCCTTATTTATTGTCCTGCTTGCCGAAAATGCACGAGTTCCTGTAGATGATCCGGCAACCCATCTGGAGCTGACCATGATCCACGAGGTTATGGTGCTGGATCACAGCGGGCCCGATTTCGGGTTCGTAGAACTGGGCTCCTTTTGCAAGCTCTTTTTCTATTCAGCTGTCGTCAGCCGTCTAATTGCCCCGTTTAATCCGGACCATCCGGCTTTAAACGGCTGCCAGTTCATTGCCGCTCTTCTGGTTGTATACGCGGTGGTGGGTGTTACTGAATCGGTCATGGCCCGGTATAAAATGGATAAAGTTCCCAAATTCATCCTGACTTCTTTTGCTCTGGCATTTTTCGCAATCATTGTTACCCTGGAGTTCTTGAAATGACCCATCTGGTTGATACTGTTCTTTCTATTGTGCTGCTGTCGATTTTGCTTTCCTTTGGTTCAAGCCGTCTTCCGGTATTGATCAGGGTAATAGGCTTCCAGGGAATCGTGGTGTCCATCGTGCCGCTGTTAATAGGGCATAACCTTTCCGCTTCAGGTATAGCCTTTAACCTGGTGACTTTGTTGATTCGGGGAATTGTTATTCCGCTAAGTATTTATCTGGCCATTAAAAAGGTCGCCATTCGCCGGGAAGTAGAGCCCATATTCGGCCAACACGCATCCATGCTGGCATGGCTGGGATTAATTGCCGCAGCGGCCTTTATAGGCGATAGATTCAATTTGCCTGCTATCAGCAATCATGTCCTGCTGATGCCCACTGCCATTGCTCTTCTGGCGGGCGGTATGTTTGTGCTTATGGGGCATCGTAACGCCATTGCCATGGTCCTCGGCTATATCATGATGGAAAACGGGATCTATCTCGTAGGAACCACTTTTTCAACCAGCGTTCACCACATCGTGGAATTTGGGATTCTTCTTGATGTGCTGGCCGGAGTCATGATCATGGCAGTTATTCTGCAGAATATAAAGCAGCAGTTTGATGGCGTAGATACGTCGCTTCTCAGAACACTAAAGGAATAGGTGTTTCATGGTTGAAATTGTATTTCTGATCCCGTTTCTTACCGGTATTGTAGCGTTTGTTCTCCCCGGAAAAGGACGCACTCTGTTGGTTCTTACCGGCGCCGTTCATCTTATTTTATCTCTCATGCTTTGGACCGGGTGGCCGGAACCGGTTTTTCCGGCCTATTTTGCAGTGACTCCAGAAGGTCTTTTGTCGCTTATCGTCATATCACTGCTTTTTTTTCTTATTTCAATTTATACAACAGCTTATCTCAAAAAATCTAATCTCCGTTCTGAAAACATTTTTACCGGGTCCATGCTCCTGTTTTTATCAACTATGACCATGGTTACCCTCTCGGACCATATCATGGTAATGTGGATTGCCATAGAGGCAACGACTCTTGCAAGCGCCCCTTTGATTTTTACTCACCGGACGGCCACCTCTCTCGAAGCCACCTGGAAATATGTGCTGATTTGTTCGGTAGGAATCGCCCTTGCCCTGCTGGGATCGGTGCTGATTACACTTGCCATGGATGTGGGAAATGTTCATGTGCCGGTATCCTTTTCCGCCCTCACCAATTCAGCCCGGCAGCTGGATCCGCTTTGGCTCAAGGCCGGCTTTGTTTTCATTCTTGTGGGCTATGGCACGAAGATGGGACTTGCTCCCATGCATACCTGGCTGCCTGATGCCCATAGCGAAGCGCCTAGCCCGGCTTCGGCGCTTCTCTCCGGAGTGTTGCTCAACTGTGCGTATCTTGGAATTTTTAAAACCCACAAGATCATGATTGCTGCCGGTCTGGAGTCATTTTCCGGGAGGATTTTGATGGTTTTCGGACTCATATCGATGCTGGCCGCCGCAACGTTTATTCTCAAACAGACCGAGTATAAAAGACTCCTGGCGTATTCCAGTATTGAAAATATGGGCATTATAGCTTTCGGAACCGGCGTTGGGGGATTGGGCGCCTACGGGGCCATATTATGCCTGATTCACCATAGCCTTATCAAATCGTCTCTTTTTTTAACTTCAGGCAACATTCTGCTGGCTTTCGGCAGCCGGCTGATCGAAGACACAGGGGGTCTTGTCCGCCGGATGCCACGAACTTTCATAGCTTTTTTCTGCGGATTTATCGGTATTGCCGGGCTTCCGCCATTCGGCATTTTCATCGGAGAACTGCTTATCGTTATGGGCGCTTTCAGCAACGGCCATTATGTTGGAGCAGGAATTTTTATCGTCAGCCTGTGTGTCATTTTTGCAGGTTTTACCAATCATGCTCTTAAAATTTCTTTTGAGGGGTATCGCACAGCCGTTCGAATGGAAGAGATCGCAAGCATGGTCTGGCCACAGTATACTTTGCTTTTGACGTCACTGTTTTTATGTTTCTGGGTTCCTGATATATTGTCCCGGACCATAACCCAGGCTGTAACCGTAATCGGTGGAGTATTTTGATGAAAACGGTTTTTAAACAAATTGTAAATGGCAAGGCAATAGCCAGGGATATCATTCCACGCCTTGCTTTTGACGAATTTTCACACGAAGTTCTTGCCATCATAGGTGAAGGCGGCAAGATCGTCCACTATTTTGCATACAATGACGGCAGCGCGGTCAGTCTGATGGCCGTTTTCCGGACAGATAAACTTCTGCTTGCAGCCAGCTGCGATGTTCCGCAAAATTATCCTGCTTTTTCTGCTCAAAGTGAGCCTTTCCACATGTTTGAACGGGAAATGGCCGAGCAGTTCGGCATCAGACCGGAAGGCCACCCCTGGCTGAAAATGGTTCGATATCATGCCAACAGCCGCGGTCTGCCGGATGTTTTCGGGAATAACTACTCACAGGATATTCCCGGCAATTATGACTACTACACGGTAGAAGGTGAGGAGGTTCACGAGGTTGCCGTGGGGCCGGTGCATGCGGGAGTGATTGAACCGGGGCACTTCAGGTTCAATTGCGTCGGAGAGCGTGTGCTGCATCTGGAAATACAACTTGGATACCAGCACAGGGGCGTTGAAAATCTGATGTGCAATGCCGATTTCAAACGACTGCCTGTTATAGCCGAAGGAATTGCAGGCGATACGGCTATAGGCAACTGCCTGTGCATGGCTCAGGCTCTTGAGGGATTAGCCTATGTAAGGCCCGACGGAGGTGCGCGTATTATCCGGACGATTGCACAGGAGCTGGAACGAATCGCCAATCATGTAGGAGACCTCGGCGCCTTAAGCGGCGACGTGGCCTTTCTGCCTGTTGCCAATTATTGCGGCCGGATGCGGGGCGACTTCCTCAACATGACCCTCTTGCTGTGCGGAAACCGTTTCGGCAAAGGGCTTGTGCGCCCGGGCGGGGTTTGTTTTCAAATGACCGAAGAGAACCGCAAAACGCTTACGGAAAGAATAAATGAACTTACACCCCAGGTTGAACACGTCATCGATCTTTTATTCTCCACACACAGCGTTCTATCGCGCTTTGAGAATTGCGGGGCCGTCAGCCGTCTGGATGCAGAGAAGCTTGGTCTGGTGGGGCCGGCAGCGCGCGCCTGCGGAATTGCATATGATGCCCGGCGTAATTTTCCTACCGAGCATTATCGCTTTCTTGATATCAATGAACATGTTGAGCTTGCCGGAGATGTTTACGCCCGGGCCAAATTGAAGGCGCATGAGGTACTGGAATCCATCTCTATTATCCAGTCTCTGCTGAAAGATCATGTTAAAACAGAATGTGTCGTCAGCGGCTCTTTTAATCCGGCGCCATCATCTTTTGTCGTGACAGTCAACGAAGCATGGCGCGGCGAGTTATCTCACTGCGTTTTGACGGATGCCGCCGGTAAGATACTCCGCTACAAGGTCAAGGATCCTTCTTTTCATAACTGGAACGGCCTGGCTATGGCTTTGCGGGATACCGGAATTTCTGATTTTCCCCTAAACAATAAGAGTTTCAACCTGTCCTACTGCGGGTTTGATCTATAGAGTTACTCTATATATTATGGAGAGTGTCGGAATAGTGAGCATACAAAGATTTTTTATGAATAATAAATTGAAGAGAAAACACAATGCTGAAGACGCTTAAAAACAGGTTTGAACAGGGCTATAGAACCAGCCGATATCCGAAAGAAAAGATCGAACTGTCTTCCCGCTACCGCGGTCTGCCAATTATCAATTTGAGCGCCCCGGACGATGTAGTCATGCAGTGTGCCGACGCTTGCCCGCAGAATGCAATTGACCCTCAGCGTAAAATGATCGATATTGGCCGATGTGTTTTTTGTGGAACCTGTGAACGTCTTTCTGAAGGAAAATTTATCTCGTTTTCCAGGAATTTTGAATTAGCCGTTTCCCTAAAAGAACACTTGTGGACCGCCGGCAGATTGCCTGACCTGTCCCGGCATGCCAGTCAGCACTTTAAAGCTCTTTTCGGACGTTCTCTGCAGCTTCGACAGGTCTCTGCCGCAGGATGCAACGCCTGTGAAGCAGACCTGAACGTGCTGGCGACGCCTTTTTTCGATCTGGCCAGATTTGGCATCAACTTTGTGGCTTCTCCCCGGCATGCAGACGGGATTGTTGTCACCGGACCGATAAGCCGCAATATGAAGACAGCCTTGCTCAAAACATATGAAGCAGTGCCATCACCTAAAGTTGTGATTGCCGCAGGGTGTTGTTCTCTCTCCGGAGGTCCGTTCAGCGGCAGTCCGGAAGTCTCGAAAGGTTTAGACAGTCTTATCCCGGTTGACCTGTTTATTCCCGGTTGCCCGCCCCATCCGCTTACATATCTTAATGCGTTGCTGACTTATTTTAAATAGTTTCCATCCGGAAACGGATCTTCCGTACCCCCCCGGCTTTAATCTCCGGAATTTTTTGTGCGGAATAAATTTCAGTATACCTTATAATTCTTCTGACATTGAAGCTCCCCGCCGCAGAGCGGTCGGGAAATGCACTCGCGTTTTGGTTCAATATGGGTATGGCCAAAATTATAACACAGCAACGGGATCTTATTAAGGCTGTATAATAATCGAAGGATACAATCCTTTAAGTTTGCCCATCGGATAAGGCTGAATCGTGTTGAAGGATATGCTCTGGTTTTTTTGTGCATGTCCCTTGTTTTCAGCGCCATTGAAGAACGCGCCGTTTGCTTCCAGGATATGTTCGATTCGGTGCTGTAAAGCTGAAACAAAACTTGCGCCGCTGCCTTCAAAGATCATATTTCCCAGCGAAAATTTTTTTTCTATTGCGGAAAAATCGCTTAAGGGCATACTGCTGGTTTCCAGATCGTGCTTGTTTCTTACCAGCCCCCAGACTATATGGTTAGGCGGAATTGTGAGAGGATCGCTAATATCGATTATGGTGTGGGGCATTATGATGCTCTCTTTTCCTACGGTCAGCCTGGCGTCGGGCCTTCCCCTCAGAAAGCTATTAAACCCGACAAAGACTTTTTTGCCCAAATCCGCTTCGATAATTTTTCCGCCATGGGCAGTTATATCAAATCCTTCCAGCCGGGAATTTATGATATAGCAGTTTTCCTGAGCGTTGGCGCCCTTGCCGAGCCACGAGTTTTGAAGATAGGCCCGCTGGGCAACCAGCACATTCTCGCTTATATTGGTGTGAGGCTTTATAACCGCATACCGGTCAAGCGAGGCGCTGCCGGGAACCGACCGGGGGGGATCGATGTTGACCATAGCAAAAATCTGCTCAAAGTCTTTCTTCCTATCTTCCACGAAGTCAAATAGCGGTCCTTTTGGCCGGTTGCCGGCAGTAAAATTAATATAATTGTCCAGGTGGTTCTTTTCATACCGGTACAAAAAATTGAATTTGTCGGAGCTTCGGATCCAGACGGTTCCGGGATCGACTTTAATATGGCTGATCTCACCCGCCTGGATATAAGAAAAGGTACCAACTACGCAATCATGCATTGTGGTCAGGTCAACGGTTGAAAAAGGGCCCAGGAAGCATCCGTCCGAAGGTGATCCATGGATATTGGCATAATGCATGGAAATAGTATCTTTGATGAAGAATTTTTCAAGAGTTTCAGGGTCATGAGAATAATTATGGACAAGGGTTTTGATCAGAAAACTATCTTCGATATCAATATGTTCATCCCGGTTTATCGGGATTTCAAACTGCTGAAACTGAAACACAGAGCCTTCTTTTTTAAGTTCATCTCCCCGGATGTCGCTTTTGTAAAGCAGCGAGTTTGTCACCCTGCATCTTCCTAAAAAATAGCTGCCGGCCAAATTTGAGTGTGTAAATTGAAAATTGAGCGGATGGTGCGGCGTAATTCCATAAAATGCATAAAACTTAACCATTTGCTTGATTGGAGTAAGTTCATGCATGTATGGAGTCACATCGAAACCGAGCTCTCTCAGGTTGATATTGACCCTCTGAATAATGCGGTCACGAAGCTTTTCCAATGCCTGCATAGTCGCTCCTTGTCTATTCAGTTAGTTCGCCGCTTTTCATCGCATGGAAAACAGCGGCAAACACATCTGACATCCTTAAAAGGCCTATGATTTCATCCCTTCTGGTCACTATCAAGGACAAATGTGTTCCGGTAACCAGTTGGTATATGGCTGTATCAAGAGAAGTATTTTCATCAACATATTCGCCTTCGGAAAGTGTCTGCATATAATCCTCCACCTTCATCAGAACGGCCTTTTTATAAATATCATTCAAAATGCCTTCTTCCAGGCGGTTCTTCTCCCTAAGACTGTTAGTAAGTCCCGCTGAAAACCCAAAGCGGCTGATATCTTCAATTTGCTGATTACGTTCATTTTGAGGCAAAATTGCGCGAAGTACTCCAAGCTGGCTCAGTTTGCCGATAACTTTTTTATTCCGGTTTAGAATCAAAACGGCGCGATGCTGGTAAGGGGCATGTTCACGATCAAATTCCTCCTGAATTTTTTCCAGGGCGAGAACAGCTTCAAACAGCGTTGATCCTTCCTGAACGGTTGCATATTCAGAAAGCGGAACCATCAGGTCCTTAACAATAAAGTTATTCATGATCAGACTCCTGCTCGAGTTCGGAAGAATGTATTTTGCATGGCATATATTTAGCGAGCCAGAAGAACCGGCATGCCCATGAGCGGCCATAACACAAGTATTGCAAATCCAAGAACGACCAGAAGGATAATGCTCGCAGGAATGCCTGCCATAAAGAATTCACCGCTTGTAAACTGTTTTGAATTATAGGCTATAGCATTCGGCGCTGCTCCCACAAGCAGAACAAACGGCATGCCTGCAGTGACAAGAGATACAAACAGAATTACCTCGGGAGCGATATTGAGATACGGAGCAACCACAAGGGCCACTGGCAAAGATATGGCGATAGCAGCCACATTCATTATAAAATTTGTCATGACAAGTACGAAAACCGCTATGCTCATAACAAAAACAAACCAGTGTGAATCCTTGAAAAAACTCAGCCAGTTTATTGCAAGCCACTGGGCTGCGCCAGTCTGCCAGAGGCAGAAACCTATACTCATGGCGCCTGCAAAGAGAAGTATAATATTCCAGGGAAGCTCTTCAAGGTCGTTGATATCCAAGATACCCGAGATAAAAAAAAGAATCGTTGAAACAAGAATAACAGCTGATTTGTTGAAAGGTTTGAATGCCGGAACAAAAGATTGTAAGGACATGAAAGCAATTGCACAAAAAACCAGAACAGCTCCGATTATTTCATCCCTTTTAAGTGCGCCCATTTCGGAATTAAGTTGTCTTGCCTTTTCTCTCAACCCCGGGATTGCGGCTTTTTCTGGCTTGAAAAAAACCATCAGAAAACCCCATATGAGAAAGACCATACTCCACCCTAACGGAGCAAGGTAGTAGCTCAGTTCGAAAAAAGAAACATCTTTTCCTGTGATTTCCTTGAAAAATCCGAGAGCTACTATGGCTCGCGCCGAACCCAGAAGGGTTATAATGCTTCCCGCGCCCGCCACAAAGGCCATGCCTATGAACAAGCCCTTTCCGAATTTGGTGGGCTTGTTGTCATCGCTGTATAGGGAATATATCGCCAGAAGAAGCGGATATATGGTCGCAGCCACCGCAGTGTGAGCCATTATATGCGTGAGCAATGCGGTTACAACAAGGCATCCGAGATAAATCATCCCTGTTCTTTCGCCAACAATCATAAGCATTTTATATGCAAGACGTTTTGTGAGCCCTGTTTTGGTAAATACCATGCCGATTACCAGGGAGGCGAATATAAAAAGAACGGAAGGATCCATGAAATCCTTGAATGCGTCGGCAGCGGGACGTATAAAAAACAGAGCCTGAAGCACTCCGATTGTAAGGCCGGTTATGCCTATAGGAAGGACTTCGAAAACCCACCAGGTCCCCGCAAGAAGAAAGACGGCAAGAGCGCCCTTGGCTTCTTTGGTAAGAGGAAAATGCTTTCCGGAAGGATCAACGGCATCAGCCCATGGAGGTGAATAATAAACCAATAAAAAGAGAATAATACCAATTGAAAGAAAAACAAGCTGCTTCAGGTCCAACTTTGAACCGGGCTCTGAACCGTTTGTCATGAAAAAACTCCTTTATCTGCCAACAATCATATTCTGCAATTTTTGATCTCTCCCGAAATTTCCCTGAAAATATCCGTAAGTCTTAATATGCCCACAATCTCTTTCTCTCTTGTCACGAGTAGCGATTGATAATTGCCCATTACGAATTTATGTATCGCCTCATCAAGATTGCGGTCTTCCGTAATATATTCGCTTTCGGCAGGAATTGTCATAAAGTTTTTTACCTTCAGCTTCCCGGCTTTTCTGCAAAGGTCATTCAGAGGATTTTCCCATAAATTATATTGATTAAAAATAGATTCCAGGAACTTGTTGCTGTACCCGAAACGGGAAAGAGATCTTGATTCTATGATTTTTTCATATTTCGGTTCAAGAGCCCGAAGTACATCAAGCTGGCTTATTTTCCCGGTAATTTTATTTTTCTTGTTATAAATCAGAATAGCCCTGTGAGGATAAAGGCTTTGTTCGTATTTTTCCTGTGCCTTTTCCAGTGTCATGACGGCTTCAAAGAGGGTTGCATCTTCCGAAACAGTTGCATATTCGGACAGAGAAACCATTATTTCCCTGACAGGTATTGATTTCACCGAACTCTCCCTGGCTGTTACCAGCCTCGTTTTTCGATTATTTTGTTGATTTCCGCTTTGCGGATCCGTTCTTCGTGCTCGGCCTTTATATTATGAGCCTTTGTTATTTTGCTTACCAGTTCGTTCGTATCTGTTGGTTTCATAAGATAATCATAGGCGCCGGCTTTCATTCCGTCGATGGCCGTTTCAACCGTAGCGTGTCCGGTAAGCATAATTATATTGACAAGAGGCTTCAGGCTTTTTATTTCCTTTAAAGTTTCAATTCCGTTTTTTCCGGGCATAAGTACGTCCAATACTACAACGTCGAAATCCCGCTCTTTAATCATTGAAATGGCTTCATCGCCGTTAAATGCTGTTTTAACTGCAAAATCCCTAACTTCAAGGCGTTCTGCCAGAGTTTCAATAAACTCTTTCTCATCGTCAACAAGCAAGACTCTTATTCTCATGAAATGCACTCCTTTGTTAATACTGTCAGGTATCATCTGCCACTGCTCCATGTGCTTTGACGATGTGCCTTATAAGCTCATCGATCTGGACAGGTTTCTGAAGATATCCGAAAGCTCCCAGGGATAAAGCTTCTTTTTTATCTTTTTCAGATCCGTGTCCTGTCAGGATAATAACCTGGACTTTCGGATATGCTTTTTTAACCCTCCGGAGAACTTCCATCCCGTCAATGCCGGGCATCTTGAGGTCAAGAATCATGATATCCGGAACCTGATCATTAACAATCTGCAAAGCCTGTTCGCCGTTAAAGGCAACCGAAGAGCTGAAATTACGCATCTTGATCCTCTCGGACAGAGTGGTTACAAATTCCTCTTCATCATCGACCAGCATGACCTTGATTTTTTTCATTTTGAATAGCTTCCTCAAAATATGCGCAATAAACAGGTAGAATTTATATAAAAACCAACAAAGAGTCAATACAAAACACTGTTGGGTGATGCTGTCTGTTTTTTTGTTTTCTTATTAGTCTTTGTACATGCTGTTTGGTTTATTTTAAAGTTCTCAGAACGTACGGAAGTATTCCACCGTGAATGAAATAGTTCAATTCCGCCCGGGAATCGATTCTTGCGGTAACGGTAAACCAATTTGTGTTTCCGTCTTTGTGCCTTGCTGAAACCGAAAGCTTTTTTTGCGGACAAAGATCCTTTTCAATGCCTGTTATGTCATAAACTTCGGTCCCATCCAGTTTCAAGGTTTCCTGCCCGGTGCCTTTTTCAAACTGGAGCGGAAGAATTCCCATGCATACAAGATTGCTGCGGTGAATTCTTTCAAAACTTTCAGCAATCACCGCCTTGACTCCCAACAGAGCCGTTCCCTTGGCGGCCCAGTCACGCGAACTTCCGGTTCCGTATTCGCGGCCCGCGATAACGATGAGAGGAATTCCTGCCTTCCTATAAAGCTCCGAAGCATCATATATGGGCATGACGTTCCCTTCCGGGAGTAAAAGAGTCCAGCCGCCGGTTTTATCCGGAACAAGCTTGTTTTTTAAGCGGATGTTGCCGAAAGTACCGCGCACCATAACTTCATGATTGCCCCGCCGGGAGCCGAAGGAATTGAATTCATTCGGCTCTATTTCTTTACTTATAAGATATTTTCCTGCCGGGCTGTCTGCAGGTATTGTCCCTGCCGGTGATATATGGTCGGTTGTAACCATATTGCCGAGAAGGGCAAGCACTCTTGCGTTTTTGATCTCCTCCGGTTTCGGAACGGTTGTTGTTATTTCATCAAAAAACGGCGGATTTTTTATGTATGTTGACACGGGGTCCCATTTAAATAGATAGCTTTCGGGTACAGGAAGGGCTTTCCATTGTTCGGAGCCTTCGAACACAGTGGAATATTCATTTTCAAACATCTCTGGAATCAAAAGAGTTTCGAGAATTATCCTTATTTCTTCCGCAGACGGCCATATATCAACAAGAAAGACAGGTTTGCCTTTACTGTCAAGTCCGAGAGGCTCGGTTTCAAAATCGATATCGATTTTTCCTGCTATGGCATAAGCAACTACAAGAGGCGGCGAAGCGAGAAAGTTGGCGCGGGTAAGGGGAGAAATTCTTCCTTCAAAGTTGCGATTGCCGCTTAATACTGAAGCAACAACAAGATCGTTATCTCTGATTGCTCTTGAAACGGATTCGTTAAGAGGTCCGCTGTTTCCAATGCACGTAGTACATCCATAAGCTGTAATGTGAAATTTGAGCTGCTTCAGATAATGAATGAGACCTGATGTTTCAAGGTAACTCGCCGCTACTCTGGAACCGGGCGAAAGGCTTGTTTTTACCCAGGGCTTGACCGAAAGACCCTTCAAAACCGCTTTTTTTGCCAGGAGACCGGCTCCGATCATAACGGAGGGATTTGAAGTATTGGTGCAGCTTGTTATAGCTGCTATGACTACGGAGCCGTGATCAATACCTGCTGAAGTTCCGTCAATATCAACAACAAGTCTTTTACCGGGGGCCTTAATCTTTTTTGTTGCTTCTTTGAACACATCTCTGACTTTAAATAGAGGTATCCGCTCCTGCGGCCTGTTCGGGCCTGCGATACAGGGTGTAACAGTACTAATATCAAATTCAACCGTATCATTATATATAATACTGGTGCCTGATTTCTCCAGGAAAAGCCCCTGCTCTTTTGTATATTTTTCGACAAGCGAAACAAGATTGCCGGGGCGGCCGGTCAGGCGCAGGTATTTCAATGTTATGTCATCAACAGGAAAGAATCCCGTTGTTGCTCCATATTCAGGCGCCATGTTGGCAATGGTAGCACGGTCTTCAACTCCAAGATTTGATAATCCTGCGCCATAAAACTCGACAAATTTTCCGACAACACCTTTTTTACGCAAAAGCTCGGTTATGTATAAAACAAGATCTGTTGCCGTTGTTCCATCCGGAAGCTTTCCTGTCAGTTTAAAACCGAGAACTTGCGGTGTGAGTAGATAATAAGGATTTCCAAGCATCACCGCCTCGGCTTCGATTCCACCCACGCCCCAGCCGAGAACCCCGGACCCGTTAATCATTGTTGTGTGTGAATCAAGGCCGAGAACGCTGTCCGGAAAAACCGTTTTTCCGCCGTCCGCTTCTTTTATAAAGACAACCCTGGCAAGGTATTCGAGGTTAACCTGGTGACAAATTCCCGTTCCAGGAGGCACAACTCTGAAATTGTTAAAATTCTTCTGACCCCAGCGTAAGAAAGTATATCGTTCTGAGTTGCGCGTAAACTCGTAACGGAGATTTTCTTCAAGTGAATCTTCTTTTCCGAAGGAATCAACCTGAACCGAATGGTCAATTACCAGTTCAGCCGGAATTTTGGGATTGATTTTCAAAGGATCACAGTTCAGTCGTTTTGCAGCATCTCGCATAGCCGCAAGATCTACAATTGCAGGGACTCCGGTAAAATCCTGCAGCAATACACGGGCCGGTAAAAAAGGTATCTCTTCACTGGCTTTATCCGGATTCCAGGAAGTGAGGCTTATTATATCTTTTTCTGTAAACAGGCATCCGTCTTCATTTCTTAAAAGATTTTCGAGAAGGATGCGAATGCTGTAAGGCATTTTCTGTATATTATTAAACCCTGCGCCAGCCAGTTTGTTAAGACTGAAATATGTGAAAGCCTGATTACCGCTCAAAAGAGATGCCCGAGTGTTAAAACTGTTTTTACATAAAGACATGCTGCCTCCGAAAAGCTTATTACCTAGTAAAGTTTAATATCTTCATAAGAAGTACAATACTTAACACGAATGGCACGAAGAAAGAAATAGAATATGTAATGTTTTCAACTTCGTGGGCTACATGTTCTTCGCGATTTTATAAATTATAATTAATCGGTTATTATTTAAAAAAGCTTCCTATATATTTAATCGTAAAACTTTACAACAGATCCTTTAGCAACAATTGTTTCCGAAGAATATTTTTTCTTTTATTCTTGACATGATTTTGTAACTTGATTATAGACTTCACTTCATATGAGAAGTTGCAATTCAGCTGTCTAAATAGTTATATTTTCTGGCTTAAATAGTAAAGTATGCGTTAAATATTTTAAGGATTCGGGAGCGGTTCTTAAGTATGCGACTGGAAGAGCTGTTAGCTCAAAAGAAAACAGCTGTTATTGATAAATGGTTTGATATCGTTGCGGAGTCCTATCCTGCCGACACGGCCAAATTTATCAAAGGACAGAAAGATCCCTTTGCAAATCCGGTCGGTGGAACTACCCATAAGAGCCTCACGGTAATTATGGATGAACTGCTCGGAGAAATGAACCGCGATAAAATAAATTCATTTCTTGACCCCATAATAAGAATAAGAGCCGTTCAGGATTTCACACCATCCAGGGCAACTTCATTTGTCTTTTCTTTAAAAAAAATAATCAGAGAACATCTAAATAAATGTGATTTTAACGATCATCTCATTTTGGCAGAACTGGATCAACTTGACCAGAAAATTGATCTGATAGGATTGATGGCCTTCGATATTTACGTGAGGTGCAGGGAGAAAATATATCAGATAAAGGCCAATGAAGAGAAGAGCAGGTTTTTTAGTGCGTTTGAAAGAGCTGGTTTGATTAAAGAGCTTCCGGGCAACGGGCCGGAGCCTACATAAAAAGTAATCATGTTAAATAATTACGGCTTGAGATAGTGGATCTGTCAATTTTATGATGACGCTTAAAAAAGCCGTCTCGAGCCATAGAGCGAGGTAATGTTAAATGAATGTAAAGTACATGTTCTCACTCGTTGCGGTAATTCTGTTGTTTCTGCTTGCCTATCTTGGGGTTGAGGCTGCAGGTCTTCAGGTCCTGTTTGGTATTGTGATACCATATGCAGCCATAATTATTTTCATCATCGGGGTTATAAATCGTGTGATAGGATGGGCTCGATCTCCTGTGCCGTTCAGAATCCCTTCAACCTGCGGGCAGCAAAGATCTCTTCCGTGGATAAAATCATCTGAACTGGATAATCCATTCACAAAATCTGGCGTTGTTGCAAGGATGTTTCTGGAAATTTTCTTTTTCCGCTCATTATTCAGAAATACAAGGTCAAAGCTTGCAGAAGGACCTAGGATTTACTTCACCCTTGAGATATGGCTCTGGCTTGCAGCTATTGCTTTTCACTGGTCTTTTCTTACTGTTATTGTCAGGCATCTGAGGCTTTTTACCGAGCCGGTTCCTTTCTGGATAGGGTTTCTAGAAAAGGCAGACGGTTTTTTTCAGATAGGAGTTCCCGGGATTTTCTTATCCGGCATAGTGCTTCTTGCTGCTGTTTTTTATCTTTTTTTAAGAAGAGTCATTATTCCCCAAGTCAATTATGTGTCACTCTCACAGGATTTTTTCCCTCTGTTTCTGATTTTCGGAATAGCTTTTACTGGAATTTTGATGCGGCATTTTGCAAAAATTGATGTTACCGGAGCAAAACAGCTTGCGATGGGTCTTGTCACTTTACATCCGACAATTCCCCAGGGAATCGGAGGTGTTTTTTATGTACACATATTTTTTGTAAGTGTTTTGCTGGCATATTTCCCTTTCAGCAAGCTGATGCATATGGGTGGTATTTTTATGAGTCCAACAAGGAATCTGACTGGCGACACCCGTGCCGCCAGACATGTTAATCCATGGAATTATCCTGTAGAAGTGCATACGTATGAAGAGTATGAAGAAGAGTTCAGGGAAAAAATGATAGAGGCTGGACTGCCGGTTGAAAAGGAGTAACTAATGTCGGATCCAAAACCAAATGAGCTGATAGAAAAAATAGATTACAATTCTCCTCAAAAAGGATGGATGGATGTCCCTGTTAATATTAGAAAGGGAATGTACTGTTACGCATCAAACCCCAAAAGCGTGGACTATGTCCATCTTCCCCATGCGAGGGCCTGGAATCCGCTTGAAGAAGACTGGAAGCTTCCGGACAACTGGAAAGAGATTGTGCATAACGCTTTCAGAGAAAGACTTGACAGGTTCCGTTCTTTCAAAGTTTTTATGGATATATGTGTTAGGTGCGGAGCATGTGCGGATAAATGCCATTTCTTCATCGGAACGGGCGATCCTAAAAACATGCCTGTTTTAAGAGCGGAACTTCTCCGTTCGGTATACAGGAATGATTTTACGACGGCGGGAAAAATTCTCGGCAAGGTTGCAGGGGCGCGAGAGCTTACTCTGGATGTGCTGAAAGAATGGTGGTACTATTTCTTTCAGTGTTCCGAATGCAGGCGCTGCTCCGTGTTTTGCCCTTACGGCATCGACACGGCCGAGATAACAATAATGGCCAGGGAAATATTCAACCTCCTGGGGCTGAATATCGACTGGATAGCAACTCCGGTCGCAAACTGTTACAGGACAGGAAACCATCTGGGAATTCAGCCGCATGCTTTCAAGGAGATGATCGAATTCTTTGTTGACGACATAGAGGAGAAGACGGGTGTTAAGGTTGAGCCTTCCTTCAACAAGAAAGGCGCCGATATCCTTTTTGTCACTCCGTCGGGAGATGTTTTTGCTGATCCCGGCACTTACACTGCCATGGGTTATCTGATGCTCTTTCATTATTTAAAGGAGCAGGGTCTTAATGTTACCTGGAGCACATATGCTTCTGAGGGCGGAAACTTCGGTTTTTTCACTTCCCACGAGATGATGAAGCGCCTTAATTCAAAGATGTACGCCGAAGCGAAGCGTCTTGGGGTAAAATGGATCCTCGGCGGCGAGTGTGGGCATATGTGGCGTGTTATAAATCAATATATGGATACAATGAACGGACCGGCCGATTTTCTTGAAGAACCGGTTTCTCCTATAACCGGAACTAAATTTACGAATGCAAGATCAACAAAAATGGTTCACATATCTGAGTTTACTGCCGACCTAATCTATCATAATAAGCTCAAACTGGATAAAAGCCGCAATGACAATCTAATAGTTACCTACCATGACTCATGCAACCCTGCCAGAGGAATGGGGCTTTTTGATGAACCGCGATATGTAATAAATGGTGTATGCAACCATTTCCATGAAATGCCGAGAAATACCATAAGGGAACAGACCTTCTGCTGCGGCAGCGGGTCGGGTCTTAATGCCGGCGAAGATATGGAATTAAGAATGTGTGGCGGTCTTCCGAGGGCCAATGCGGTAAAGCATGTTCATGATAAATTCGGGGTAAATATGCTGGTCTGTATTTGCGCAATAGACAGGGCGGTTTTTCCGCCGCTTATGGATTACTGGGTTCCGGAAGTTGGAGTTGCCGGTATTACCGAACTGGTTGCAAATGCTTTGATAATGCCCGGTGAAATGGAGAGAACTACCAACCTGCGCGGCGAGCCGCTTGCAGGAATGGAGGAGTAAAATGTCTGAAGGAAAAAAGGTATACGATAAAGGAATAGTTGTAGCTGGTCTCATAATATTTATAGTTATTTTCATGTTTCCTTTCTGGTATAATTTAGGGAAAGCCGCCCCAGTGCCGGAGCCTGTACTAACGGAGAAGGCCAAGGCCGCTAAAGAGTGTGTCGAATCCAAGACATATATGAAAGCCGAGCACATGCAGATTCTTGATGACTGGAGAACCTCGGTTGTGCGGGACGAAAACAGAGTCTATGTCAGCAGCAAAGACAAAGAATTTGATATGAGTCTGTCCAACACATGCTTGGACTGCCATTCAAATAAGGCCGATTTTTGTGATAAATGCCACAATTATGCATCGGTGGATCCTTACTGCTGGGATTGCCATATTGATAAGCCGAAGGAGAATAAGTGATGGAAAACAGCAGAAGAACATTCCTCAAAATAGCTGGAATTTCAGCACTGGGCCTGAGTACAAAGCCTGTTTATGATGCCTTTGCAGTATCCGGGGAACATGGTGAAAAAAGGGAAACTGCAGTAGTTCCCCAAAAAGGCGCTCTTACAGCCAAAAGGTGGGCGATGGTCATTGATACCACCAAATTTGAATCTGCCAAAGATCTGGAGCCGATAATAGAGGCATGCCATAAAATTCATAATGTCCCTGTTTTTGAAAACAAACGCCATGAAATCAAATGGATATGGGAAGAAGAATTCGGACATGCCTTTCCCGATCTGGAGAATGAACATATCAATGACAGGATTAAAAGCTTGCCATTCCTGGTTCTGTGCAATCACTGCGAGGATGCTCCCTGTGTCAGAGCATGTCCTACACAGGCAACCTTCAAACAGGAGGATGGCATTGTTGCCATGGATTTTCACAGGTGCATTGGTTGCCGCTTTTGCATGGCAGCCTGTCCGTATGGTTCAAGGAGTTTTAATTTCAGAGATCCCCGTCCCTTCATAAAAGAGACAAACAAAAAGTTCCCGACCAGAATGAGGGGGGTTGTTGAGAAATGCAATTTCTGCAGCGAGCTCCTTGCGGAAGGGAAACAGCCTGCCTGTGTTGAAGCATCAAACGGGGCTCTTGTTTTTGGGGATCTGGAAGATCCGGAATCCGAAGTAAGAAAATTGCTGAAGTCAAATTATACAATTCGCCGTAAATCGGCCCTTGGTACCGGGCCTGCTATTTACTACATCGTATGAGGTGGTTATGCTTGAATTAGCACTTAGTGGAAGCAAAAGATATTATGGATGGATTACGGCCCTGCTTGCCGTTATAGGCGTCGGATTCGGGTTTTATTTGTGGCAGTTCAGTTCCGGCTTGTGGATCACCGGCTTGAGCCGGGATGTCTCCTGGGGTTTCTATATCGCCAACTTCACCTTTCTCGTTGGGGTCGCTGCGGGCGGCGTGATGGTGGTGCTCCCCTACTACCTGCACGATTACAAGGCTTTTGGCAGGATCACGATCCTCGGCGAGTTTCTGGCAATCGCATCGCTGGTGATGTGCCTGCTTTTCGTTCTTGTCGATCTCGGGCAGCCCATGCGGATTCTCAATGTCTGGCTTTACCCCACTCTGAATTCGGTGCTCTTCTGGGACACACTCGTACTTAACGGCTACCTGTTCCTCAATATCGTTATCGGCTGGAATGTGCTGGAGGCAGAGCGCAACAACACCCATTATCCTCTGTGGGTCAAACCTCTTATATATATATCGATTCCTTTTGCCGTCAGCATCCATACAGTGACTGCCTGGCTGTACTGCGGTCTGCCCGGCCGAGGTTTCTGGCTGACCGCCATCCTTGCTCCGCGTTTTCTCTCGTCCGCCTTTGCCGCCGGACCGGCGCTGCTGATCCTGCTGTGTCTCATCATCCGCCGCGTGACAAAGTTTGATCCGGGACGAGAGCAAATTCAGTCGCTTTCCAAGATCGTGGCCTATGCCATCTGCCTGAACGTTTTTTTCCTTCTTTGTGAGGTTTTTGTCGTATTTTATAGCCAAATACCCGAACATATGGATCACATGAAGTATCTTTTTGTAGGATTGCACGGACATGGCATTCTTGTGCCATGGATGTGGACATCGGTTGCGTTGATGGTGATAGCAATAATTCTTCTGGTAAATCCCATGACAAGAAAAAATGAAACAGTGCTCGCTGTAGCGTGCCTTTGTGTCTTTTTCGGCACGTGGATCGACAAGGGGCTTGGAATGATATCAGGAGGGTTTGTTCCTTCTCCTCTGCATCATGTAAATGAATATGTTCCGACTATTCCGGAGATCATAATTACATTAGGCGTATATGCCACGGGATTCTTAGTTCTGACGGCGCTCTTCAAGATGGCGATATCGGTTAAGGAAGAGGTGTCGGCCTGATATTTCGAGAATTTTGCATGAGTTAAGCGCATACTCCTGTCAGCGCTTCTTGTGATCCAATTTTATACAAAGCTCTCTGTTTGTATTTGAGTTATGAAATAGGCTTTCTTTTAAGCCACCCAGACTCTGATGTTTGGGTGGCTTTTTTTATTTTGCGGGGGCGGCTTGAGAAAGCTTCTTGTAATAGACAATTACGATTCGTTTACATACAACCTCGTTCAGATGTTCATGCAATATGATCTTTGCATAACAGTCCGGAGGAACGACTCGATAACTATTGGACAGGTTAAAACGTTGCACTCCGATTATATCGTGATAAGTCCCGGCCCCAAGGATCCGGCAAATGCGGGCATATCAATCCAGCTCATAAAATCTTGTTATCAAACGATACCTATCCTGGGGGTCTGTCTTGGCATGCAGTGCATAAACGAGGCTTTTGGTGGTGTTACTGTAATGGCTCACGAACCAGTGCATGGGAAAACAAGTTTTATTGAACATGAGAATAAAGGGCTTTTCATGGGAGTATCATCTCCCTTCAGAGCAGCGCGGTACCATTCGCTTCTGGTGAAATTGAATGGAGCTGGACTTGCTGTTACGGCCCGAACCTCGGACGGGATAATTATGGGTATTTCACACCCCGTTTTTCCACTTCATGGTGTTTTATTTCATCCCGAAAGCTTCATGACTGAAAACGGGCAGATGATCATTGATAATTTTTTAAAACAGACGGTTTCGTAAAAAGCAATTTTATGCCGCTTTGCGGCAATCTATATTCGACGAACTCGTTGGAAGTCTAAATATGCTCTCTTAATGAGCTTTTTGGGGATTTTTTAAGTCAATGAGACGCAGATTTGCGCTGATATCCACAGAGAAAGAAATTCTGGGGACCTATAATCCTTAAAATCTGCGTTCATCTGCGGCCAGAATTATAAAGGACGCGATTTATTTGAATTGTAACGAAATTTATAAGGAAAGGTTGACCCTTGTCGAGCCTTTTATTGATTTTGCTGCACGATTTGCTTCTCTGCCCGGGACTGTGATTCTTTTAAGCGGAGGAGATTTTGATTGCGCGAGATATCATATCCTGGGAGCGCTCCCTTGGCTGACCTTTACTGGACGAGGACAAAATCATTCCGTTTCAACCCCTAAAGGAACTATTGATTACAAGGCAAATCCCTTTGAGATTCTAAGTTTATTACTGGACAAGTATAAAATGGCGAATCAATCTCCTGAAAGCCCTTTATGTTCAGGACTTATGGGATATCTTTCTTACGATCTTAAAGACACGCTTGAAAAACTCCCGCGCACCTCAATCGATGATATCTGTTTGCGGGAAATCCTTTTTTATGCCCCTTCAATAATAGTTGTTCACGATAAAATAATTGGTGAAACGAATCTTTTTATTCCGGCAGGCAACTGTGATGCCCGGAAAACTCTGGATTCTTTCAGGGAAATTCTGAAAAAAAAACCGGCAAAAGCTGGGAATAATATTTATACAGGAGAATTTAAATCCGGTTTCTGTAAAGAAGCCTATATTGAGGCCGTAAATAAAATCAGGGCGTACATCAAGGCAGGGGATGTATACCAGGTTAACATGTCACAAAGGTTTATGGCAGATTTTTCCGGTGATGCATTTGATCTTTTCAAAACCCTTTACGAAAAAAATCCCGCGCCTTTTTTTTCATTCATTAATGCCGGAAATCACCAGATCATTTCAACTTCGCCCGAGAGGTTTATTATTCAAAAGGAAAGAAGGGTTGAAACAAGGCCGATAAAAGGAACAAGACCGAGAGGTGTCACAGATGCAGAAGATGAAAAACTAAAGATTGATCTTTTAAACAGCAGGAAGGATGACGCAGAGCTTTCTATGATCGTGGATCTTTTGCGTAATGATCTGGGGAAAGTGTGTATGGCTGGATCGGTAAGGGTGACGGAGCATAAAAGAATAGAAGCTTACAGTAATGTTTATCATCTTGTGTCAATTGTGGAAGGAATACTGGATGACAGATATAATTCGGCGGATTTGATCAGAGCCGTTTTCCCGGGCGGATCGGTAACAGGTTGTCCCAAGATCAGGGCCATGGAAATCATAGATGAGATCGAACCATGCCGCAGGCATATTTATACCGGTGCAATCGGATATATCGGTTTTCATGACACGATGGATATGTCGATAGCGATAAGGACGGCAGCCATTTACAGAAACAGGATCTTTTATTCGGTCGGAGGCGGAATTGTTTTTGATTCAAATCCTGAGGATGAATATGTTGAAACACTTCATAAAGGACGCACCATAATGGAAACGTTCGAAAAAGCTTATGAGAAACAAATTATAAAATCATTCGTGTGGCATAACGGTATAATTAAACCGGCGGAAAGCGTATATATTCCCGCAGACGGAGAAGGTTTTCTTTACGGATATGGTTTTTTTGAAACCATACGTGTAAGCAAAGAGAAACCGGAATTCCTTCGCGAACATATGGCAAGATTCGGAAATACCTGGAAATATATTTATAAAGAAGATCCCCCGGATTTGACATGGGAGGATATAATTTATCATGTTATAAGAGAAAACGGGCTTGATAAAGAAACAACAGCAGTAAAGATTATCGCTGCAAAAGGAAATGGAAAAACTCTGTTTAACTATGATTTATTAGTTACTGCAAGGTCTTATACGCATAGACTTTATGGAAAATCAGAGCAAGGATTTGCTCTTGCCTCATATCCCGAAAAACGCCAGACGCCGCTTGCTGGATATAAAACCTTGAATTACCTTTACTATCTTCTTGCAGGCAGATGGGCAAAAGAAAACGGCGCTGATGAAGCGCTGATCCTGAACCCGGACGGAAGCATATCCGAAACAAATACGGCTAATATTCTGATGATAAAAGGCAGGAGAATTATAAAACCTGTGTCACCGCACGTGCTTCCGGGGATTATGGAGGAAGCTGTCTTCGCTTTATTGTTCCGAAGGGAATATTCCATTGAAAACAAGAGGATATATCCGGAAGATCTCCTTGAAGCGAATGGGGTAATTCTTACCAACTCTCTCATGGGCGCTGTTCCGGCTGTCCGCCTTGACGGAAAAGAGCTCGCAGATTCTTCGGAACTCTGCGCAAAAATCAACGGAGAGCTGTTTTAATTTTTTCCTGGTCTTCTCTTTTTCCGCGAAGATGCTCTTTCTGCTGCAAGGGTTTTTATTTTTGGAACAACGAGAATAGTGTATAAAACGCAAACAACCGCGAAAGCTGCCATTGCAAGCGCGACCCAGCAGTTGTGGAAAACAATATTCCCAAGATAATCTCGGGTGCTGTCCGCAAAAATCCCGATCATGAGCCCGCCGAACAGAATTGCTGTTATCACCGGTATTGTTTTCCCGAAAGGAATTAAAAAAGAACGCTCTTTGTCCGGAAATATCTTTCTGAGTCTCAAAACACATACAGCCATGACAACATATATGAAACATTCAAGGGCCGCAGCCATAATAATGATAAAAAGATATTTGCCTGTAACGAGTATAAGAAAACTCAGTATGATTGCGAAAACGACAAGAGAAAGTATTGCCGCCCATGGAGTCGCATAATCCGGATGAAGCTTGCTCAAAAATCTCGGGAGAGTATTGTCTCTTGCCATTGCATAT